>Ga0302315_10003710_pt1 | contig 13664 bp, 16 predicted proteins | sample III_Palsa_N3_1_FD_200532 | JGI IMG/M metagenome (GOLD analysis project Ga0302315, IMG submission 200532) | Peat permafrost microbial communities from Stordalen Mire near Abisko, Sweden - III_Palsa_N3_1 | ecosystem: Environmental > Terrestrial > Soil > Palsa > Peat permafrost | place: Sweden... | reverse complement strand
GGTGTCCTAGCGTATGGGAGAACTTAATGGCTATGGTGAGAATCCCGACAATCCCCATGAAGGTGAGGATATCGACTGGTCTATCCCGGATAAATGGCTCAGATCAGATGATCCAGACCCAGCACGAGCCGAACAGACCATGGATGAGTTTAGGGCCGCTCACAGGTCTTTCTCTCACGATGAAGCTGACGATTTAGATCGAGAGCAAGACGAAGAGGGAAGGATAGACGATGCGACCTTCTCTATGGATGCGCTCACTAAGTCGCTTGATGATTATCTAACTGGTCCGGAAGCGGAAACTATTCGGGTGGAAGTACGAGGGAATGATGAGCGCAGCCTAGTGGTTAGACACTATCGTGACCAGGTAGCAGATGACGCAAGTAGGCTCCTAACAGATACGGATGAGTTTGATCCCCGTACAATGGCTGAGGTGACGCTGGGTTTAATTGAACTACAAGGTACCCTAATAGAGCCGAACGTAATACCGGAAACCATTGACGATGCAGAGCTATTCGTAGAGTCTGACGCAACCTTAGAAGATGGTGACCGCGCACAAATCAGTCGAGATATAGCAGAGAAATGCAAGGCGGTCGAGCTACTCCATGGCGAGACAGCCGTAACTGACGATGAACTGGTCCGAGCATATTTTGTGGAGTGGGCGAAGCTCGGGAGCACAGAAGCTGGCATGAAGCTTAAGTCATTGCTTGCCCAGGAGCGTAAAGACGCGGAGACTACTGAAGATTACAAATGCCTGACAACTGTGTGTGAAATGTCAGAGCGTATGGGCCTTTCGCCCGCTCATTGGATTACTAAGTATGCGGACACGGACAGCGCTTGGAGCCTAAGACTCGATCACTATAAGCGTGTGAGGGAGCAGCTTGTGGATGCACAAAATGCGGGCATGGAAACTACACATAAAGAAGAGCAGCTAGAGGCAGTTGACGCGAAAATTAATGGCCTTATAGCCCAGTTCGCTCTACCACCCGAAGACCCGGATTCACTGAGTACAGCGGCTGTCTCTGAGCACGCCATGCAAGCATTGAACGTAAGCCGTACTTTCGAAGAGGTTGCGCTGATCACTGCACGTTACTTGGAAGTAAATAGCGAAAGAGAGGTCACACCAGATAGTCTTGGACAGCTTGTGGCTTTTGGAACAGCGGCGTTACTTGAAATAGATGAGGACATGGCACAAGACATGGATCATCAAGTCTCTACACTTGCGGAGGCGCTTGAGAAGGTTCTAGAAGATCCACTAATGCGTGACGTCCTGTCCTATGACCAGAAGTTGGTCGCCGTAGAACAAGGTATTTGGCGGGTTGCCTATCACGCAGCAAATGATGTACCGGCTGACGACATCCTCGCTGATATCAGACAGCAGGAGTTAACAAATGCGTCTGTGCGTGGGGACTACTTGCGCTCTGTTGCGGCCGGTCAATACGCCCGATCCGGCGATTACACGAGCGTACACGCCATGATCGCTGAGCTAGGAGCATCTCAAAAAGCTCGCGCCTATGTGCATTACTGGGGCGAGACAGAAACTCCTGAACAGATGGCCGCTCTGAGCCCGATGGGAGACGCGGTTGCGTATGAGTCCAACAAATTGCTGGCGGCTCGCTATGAGATTGCGCAGGCACTGGTGAGCGGAGACACAACTACGATGATCACGAAAACACTCGAGGCCGTTGAGATTTTACAAGCCCACCCGGAGACAAAGGACAAGCCAACACTAAATCCTTCTTTGCAATGGCAGCAAGTTGAACAGCTTATGGACAGGGTAGAACAAACAGGCGGTGGCGTTGCGCTGCGAAGGTTGTGTCGAGCGATGCTCGTACAGTTGCAGAATGGGCCACCAGCCCCGAATCTCAACTATCGCAAAATCTATGAACCGCTTGAGAAAAGCGGAGTACGTGCTGACTATGAAGCGGTACGCGCTTCAATACTTGCAGGCCCCGACGAGGACTCAGTGAAGGCGGTACAGCTTATTGAGTCCGCCTTGCGCGCCGGCATGACCTTAATTAACGAATAGGCCTACCGCTTCTCGGTAATATGGCTAAACATTTTACCTGTAGTATTGCTGCGTACATGAAACGATAGTTGACTAGAATAATACAATATGCTTAAGTACTATATATAGTGTGTTTGGGGATAGGAAGTAAGTAGTATGGAACTTGGCGACGAACGTAGGCCTGATGGAGCTGGTGGATTAGGTGTGCGTGTACGAGCGATTCTTGGTATGGCCGGTCTGGCCATACCTGGTCCCACTACGGCCCACGAGGCGATTTTACCTGATAGCGAAACGGCTAGGATGGATGCTCTGGAAGGCCACGGACCTGTCGAGGAGGCCTCGGCTAATATACCGGCGGAGGTGATAGCGGAAGCTACGGAAGCTCCGGTAGCGTTGCGTGGTATCAGCAGGGCTGCTACACGAATAATGTTCGACCTAAAAGCCTCCAGGAAGGTAAAATCCGAGGCTGGGGAAATGCTTGCATTGGCGGAGCAGTTGAATGAGCAACGCGAGGCAGCGGTGCAAGAAGCCATTCACGCCAAGCAAGAAACTGTCCGCGCTCGGCAGGAAGCGGCCGAGCTTGCGCTACAACTGGGGGCGCGTGACCTTGAAGCAGCGCATATGACTGAACGCATATTCCACTTACAGCGCGACTCCCTGACGAAGGCGCTACGACTAGATGGATTTATTGATCTTCTTCGTAATACCGAAGAAGGGACCGAGATCCTTGTAGATATCGAGGCCGGTCGAGTAGGCGTAAAACATGTGGACGGCCGCGGCGTCAAATCGATCAATGACGAGCGCGGTTATCCTGCTGGGAGTCGGTATCTGGCGAAGGATGCTAGAAACCTAGACGAAGAGGTTATAGGCCTCCGTCGTAGCGGATCACGTCGTTCTCGCAAACCGACCACGTGGCCTGATGGAGAAGATCGTCGTGAGTCGACTGATCGGCGGAGGAGTCATACTGTACGGGATGTCATTATCCGACTTGGTGGTGATGAATTTATCATATTGGAGATTGGCGCCAAACTAGAAGACACTGTGACTACGGCCACTAAGATGAAAGCTTTGCTTAGCCCGGATGCGGCAATAGCGCGTGTGAAGCGAGGCGGCATTCCGTTTACCTCCAGTGTAAGTTGGGCACACCTGACGCAAGTAGTGGACACTGATGGTCTAGTGACCGGCGAACATCGCCGAGCGGTGGAGGAGCAGTACGAAGTATACGCCGATGCGCCAGAGGTGATTATAAAGCTGCTCGCAGGGATCAACCTTGCTTCTCAGAAACAGGATATTGAAAAGGCTGAACAATACGACCAGATGCTGAAGCTGATAGAAGAAACGCTTGCAGCAAGAAATGAGGAGATGCCGGCTATCCAGACAGATCCGCGTTTGATCGCGATAAAGTTCTTTGAAGTATGCTGTGACGACTGGCTGAACAAGTGGCCACGATGATCGCCCATGACAGAGGTGAAGCAATAGACGGTACAGAACATACGCCAACAGTTAGGGAGCTACCCAGGGGCGTCGTGCTACATAGCGATACTATTCTGAGTCTAGCTAAAGAGGATAAAAGATTCACTACGCATCATGCCTCATTTGATGCCGACCTGGAGATGAAAGACGATACGGACGAGGATGATGAGTCTGCGCCCGAAGCGTTTGCAGTAATAGGCGCTGCTGCTGTCGGTGACGGCCTCACCTATGTCGTAGTGGATGTTCGAGGGTCAACTACTAAAGCTGCAAGTGAGGCCAGTGAACAAGTCCAGGAGGCTGTAGGGGTAGCTGAGGACGCCGCACCACCTACTGCTGCAGCTGATAACAATAGTGGTGATAGCGGCATCCCAGTTGAAGGTAGGACGACATTTGATGATCCGGGAGATCCGGATGGCGATAATCTAGAAGGCTTGGATGAGGGAGATGATGAGCCCGAAGGGGAGATAGAAGACGTACCGGCAGTGGTTACCCATGAAGTCCAGTCCGAGATCAACAAGAAACTACTTGCAGGTGATCGCGCAAAGAGAGCGCTTGATGATGTAGCGCTTCTTGCGCTGCATATGGAGACCGAACACACTCTAACACCCGAACAATTGGAGGCAGTACTCAAGAAGGAAGTAGCGGATGGGCAACAGGCGCGTGATCGTTTGGTGGAGACACATATTTCGCTCGCAACGTGGGGGGCCGAGACATTTAACATACGACTGTCTTTCAACGACGCCTGCGGGGCAGCGTACTACGGGCTTCTGAAAGCGGCACAAAGGTTTGATCCTTCTCAGGGTAAGTCGTTTTCAGCATATGCTGCGCCTTGGATCAAGCGGGAGATATTCAACGAGACGTATGACCAAGGTTATCCCCTAAGACTTACGCGTGAGGTCGGAGAGAAGCTGTTTAAGATGCACAGTGCTCATAATAGGCTGAGTATAGAACTCGGACATACACCGACCAGCGAAGAGTTAATGACTGATATGGACATCGAAGCACCTGCACTAGCGAGACTGAAAGCAGTAGAGTTTCGTTTGGGTAGGTTCGTTGATATTGATCAGCTAGCTTGGATGATGGGTGATGATTCGGCTTCCGATGGAGGGTCCTTAAGCCTACCACCTCCGAGTTGGTTCAGTGAAGTGAATCCGGTAGAGACGCAGGTGATCCAACGAGAATTTAATACGCAGCTGCGTGCACTTCTGGCGAAGATAATACCGACCCTTCCGCCGGGCCAACAAAAGACATTGACGCTGCTGACTGGTGTAGAGGATCCAGAGAACAGAAAAATGCCAGATGATTTTTCTCCTGCAGAAAGTATCAAGGAGATGGCCGAACTGAGGGGTGACAGTATCAACACTGCTTTTGCCCAAGCCCAACGGCTCTACGCCTCCTTGCTTCACAATCCAAGGTTCAGAGAATTCTTTGATTTACCTCCAGAAGAAGAATAGCCTAGTCTTCTCGTCGACCACACGAGAGATGGCTCCACGGCTTGGGTCCGGCTCCTAAACATATAGCACACTGGTATCCAGTGTAGCATTGGCAAAGCCGTCTAGGCTTTGCAGATACTCTACCGGCGTACGCATGCGGAGCATGCTGTGCGGCCGGTAGAAGTTGTAATCCAGGCAGTCCTCGACGAGGAAGGCCTGGAGCTCGGCCTTGGTGTGGCTGTTGGTGGTTAGTTTCTTGTAGCGATCCTTGTCGACACCATGGCTGCGCTCAATCCGGCCATTCAGCTGGGGTGAATACGGTGGTATGCGCAAGTGCTCAATCTGGTGCGCTTCCAGCCAGCGCGTCACGGGCGACGTAGTCGAGAGCTTAATCTGAGGCTTGCTGTCGTAGACAAACTCACCCCCATTGTCGGTCTGGATACCAACGAACGTGAAGGCTGGTCCAAAGAAGCGGACGGCATGCTCAAGGAAGTCAATTGTTTCAGCCGGGCTGTAGCCGGGATACAACCGTTTGTACTTAATTCTCGTGGCACAGTCGACGATGTCGTACTGGTAGGCCGCTCGCTTCCAGTGCTTGACGTCTAGCTGACCAACCTCGCCAGGTTGGTAGACGCGGTCGCTCAGGCGGCGCTGGAAGCGCCGTTTTGGTGGCTTTGGCTCAGTGAGGCCAGCCCGACGAAGCACGTTACCTACGGCGTGCCGCGACAGCGTCACGTCGTAGTCCCGCTCTAGGATAACGGCGAGCTTTGCTTCGCCGTAGCCGAGACCTAACCGCAGTTGGATAACGAGCGAGACAAGCTCCTCGGCCATGTCGGCCTTGTGGCTCTTCGGTGTCCGGGGTAATTCGTACAAGCTGGTGAGCTGTTTGCCGCTTTCAAGCCAGCGTTTATGCCAGTAGTAGTATGTTCGTCTCGGAATACCGTAGTAGCTACAGGCGGCGCTCACGCCGCCCAGCTCCTCAGCTTTCCGAAACCAGGCTAACCGAACCCGTGCGCCGTACACCAGTAACTGTTTCTCTGACATCTTGCGGTACCTCATCTTCACTACCTCCTAGTTTAGGTTGGAAGTGTGCAAGATGTATGGGAGCCGGATATTTTGAATTCCGTTACTATTGACAATTATACATGCTTATGCGATAATATTATCCATGAATTTGCTTGAGCGTCTTGTAAGACCAGACCTATGCATAGACTGTCCGCGTCGTAATACCGTGCAGTTACTTGCAGGAACAGTTGCACTACCTAAAGACTACATTGCACCAAATTGTGATGAACAGGGTCCTTTCATTGACGCCATACAACTAGTACTGCACAGGGATGGTCTAGTTAACGATCCTGTAGCATGTGGTGAGGTATCCAATCCAGAAGCCAACCAGATAGATTCGGGGCATCGAATCAGTGATTTAATTACCACTGAAGCCGCGAGACGGATCCGTCTTCAGGATCTAGCCGGACAAGATCCCAGTCAGCCTTCTTAGACGCGAACGGGCTGTAGCCTAATAGCACCGACTGCCTGCCACATCTCCGTCAGCTCTGTCTTAAGCCGTTTACAACCCAATTCATCTCACTCATCCGAACCAAACATACACGTAACGAAAGGCTTCTTAGGGAGTCTTTTCTGCTATGATTGGGCAGTGAGAATATATGTTGCCCGCCATACCCAAACCAACTACAACGTCGAGACGAGACTGAACTCTGACCCGTCAGTTGATGTACGGCTTACTGAACTAGGCATTCTGCAGGCACAAGGCTTAGCCCAAAAACTTTCCCAAGAAAAGTTCGAAGTCATTTACATATCCCAGTTGCCTCGCACCAAGCAAACCGCGGATTACGTCAACGAATACCATCACGTACCGATGGTTGTTGATGGGAGACTAAATGATAATGCAACTGGTTTTGAAGACAGGCCAACTCATGAATACCTTACGGCATTTCATAACAGCCATGATGGATGGCACGCTAAATTTAATGATGGGGAGAGTTTGGCAGATGCAAGAAATCGTGCCGAAGATTTTCTGAACGAACTGAAGGCTAAACCATATAAAGCAACACTGATAGTGACCCACGGCTACATAGTTGAGTCGATGTATGGCGCATTACACGACCTCGGTTATGAGGAAGCGTCAGCCTACAAGCTTCCGCAAGGCGAATTTGCAGTGTTTGATATGTAACCGGTCATAATCTCTATTTCTGTTATATTTAGTGCGATGATTACAAGGACTGAGGCAATTGACGTTGCTAGACAATTTATTGAGAATGGACTGCCTCGTACAAGCTGGTTCGAACACGTAGAGTCCCACCTAAAAGCTACGGTACTTTACGGATCAGTTGCAAAGGGCACGAACCGCGATGATTCAGATATCGACGTACTCCTAATCGTTCCGCTTGCTATAGAGGAACGATACACTACCGGCGAATACTTCTACGACTACAGAGGACAAACCATGGATATCGTCTTACGATCCATTGAACGACTGCGTACTATAGCCGACGAGGCCACTGATTTGTTTCAGAAGGAGGTATTCCGAGATTGTGAGATTATCGCTGCCTCCGACGACGAAGCCCAGAGTTTGCTTAATAAAATCGCAAGCATTTAGTATAATTCGGCAACTTTATTGTTGGCATCGATGTTTTTAGAATTGCCGTTCAAACTTATCTATCGTTTCCTTTTGATATAGTTAACGTATATGAAATTACTGTTTCTTTATGGCCCGCCTGCAACCGGCAAGCTTACTGTCGCCAGTGAGATCGCTAAACAGACAGACTTTAAGCTATTCCATAATCATCTAACATTGAATCTAGCCCGTGAATTGTATCCTGAATTCGGAAGCCCACTGTTTGGACTCACACACCGCTTGAGACTGACGACTTTTGAATACGCAGCCGAAAAAGGGACGAACATTATCTTTACAAACGTATATTCGGGGGACGACGAAGACACCGCATTTGTAAACGAGACCGTAGCCCGCATTAAAGATCGTGGAGGTGAAGTGATATTTATACGCCTATACGCCCCGCTTGAGACCCTCGTTGAGCGAGCGGGGGCAGAATCGAGAAAGCAATTCCGGAAGCTCACTGACACAACTAGGCTGAAGGAGTTACTGGCCGAGCAGGACCCCTTTATTTCGGTGCCATACGACTCTCTTGCGATTGATACGTCCCGGCATAGTCCTTCTGAGTCAGCAAATCTTATCATTAAGCAGCTTGGGCTGAAGAAGCAATAAGACAAAGTTTGGAATAAGTTCTTAACCTCCAGGCTCGATTCAATACCAACGGTTCCAAGCTCGTCCACGAGATCGTACCATGCATGAATACTGTACAAAATATCATTTTTATGGTATTTTTTGGTTTTATGTCAGAGAATCTACTACTTAACGCCCACTCTCCTGAAGGTGAAGCCTTTATAGTCCGTGGCCACCACGCTCGTCACATTAACTTCATCTTGGCGATGGGCATGACTATTGATGAGGCAGTAGACTTCGCCTACAACGACCGAGAGCCATACAAGGGCTATCATCAGGACGTTTTCGGCACTACAGCAACGGATGCGGCCTTAGCAAAAGAGGGACAAAGACAATTTTATACAGATTTTCTGGCACTACCTAAACATAGCACCATACGCTTCGTAGCCGGCCAAAAGGATGGTCTTTGCGATACGTGTATACTCGGTAAACACTGTGAGACCACTTCAGAATCTGGTGATGCACATTTTCTCCGTGTAATCGGTCGCATAGCCCGTGAGAGTAGCATGGACGATGTGCTGACTGAAGGGGAAGTTAATATTGAGGGATGGAAGAAGCCTAGCCCAATCCTGGAACTGCCAGCGTGGGCGGCGAGGACTGTTTTGAGCGATCTCGACTTTCATGCGCAAACCTTTCCGAGACTAACCCGCCCATTGGCACGAGCCTTAGTAAAGAAACACATGAAGAAGCATGGCACATCAAGCAATCAATGACACCGGCACTTGTTTCATAACCTCATGATCATGAAAGACCTCTTCAGAGGTCTTTCATGTTTTGATATACTTGTTCAAGTAATGGTTAGTGGAGGAGAGTGGTATGCTAGGACGCTACGATGTCGGTGTATCGTTGCCAGTGAAAGATATAGCAACGGCACGCAGTTTTTACATAGGTAAGCTTGGCCTATTGGTTGACAAAGAAAGTGAATACGAGTCTACATATTCAAGTGGACACGTAAAGATTCAGGTGTATGTCTCAAGCCAGGCTGGTAGTAACAAGGGAACCGCAGCGACTTGGGAGGTCGAGAATATCGAAAGCGAAGTGGCAGCACTTCGGAGTATGGGAGTAGAGTTTGAGCACGACACGAATTCGAGCATGAAATTAGAGGGTGACGTGCATGTGATGGACGGCGAGAAGGCTGCATGGTTCAAAGATCCAGACGGCAACATCTTGTGCTTGCATAGCGGGTCGCGCGCTGAACGACTAGACGTTCAGCTAAACTGATAGTAAGCGCACGTATGTGATCTCTGTTTTTGAAACAGAGATCACAGTTGTCTCTAGACGTTCTACGAAGTTATCTGGCTCCGACACGGTATCCTGGCGATTTCACTAGTCTAGCTATAGTTTAGAGTGACTAATGTGCTCAAGGTTCTGCAGTCCAACCGGACCATGAGACCTTTGAGTTGCGAAGCTCGTCCACTAGGAGAGCAGCGAGGTTAGTTTACGGGTCGTTTTTATTACCTCCAACACCTCAAGCAGCTCAGCCTTAGTCCGACGCAAATCAATTCCACTCTGCCTAGTCATGATTTGTGAGATAGCCACTTTTGTGTTATTTTTGCTTTATGTCTGATACAGAAGCTTCGATATCAGCGCACCAAGGCGAACGAACGCCAGTTTTCGTATACACCGATGACGGTCGCGATGTTGACGATATGGAAGCCCTTGCATATCTTGTAGGCTCAGAAAACACCGAGGTTGTCGGTGTTGCCACTACACATATGATCCCCGACCGCCGCGCAATGATTGCTCGTGCGTTCCTATCACACATGGGACATCCAGATATCCCTATCGGTGCCGGCTCAATATTCCCACTCGGGAAAGAAGATGAATCCCTCATACAGTACCTTAGAGAACATACGATACAAGGCAGAACCTATGAGGGCGATGGGTTAATTGAGTGCTTCCCGTCTGCGGAGGAAGTAGTTATAGGTGCCATAAGAAAGTACGGCCCTGCGCTTAGGATTGCCTCACTCGCACCACTAACTGATTTGGCAAAGGTTGCCCGCTCTCACCCTGAGGAATTCGCCACTATTGGCGGCCTCTACATTCAAGGGCAGGCAACCGTCGAGGAAGGCGTGCTGGTACCCGATCCCCAAGCGTACAACATTAAAGAAGATGAAGAGGCTGCAAAGTCTATATTTGACCTACAAACCCAGGTTCCACTGACTATTGTCGGTAAGTTTGCCGCTTACCAGATTCCGCTTACGCGAGTTGAGTTTGATAGGTTTGAGGCTACGAGTAATCCTGCCGGGGCTTATCTTAAGAACCATGCTATTAAAGGTATTCAGTGTTTTGCTGAACGTGCTCCAGATATCTTTAGGAGGGTGTTTGGCGTTGAGGCAACAGACCTCAACTCCCTTAGTGAGTTGTCAAAACCGTATGATGCTTTAGTGGCTATGGCTATTGCACACCCGGAACATTTTGCACCTGTTCGTATCGGCCGCCACGCACTCATCGGGATGACAAAAGAAAACCCAGGGCTGAACGACAACGACACCGTAAAGCGCGAGTTGGTGTCAACAATTATTCGAGCATTAGTTAGTAACGTAGTGTAGACCTAACTTTCGATTGCGATACGATTTTTTCTTTCCAAGGCTCGTCCACTAAATAGGCTGACCTTTATATCTGGAAACAGGGGGACTTCTTCGGTGTCCTCATTAGTTTACGCTAACAGCTCTTTGGCAAGCCAGCTACAAAGTCCTATACTAGGGAATAACATGGACGAATACCCAAGTGACCAGCCGCAAATGGAGGCCAGCCATACATCGAAGCACACAGTTGCTTGGATACTAGTCACCGTAATAGTTATAGTAGTCGGATTTATTGGCATATCCGCCTACTTACATCGGCCTACTACTGGTACCGTTATCCACGTCAGTGCCACGGATATTACCGTTCGACCAAATGGCAGCTCCGTCGCGAAGACGTTCAGTATTACGAAGGCAACTCAGATGGTCTTAGCGCAATCAACCGGTATTGGCTTACGGCCGCAACCATTCAAGGCCAGCGATATTCGCGTTGGCGACACGATAGAAGTGGCTGGTCCAAGCAACAACCAGGCACAAGCAATCGTCGTGAATCCGTTGCGGTAATATAGTTTCTGTCCGCGCATGGATGAGAGACATAGCTTAGCCTGCGATGACCTACATGCGGATATGGAACGGGACATCCGATAGATAAAAATGGTTTTGATGTAAGGTGTGCGATTGACAGCTACTGGGATGACTAGTAAAAGTAATACTATGAAAACTCCCGAATCAAAAGTGCAAGGTGTCGCATTCGCTAGGATCTTCACTGCTGGCTCACAGCTTGTGAGTCGACTCGCGCTACAAGGAATCGTAACTGGTGATAGTGAAGTGCCTGACGGTGGCTGGTTTTACATTGCTAGACGGGCTAACACCATCGCTCCGTGGGTACATTTTGTGGGAGATTCAACTAGTACGCGTTTTCCCATTCCAAGATTATTCCCTACCGAAGGTTTGCTTGGCGCAGAAAAGGGTGAGCTGGACGAGCTACAGGCTATGTACCCACAATCACGCCAAGCAGTAGCTATTCGCTCTAAGGATGCCGTTATGGTCGGTCCGCTAGCAATTGGCAGTGTATATCCTGTCGTGGAGGGGCCGCTGCGCGAAGGCCAGACAGAAAATAACAGATTACGGCAGACCACTCCTCGTATAGGCTATTACGATGGGGAGTTCGCCCTCGGAGTCTACCGGCCCGAAGCGAAAGATTTCGTGCCTGCTTCTACGGCTCACAGTCTCGGCCGCACACCTCTGAGAAACACCTAGCACGAGTGGGTAGTGTAACGGCGTAATTTCCAAAACTGGTGAAGTGAACGACGACTCTCGCTACGAGTATCATAGACCTGAGGATGAGAAGCAAGGAGCCAACGTCCGTAGCCAACAAGTGCTATACTATTTATAGTTAAACAGGGGGCATTATGGGCATACTGACAGACACATATACGTTGAATACAGGCGCAAAAATACCTAAGATCGGCTTCGGTACGTGGCAAACACCGGATGGTGATGTCGCCTATAATTCAGTCTTGAGTGCACTACGAACAGGGTACCGTCACATAGATACGGCTAGAGTTTATGGTAATGAAGCTAGCGTTGGGCGGGCAATAAAGGATAGTGGCGTGCCACGCGAAGAAATCTTCCTGACTACGAAGCTACCGGCAGATATTAAAGATGCTAGCAAGGTTCAGGAGACATTCCAGACCTCACTCACTACACTCAACGCAGATTACATCGATCTATATCTCATCCACGCACCATGGCCGTGGCAAGAACGAGGGGCAGACTATACCAAAGAAAACGTTGCAGTCTGGCAAGAGATGGAAAAAATATAAAGTAGTGGACAGGCTAAGGCGGTCGGCGTATCAAACTTCAATGTGCATGACCTGACCGCGATACTAGAGAGTGGCAAAGTAGTGCCGGCTGCAAACCAAATTCGTTGGTTTATTGGCTATACCGAAGACGACATAACGAGCTTTAGCAAAGACAAAGGCGTACTTGTCGAAGCGTATTCTCCACTCGCAACTGGTAAGCTTTTAGATAATAACGAGCTCAAAGAAATGGCCGAAAAGTATGGCAAAACAGTGGCCCAAATCTCCATTAGGTATTGTCTGCAACATAATACGTTGCCCTTACCAAAATCGACACACGAGGAGTTTATTGCGCAGAACGCTGATGTCGACTTTGAGATATCTACAGAAGACATGGCTATTCTCGATGCCATAAAGACCAAAGTGTAGCCAAGACTGGTAGCCTAAGCAAAGTTTAGAGACATAAAAGGACCGTGTTCCTAGAGCCGGTCCTTTTGGTGTATCGTTAGGTTAGCAAAAGGTCGTATCATCAAATTACCTTGACAGTCATAGTAATATGACATACAATGTAATTATGACCGATAGCAATATATCATCAGATTTACTACGCGGACACACCGACACTATCATTCTCGGCTTACTTATGGACGGGGATAGATACGGGTACGAGATTACGAAACTTGTCTCCGAACGCTCAGAGAATTCATATGAATTGAAGGAGGCGACAATGTACTCAAGCCTGAAACGCCTAGAGAAAGATGCACGCATCATCTCATATTGGGGCGATGAGTCGCAGGGCGGTCGGCGCAAATATTACCGTACCACGCAGAGTGGCCGTGATCTGTATAAGAGCAATAAACAAAGCTGGGATTATGCCAAACAAATCCTAGATAAGCTTCTATAAGAAGGGAGAAGTTATGGAAGAGAAACTACATCATTTTTTGGATAAGGCATTTACGCCATATGGTGATTTCCCGGCGCGCACGGATGTAACCAACGAGCTACTCACTAACCTGGTCGAGAAGTATCAAGACCTCAAGAAACAGGGTATGAGCGACGACGAAGCATACCAAGCTGCTATTGATTCATTCGGCAATGTCGAGGAGATCATGGAGCATGTGCCACACGACGCGAAAAACCAGGAGACTAAACCAGAGCGTGAGC
>Ga0302315_10003708_pt1 | contig 13672 bp, 14 predicted proteins | sample III_Palsa_N3_1_FD_200532 | JGI IMG/M metagenome (GOLD analysis project Ga0302315, IMG submission 200532) | Peat permafrost microbial communities from Stordalen Mire near Abisko, Sweden - III_Palsa_N3_1 | ecosystem: Environmental > Terrestrial > Soil > Palsa > Peat permafrost | place: Sweden... | reverse complement strand
ATTCGTACCGAACAGCGCCTTCAACGTTCAGGTGGGCAAACTGCCCACTCTGTTCGGAGCTGAATATACCTTCAGCTTCGAGAACATGAACATTGAGCGCGGACTTCTATGGAATCAGGAGAACGACGTCAACCGTGGCGTTCAGGCCAATTACACCCAAGGACCCCTCGCCCTGTCTTTGTCATGGAATGACGGCTTCTATTCAAACCGTTATAACTGGCTGACCGGTATGGCGACTTATACAATCGATAGCGCTGATACAATCGAAGCCGTTGCGGGTGGCAACCTCGGCCACACAACAGGTATAAACTCGTATACAACTCCGATTGCGCAGAACAATAGCTCGATCTACAACCTGATTTATACGCACACGCAAGGACCTTGGACATTCAACCCCTATCTGCAATATACCTATGTCCCCCAGGAATCGAGCATTGGTATCACCCACTCAGGCTCAACCTATGGCGCGGCCGCTCTGGTTAAGTACACCATCGATCCAAACTGGAGTCTTTCAGGCCGTGCGGAATACATCGGCTCGAGCGGCAGCGCCAGCGATGGCGCACCGAACCTCCTTTACGGAGCCGGCAGCAACGCCTGGTCATTCACTGTGACGCCAACCTATCAGGTTAAGCAGTACTTCGGACGTGTGGATGCCTCTTATGTGGGCGCCTCCAGCACAACCGACGGAGACGCCTTTGGCTCCAGCGGCAACGACAAGTCGCAGGGCCGCCTCGTACTGGAAGCAGGCGTGTTGTTTTAAACAAACCAGCATGATTTTATAGAGCTTTAAATCGTTCCGAAAAATTCACCCGTCATCTGTGCGACTTTAAGCCGTTCGCGATCGACGTGGATCAGGTGATAGCTATCCTCAAGCAGGACAACCTTGCATACGCCGCCATGCTTCTTCTGGATAGCATATGAATTCCGCGGATTGCTAATGTCATCTTCTTTGGCATGCAGAAGCAAGGTTGGCACCGTGATCTGCGGCAGTTCTTTTTCGAGGAGATCGTTCAGGCGGTAGTTCTGATAGAGCGCTACCGCAGGAAAATAAGGCAAGCCGCCCTCTTCGTTGCCCAGACTGCCCGCGATTATCTTGCGAATGCGATCATCCTTGACGCCATAAGGATGCGACTCCTTGAAACGCGCTTTTCGCACCGCCGGCAGGTGGATCAGAACATCTTTAAAAATTCGCGCGGCGCGTGACCACACGGGCTGGTTCCAGCCATCATAATTCAAGGCCGCCGCATATACCGCGACTTTGTCGATTTGGCCTTTTTCCTGATGCGCCAGATGCAGTGCCAGCGTGCCGCCGACACAAATGCCCGCCGCGGAAACAGAACGTACACGGGATTTCAGATGCGCCAGCGCGACGCGCAGGCTTTCCACCCAGTCTTCATAGGTCGTCGCCAATAACGCGGTTTCATCCTGGCAATGACCTGCGAGGGTCGGCGCATAAACGGTGAAGCCCATTTTGTTGAGATGCTTGCCGACAGACCGCATCTCTGACGGTGCGCCGGTCAGGCCGTGCACGAGCAGCACGCCCTTCTCTTCAGAGCCCGGCAGATAAAAGCTCTGATCTTTCAAAGCAGCGTCAGTCACAACGATTTATCTCTTCATTACGCGCGTGAAAAGCTCATCGAGCAGACGCAGGGACAGGTCGATTTCATCGTTGGAAATAGTGAGCGCGGGCGCAAGGGTGATGACATTCTTGTAGTAACCACCCACATCAAGCACAAGACCGTAATTTTTGCCATTTACCTTGATGTCAGCCTTCATGCCTTCTTCGGCAATCCAGTCGAGCATCGCCTTGTCAGGCGTGAAGCCGTCTTTTTTGCAGACTTCAATGCGCAATGCGAGGCCGAGACCATCGACGTCACCAATGATAGCGTGGCGTTTTTGAAGCTCCTGAATGCCCGCGAGGAAACGCGCACCCTTTTGTGTGACCATCGTTTCATAGTCTTCTTCTTCCACCATCTTCAATGTTTCCAATGCCACTGCCGTGCCCATCGGGTTGCTGGCGAAGGTGGAGTGTGTTGACCCCGGCGGGAAGATCGTCGGATTGATCATGTCTTCACGCGCCCACAGACCCGAGAGCGGGTTCAGGCCATTGGTGATAGCTTTACCAAAGACAATCACATCAGGCTTCACATTGAAGTGTTCGATCGACCACAGCTTGCCGGTGCGGTAGACACCCATCTGGATTTCATCGACAACCATCAGGATACCGTACTGGTCGAGAACCTTCTTGAGTTCGGAGAAGAAGTTCTTCGGCGGAATAACGTAGCCGCCGGTGCCCTGGATGGGTTCAACATAGAATGCGGCATATTCCGCCTTGCCCGCTTTCGGGTCCCACACGCCATTATATTCGGTTTCGAACAGACGCGCGAATTTCTGCACGCAGAGATGGCCATATTCTTCCTTGGTCATGCCTTTGGGGCCGCGGAAGTGGTACGGGAATTCGATGAATTGCGCGCGGTCGCCGAAGTGTCCGTAGCGGCGGCGGTAACGGTAGCTGGAGGTAATAGCGGAGGCACCGAGGGTGCGTCCGTGATAGCCGCCTTCGAAAGCGAACATCAGGCTCTTGCCGCCGGTGAAATTACGTACCAGCTTCAGCGAGTCTTCAACCGCCTGGCTGCCGCCGACGTTGAAATGTACGCGGCCTTTCACGCCAAATTTTTTCTCGGCGTCCTGCGCGATGCGCGCGGCGAGCTCAACTTTTTCACGGTGCAGGTATTGTGAAGCCACTTGCGGCAGCACATCCAGCTGACGATGAGCCACGGCATTCAGGCGCGGATTGCGGTAACCGAAGTTGACGGCGGAATACCACATCTGCAGGTCAAGGAACGGCGTACCTGCGGCATCATAAAGGAACGAGCCTTCGCAGGTTTCAAAAAACTTCGGCTTCTCCATATAGTGAACCGTATCACCATAGGAACAGTATTTTTCTTCGAGAACGCGCAGCTCATCTTCTGATAAGACAGCTGTCGCTGCGGAATTTTGCTTAAGGGCATTTGCCATCTTTTTTCCTTTATTTTATTTCTTCAACTTCGTGGCCGTAAACATCCTGCTGCAGGCTTTCAAGCCCTGCAGTAATATCATGAAAATTCTTGTACGGCGTGTAACCTATCGCATTCTTGTCGCAATACGTGGCGAGATGTCCCTTGGCATAGACCGTTTCTGGCTTGATGGAAACACAGAAGTCGGAGCGGCCATCGCCCACATACATACGGTGTGCGCGCTCCATGCCAACAATCTTGCATTTGCAAACGCCCGCGCCTGATGTGCAGGTGATGGAGCGCCAGGGAGACGTCAGCTGATAACCATTATCCGGCTTGATGATCATTTTATTGGCAATGACCGGAAACTCATCGAGCCCGCGCCGGCCCAGAATGCGGTGGATAAAGTAATCAACACCATCGCTGATGATCGTCATCTTCGTATTCGAATAACGGCACAGAGCAGAGAAGTCGGCGAAGCCTTCATCAATCTCGACTTCATCCAGCACGGCATCCAGTTCATACTGGCTCGCACTGATCAGGGCGATTTGCTGGCGCATGCATTCGGCCGAGCCGATTTCCTGGCGTTGCCAGCGCGCCTCAATTTCGAGCCACTCCGGCGGCGCGAGACGCTCGAGCACGAAGTCCGTCACATCGCGGGTAGTGATCGTGCCGTCAAAATCGCAAAAAACGTGGATCATCCGTAAAACCCGAGCCCATCTAACATAACTAAGCGGTTCGCAGTTATAAACCATTTGTTTCCCATTAATCGAATATTATTTTCATTCAATAGTTTCTACACCTATTTCTCTTTTTTTTGATTTTTATGTAAAATAGATTAACCATTATCGTTGGGGAACGCCCTTTAACGTTATTTTGTTAGATATTAGGTCTGAAGATAAATTGACGTTCCAACAAATGGAGAAGTAAAAATGAAAGCATTCTTGAAAAACGGCGTTGCCACGAGCGTTCTCGCGGCTGCATTATTCCTCGCCACCGGCGCAATGGCCGCGGACGACTACCGCGGTTATCACGACTGGGATCACCATGCAGGCTGGCACCACCACGCTGATAATAAAGTATATTACACGGGTCCCCATGGTTACTATGAGCCACAAGGCGTTATTTACAATGGCGCTTATCCGGTCGCCGCGCCTCCTGCTGAGGCTGTTTACACCCCCTATGAACCGGGCGTGAACCTCAATGTCGATGTTAGATAAAACAGAATAATATTAAGCCCGCGCCGAAGAAATTCGGCGCGGGCTTTTTATTTTGCTTACAGAACTTTTATTGATAGATTACACGGAACTCACAACCCGCTCACAGCGAGCCCTCATCAGAGAAAAAAATGCACGCCAGATTGAAATCCTGCCTCGCGGCCTTCGTCCTCTTCACGCTCACGGCCTGCGGTCCCCTTCCCGATAGCTATCCTGCCGGCCCACATTATGCCGCCACGCAACGCATAACGCTCGAGGGTATCCTGCCACTGCCACCAGTTGTGGGATCTTCAGAAGGTAAACAGGATATGGCGGCTGTGATTGCAGCACAAAAAAAGCGCACCCCAACGCAGGTAGCGGCCGCACAGCATGATGCCGAGCTCAGCATCTTCCGCTTCCGTCCGGTTCTGGGCAAAAAGTTCACACCGGGAAATCTGCCTGTCACAGTTGCACTCTTCAAGAATGTGATGCACGACGAAGAGCCCATTATCAAGCAGGCGAAACAGTACTATAACCGGCCGCGTCCCTATGTCGCGAACGATCGGGTCAAACCCGTGGTCGATCATCCGCCAAATGCGTCGTACCCCAGCGGCCACTCAGCTTTTGCTTATACAACAGCTATTATTCTGTCCGAGGCGCTGCCCGAGAAGAAAACGCAGATCTTTAACCGCGCGGCTGAGTATTCCCACAACAGAGTTGTCGCCGGGGTTCATTATCCCACGGATATCGAGGCGGGTCATGCTTCTGCCGAGGTGATTGTTGACGCGTTGATGAATGACCCGAAATTCAAGGCGGACTTTAAACGCGCACGGCAGGAATTGCGCCATGTGCTGCTGAATAAATAAGCTTTTCAGCCATTATCCTCAAAGCCCGGATAGAGCGTCATGCCGCCGTCGACATAGACGGTCGCGCCGACCATATAGTCGGCCATGTCTGAGGCGAGGAACAGCGCTACGCGCGCAACATCGACCGGCTCGCCGATACGGCGGCTGGGAATCAGCTTGAGAAGATTTTTTGCAGCTTCTCCTTCGGTTGCTTCTTTATTAATGCGTGTTTTAATCGCGCCGGGCGAGATGGCGTTGATGCGGATGCCTTCGGGCGCGACTTCCTGCGCCAGCGTTTTCATGAGCATGCTGATGCCGCCCTTCGAGGCTGCATAATTGGCATGGCCCGCCCAAGGAATGACATCGTGCACTGAACTCATGTGCAATATCTTGCCGCGCGCGCGGGAAACGCCGCGATTATCCTGCGCACGGAATTGTTTAATAGCGGCTTGGGCGCAGAGGAACTGACCGGTGAGATTGGTTTCGATGACGGCTTGCCATTGCTCAAGCGTCATGTCGCCCACCTTGGCATCTTTTTGCATACCCGCATTCGCGACAAGAATATCGATACCGCCGAATTGTTTGATCGTTTCTTTGAAAATGCGGTCGATATCATCCGGTTTGCCGACATCGCCTTTTATCGCGAATGCCTTGCCGCCGTTCTTTTTAATCTCGGCGACGACGGCATCCGCGTCTTTCTCTTCCGCGTGGAAGTTAACGACAACGCTGGCACCCGCTTCAGCGAATAACAAGGCAATGCCTTTTCCGAGACCGGAATCGCCCCCGGTCACAATCGCTACCTGTTTATCGATCCTGACATCCATATTTCTTCTCCCGCTAAAATTTTGCGCAGTTACCAACGGCGAAAGGTGTTAATCCGCTCCATAAATAAATGGCTGGCTATTTCGGATAGGGTGGTTATATTATGAGCAACTCAACAGCCTTAGAAAAGAACCCCACCTTTGACAACAACTGAAAACTGGACTGACTGCCCCGCCCCTGACGTCTCCGATATCATCCGCTGGCGGGAGCCGCTATGGGATGTGCCGAGCAAACCGCGCGGCAAGCCCGATAAAATCGGCGAACAAATGGTCACGGCAAAGCTGCTCGTTATCGGCGAACCGTCGGAGCTTGAGGTGATCGATGTTGAGCGTCTCTCACTGGTAGCGGGCGCGGCGGATGTGCCATCCAAAATTAAAAAAGGCGATATGATCCGCCGCAAGCAGTCATCGATCGACAATGGTGGCTGCCAGAAATTAGTACAGGAGTCCTGATATGCCGGCTGGAAGCGTTATCTCGTATAAAGAAGACAAAGGCTACGGCTTTATCCGCCCGCAGGACGGCGGTGACAATGTCTATGTGCATATCTCGGCCCTGCAGGCCGCCGGCATCGACAAGCTCACGCCAGGCCAGCGCCTGACGTATGAGCTCTTATCGAAAGATGGAAAAAATTCAGCTGTGAATATTCAGCTGCTGACGTAATTTCTCACTCATCTACCAGCCGGTATCCAACTCCCGGCTCCGTAAAGATATATTGAGGATTGAGCGGATCATCGCCGATTTTCTGGCGGAGTTTCTGCACGTAGATGCGCAGATAATGATCATTGTCATCGGCGTTCTTGCCCCAGACCGTGCGCAACAGTTCCGATTGCGTAACAACCTGCCCGGCCTTGCGCGCGAGGGCCACGAGAAGATCATATTCCGTCGGCGTCAGGGAAACGGGCTTGCCCTTAAGCGTCGTGTCGCGTTTCAGCAGATCGATTGTCAGCGACTTCACCTGATATTTTTGTTCCTGCGCCGCGGATTTACGGCTGCCATGGCGCAGCGACACCTTGATGCGTGCCGCAAGCTCAGCCGTGCCAAACGGTTTGGTCAGATAATCATCCGCGCCCATTTCCAGCGCGGTTACCTTTTCCGTCTCCTGGTCGCGGGCGGAGAGGATGATAATCGGTATCTGGCTCCATTCGCGGATGGACTGGATGACGGCTTTGCCATCCATATCAGGCAGGCCCAGATCGAGAATGATCAGATCCGGCGGATGCGCCGAGGCAATCTTGATGCCGTCTTTGCCCGTTGGCGCGATCGTCACGGCATAGCCCTGCCCTTCCAGCGAGGTTTCGAGGAAGCGGCTGATTTCAGGCTCGTCCTCAATCACGACAATGCGCGGCTTGACGCTCATGACTTACTCTCCTGCACTTGTAATAGCGGCAGCTCCACAATAAAGCATGCGCCGCCCCCTGGTTTATTCTCAGCCCAGATGCGGCCTTTGTGAGCCGTCGCAATCGCCTGGCAAATGGCAAGACCGAGACCTGTTCCCTTCGGCCTGTCACCGCGCGTGAACGTGGCAAACTTGTTGAAAATTTCTTTTTCGTGTCCTGCCGTAATGCCGGGACCATTATCGGTGACAGTTATCCGCAGATTGTCATCAACAAGCTCTGCTTGTATATCAACAGCGGTGCCGGCGGGTGTGTGGTTGACGGCGTTTTCCAGCAGGTTCTGGATCACCTGGCTGATGAGTGTGCCATCCATGCGCATCAGGGGCAGCGTTTCGCCGGCATGAAGGGAAAGCGTGTGATTTTTCATGAGCCCGCGGCAGGCATCAACCGCGGCGCCGATGATCTCGGCCGGATAATAAGGCTGCATGTTAAGCTGCAGATGTCCACCCTCCATGCGCGTGATGTCGAGCAGGTTGTTGATGATTTTGCTCAGGCGCCCCGCTTCCTTGCGAATGGAACCGATCAAGCCGGTCTGCGACGGCTGCTGGATCAGTGTGTCAGCCGCACCAATGATCGCGGCGAGCGGGCTGCGCAGGTCATGCGACACGGAGGTAAGAAGGATATTGCGCATTTTTTCCTTCTCGACGAGAAGGTTGGTCTTTTCGGCAATTTCCGACGAACGCAGCCGTTCGAGGGCGGAAGCGAACAGCCCGGCAAACGTTTTGAGCATGATCATCTGGTCAGGCAGATATGCCTCTTGTGCCGCACGCGGCATTACGCCAAGCACGCCAAGCGTTGAGCGCGTGCCGGTAATGGGCACATAAAAATACAGCGCCTCTGACATAAGGCTTGTGCTAAAACCGGCCAGATCGGTCTGCTCAAAGCACCGGTGTGCGGCAGCGTTTTCCATTAACTGGCCTTCAACACTGCCCCTGAAAATCGCCAGCACTCCTTTGTCATCAGGAAACCAGATCGTTGTTTCCGATTGCAGCGCCTCGGCAATGCAGTTCTCGAGATCTTCTGCCATCACTCTTTCGTCCTGCGCGACAGAAAGCTGTTTGGTAAGATTATAAAATAATTGCGTCTCACGTTCGCGGCGGCGGGACAGGAGCATTTGCTCGCGTAATTTCGCCGCCAGCGAGGAGACGAAGAACGAAGCAAAGAACATGACCAGCAGCGTGAGCCAGTATGATGAGTCATACATCTGTAACGTATAGAGCGGCTCGATGAAAAAATAATTGAGGAACGCGGGGCTGATGATCGAATAAAATAGCGCAGGGCCGCGTCCCAGCCAAGCCGCCGAAACGACCGCACCCACCATGTACACCATGATGATGTCGCTGTTGTGCAATAATAATGGCTTGAAGGCATGGCCCATCACCGTGCACACCGCCAGCAACACAACCGCCAGAATATATTCACCAATGGTAGAGAAGAACTTCCGCCGCGTCATTTTTGCCCTTATGTGTCCGGGCGTCATTATATGGCAGTCGTTCCGGCTTGCCAACCCATTCCGGCAAGCGTTTGTTATTAACGCCTTTTTCTCCACACCGACAGCTCGGAAACAGTGTGCTGGAATTTACGGCGGGTTTCGCGGATCACGAAGGGAATGTCGCTGGCTTCTACGAAATCGAAGTCTTTCGCCAGCGTGGCTTTCAAGCCCGCGAGAGTTGTCACACTCTCCCCTTGGATAGACTTGAAGCCGCCCAGCCATTTTTCACGCGGCGTGAATTCCTCGAGCCAGGTATAAGGAGAAGCGATGACGAGCGTGCCCTCTGCACGGATGCGATCACCGATCAAGGCCAGGAATTTGGCCGGATCATACAGCCGGTCGATCAGGTTGCCGGCGAAGACCAGATCATAATCCGTGAATTTGGGATCGAGGTTGCAGGCATCGCCTTGCATGAAATGAACTTTGTGCAGGGCATCGCCCAGCTTTAACTTGTCGGCCGTCACTTCACGCACCGAAGTGAGATCACCTTCGTCTTGCACCACGTAACGCTGACGACCTTCTTTTTGGAGTGCGACAGGCATCTGAATCAGGCGGGCGGAAAAATCGACGGCATCAACACGGTCAAACACCCGTGCGAGCTCGAAGCTGGCGCGGCCCGTGGCGCAGCCGATATCGAGCGCGCGTTCTTTCTTGTGTTGTTGCATGGCCGACAAACAGGTCTCCGCACAGGCCACCGGAAAATTCTTTACACCGAAATGCTCTTCGCCGTAATGAAAGTCAATATATTGCGCGACCATATGATCGGTCTCGTAAACGTTTGGCGTGGAGACCGATACTTCTTCACCCTCCACGTAGCGAATGCCTGCATTCTGCAGAAAATGACGGCGGAAGGCATAGCGTGCGTGAGGCAGCGCGAGATTACCGGTCGAGATCCAGCAACCGCCCTGGAATATGTTGTGCCTGCCATCAAACGTAGGCACGGAGAAATCATCATAAACAGGATGAACGCGAAAACCCTCGAAACCATCAACCGGCGTTTCCGTCCACTGCCAGACATTGCCGACCAGATCATAAAAACCATCCGCGAAAGCAAACTTACTTACGGGACAAGCCGACATATATTCGAGATTGAGCATCATTCCTTCTGCTTCTGTCGGCAGGCGGATTTTATTGCCGGTTTTCGCGGCTTGCCAGTTGCAGAAGGCTTTGGCTTCCAGCTGGTTTACATCCACCGGCCAGCTCCAGGGCATATCGATCACCTCGAGCATAGCGCGGTACTGATAAGTATCGTTATGCGGCACCCAGTATGATGGGTGCGCAGTTCTTTTATACTGCGCCCAGCTCCAGCCCTCTTCCGTCCAGTATTCGCGCCGCTGATAGCCGCCATCGGCAACAAAGGCCATGAATTCATGATTGGAGACAAGATATTTGCTGGCACGGAAAGATTTAACATCCACGGTTTGATGACCGTATTCATTATCCCAGCCATAAAGAGGCATTTCATCGTTGCGGCCTAAAGTGATGTTGCCGCCCGCTACAGGCAGCAGCTCATTCACAGGCGCATGCGTTGCGCGATCGGGGCAAATGCCGCCCCACAGCGTATTCTTTCGCACATGCTGCAGCGGCAGTTCGCGGATCAACACTGCGGAGGTTTCAAGATGGATGCGCTCATGCTCGATGCCCATCAGCGCAATCCACAGCTGGTCATTCCAGCCGATGGGCAGCGTTACGGGGCAAGACCTGATAAAGCGATCCACTAATGCGCGCGCTTTATTCCGGTAGGTGAGAACTTCGGCAGGGGCCGGCCAGTCGCGCTGTTCATCATTCATGTCATCCCATGACATTTCATCGACACCGATAGCAAATAGCGCTTCCAGTTTCGGATCAACCCGCTCCTGAATTAATCCCGCTACATGTAATTTATTGATAAAGAACGTCGCCGTATGTCCGTAATAAAAAATCAGCGGATGGCGCAGCGGATTGGCCGTGGCATAAAAAGCTGCATCGTCCTTCAGGCACTCGAACAGTCGTTCATATAGCGTGAAGGTCTTGTGAAAGTATTCAAGGATCTCGTGGCGCTTCGCTTCAGGATCCGAACCCTCGAGAACCACGGTGCGTGTCTTCAACAATGCCGCATCGCCAGATACGAGCGGCTTGGCGTTGGAAGCATCGGAAGTTTTTAAATATGCGACTTTCATTAAAAAAATCCTCTGCTATGGTAATATATATTAGCATATCCAGACATAAACTACGATTGCCGTTAGGCAATTCCTACGCACAAAGATATTAGATGACTGAATTTATTTGAAAATATTGGAACGCACGCGCTTTAATCTTGTTTACTCAAAATGGACAGAGCAGAACGACGAGAGAAACAGCGCGCCGCCAACCCTATCCGCGCGAAAAAGATGCACCAGGCGCGGCTGGAGAATCCCCTGCTGGCGTTATCCCCCCGCAATCCACCGCGATTGAATATCGGCTGCTCAGGCTGGTTTTACTGGGACTGGCGCGGCATCTTTTACCCGGAGGATATGCCGACAAAGGACTGGTTCGCACACTATGCAAAAACTTTTGATACAGTAGAGCTGAATGCGCCGTTCTATTCATGGCCTACGGTCGCGGCGGTAAGCACATGGCTGCGTCAAGCGGGCCGGAAGAAATTTGTCTATACCATCAAAGTCTCCGAGCTTATCACCCATGTCAAAAGATTCACCGGCACGAAAGAACTGGTGCGGGATTTTGGATATATTGCCGATCTATTGGGAGAGCATATGGGCTGCTTCCTGTTTCAATTGCCGCCGAGTTTTCATTACACCCCCGCCAGATTGAAACGCATCGTCTCGCAGCTGGACCCTGCGCGGCGCAATGTTGTCGAATTCCGTCATGAGAGCTGGTGGAACGAGGATGTTTATAAAGCCTTCCGCGAGGCCGGGATTATCTTCTGCTCCTGCAGCGGTCCGCGCCTGCCAGATGAACTGATCAAAACCGCCGATGAAATTTATGTACGCTTTCATGGTACGGAAAAATGGTACAAGCATAACTATACCACAGACGAACTATCTGCCTGGGCAGACCGCATCCGAAAAAGCAAAGCCAAACGTATCTGGATTTACTTCAATAATGATTACGAAGGCCATGCGATCAGAAATGCGCAGACGCTGGCAAAACTACTAAGTTAAACTCAGTGCTTCTTCGCTGATCCCGGCTCCGCTTGTTTGCGGTGCATTTCAGCCTTGACTGTCTCGGGCAAGATTTCAGAGGCCCATTCCATCAGTACGTTTTTGGCTGAATGGGAAACTACATGATCTTTACCGTCCATCAATGCCTCAAAACCATCGCGCGCGACATCTGCCGGATTGTCCTTCTTGGATACGCCCACCGCGGTATCATCAAGGCCTGCGCGGTGGAAGAAGTTAGTTTCGGTGGCACCAGGCATGAGCGCGGTGACACTGACGCCGCTGTCTTTCAGCTCATTGCGGATACCCTCCGCGAGTGACAGCAGGAAAGCTTTGGTAGCGCCATAAACCGTCTGGAAGGAAGCCGGTATCACAGAGACGACAGATGCGGTGATCAGGATACGCCCTTTGCGATGCGGCACCATGTCCTGCACTGCATATTTCGCGAGAATGGTCGATGACGTCACATTCAGTGCGATCATGTTGAGTTCATCCGATAAGCTGTTATCAGCAAAAGCGCCGCCGACACCGACCCCGGCATTAATAGCAATGGCATCGATTGGACGGCCAACAGCTTTAATTTCATCCCACAGTTGCGCGACACCACCTTGTTTGGCCAAATCCACCTGGACCGGGATTACCATACGATCTGTTTTCAGCTGCTTGGCAGCGCCAAAAATACCTTCATCTTCAGCAGCAATCAGGATATCGAAACCCTGCGCGACAAACTGCCGGGCCAACTCGAACCCAATACCGGATGAAGCCCCGGTAATAACGGCGAATTGTTCTACATATTTCTGTGGCATTTTTTCTTCTCCTTATGCAGTGTGTGGGCATATAACGAGCAATATACTCCCGAAGGAGTAATCCTTCGGGAGTATATTCTATTCAAATAAATGAATTATTGGTCCTTAACGATCTGGCCATCACTTGTAATGGTGACGAGCTGGCCGCCGACATGATGGCTGCCAGCGGCAGGCATAGTGCTCGGAATGCGCTCGGACTCGGTACGGGTGATCGTATCGGCACCCGTTGTGGTGCTTTGGTTATTATCAGCATTCATATCCGGAGCGGGTGGCGGGGCCGTAGCAGCAGTGTTGTTATAGCCTGTTACAGGAGCAGTAGCGGCTATTGCCGGGGTGGCCACAGCAAGTGCCAGAATAGACGCTATAAAAAGCTGTTTTTTCATCTTGGGTTTCCTTTTGCGATTGGGGTGCGTAGCTACTAACGCTTTTTTGCTAAAGAAGTTCATAAAAAAATTCGGGGAAGCTTCCTGAAAACTTCCCCGAAAGATGGTCCTGCTGCTATAAAAGTTAACGGTACAGCCCATCCGGGATATTTTACGCCACATGCGGGTGCATAACGACCTTGATACAGCCATCTTTCTTGTCGCGGAAAGTCTTGTAAGCTTCAGGGCCTTCTTCGAGACGGAGGCGGTGCGTGATGATGAATGACGGATCGATCTTGCCATCTTCAATCAGGTGCAGCAATTCATCCATATATTTCTGTACGTGGGTCTGACCGGAGCGGATGGTAAGGGCCTTGCCGACGATGCTGCCGAGCGGGATTTTGTCATCAAACCCGAAGTAAACACCTGGGACCGAAACCTTGCCGCCACTGCGCACGCATTTAATCATTTCGCGCCAGACATGAGGTCTGTCAGTTTCGAGCCCCGTGGCTGCCAGAGCACTGTCAATCATAGCCCCCGCGCTGCTAAGACCGTGCGCTTCTGCACCGACCGCATCGATCACCGAGTCAGGTCCCTGGCCTTTAGTGAGCTCCTGCAGCTT
>Ga0302315_10003706_pt1 | contig 13675 bp, 12 predicted proteins | sample III_Palsa_N3_1_FD_200532 | JGI IMG/M metagenome (GOLD analysis project Ga0302315, IMG submission 200532) | Peat permafrost microbial communities from Stordalen Mire near Abisko, Sweden - III_Palsa_N3_1 | ecosystem: Environmental > Terrestrial > Soil > Palsa > Peat permafrost | place: Sweden... | reverse complement strand
TGAGAAGATGGTACTTGACGATAACTTTTTTGTAGAACAGCGCTTGCCTGCCGGCGTAGTCCGTACCCTGCGCGATGAGGAAATGGCAGTTTACCGCGCGCCCTTCAGAGAGCGTGAAGACCGCCTGCCCACGCTAATCTTTCCGCGTGAGATCCCTGTAGAAGGTGATCCGGCCGACGTTGCGGCAATTGTTGATTCCTACGGCGCGTGGATGGCCCAATCGGAGGTGCCTAAACTGTTGATCGTAGCGGAGGTTGGTGTACTCAATGGTCGCGCGCTCGATCTCGCCCGCACCTGGCCAAACCAACGCGAACTTATAGTTAAGGCGCGGCATTATATGCAGGAAGACGTTCCGGATGAAATTGGTTTAGCCCTTGCAAACCTGGTAAGGTCGCTCTGAAAAATAGAGTAGCCAAACCCCTTAATTGGGAGCAATACTCAATTTATTATTAACTAACTGAATGTTTTTAAAATTATCTAACAATAATTCTCTTTTTATCTTTAACGCGTCAATCTCTGCCGATAATTTACTGATCTCAATTATCAAAGCGTGCAGCTTTAACTTATCCTCTTCAGCCATCATACAATCAATAGTTTAGCGTTTAAATATAAAAAAATTGTTACAATTGATAGCTATTTGCAATAAATAAAAATTGCCGGGCTAAAATATCAATATAAAAGTGCCTGCTATGATCAATATAGCTGCCGAAACCGTTTTGATGGTCAACGGCTCACCTAAAAATATGGCGGCTAAAACAATGGCTTGGCCACGCTCAGCTTATCAACCGGCGCCACCTGCGATACCTCGCCCAGTTGCAGCGCCCTGAAGTAACATATCCATGATAAGCCCGTAGCACAGCCCGAAAGGATGATAAACAGCCAGTTAACCCGGGTAAGGCTGCCAATGGTATGGTTCGATCCCTTAAAAAAAACGATACCCCAGGCCAGCACCAAAATAATGACCGTACGGATGGCCGTAGCCAGGTCGGTATCAACCCCTTTAATGCCGATCTTGGCAAAAATGGCCGTAAGGGCCGCGAAAAATGCCGATAGTAACGCGTATATCCACCACATAATAAATTGATATTAATTGTTTCCCAATGTCATTTCGAGGAGGTACGACGAGAAATCCTCTAAAAGTTGCACTCACGCCCTTAAAGTCGGCTTTGCGTGCCGCAGAAGATTTCTCGCTATCGCTCAAATGACATGGAACTTCAAAGTTATCATCAAAAACTATAGAAATGTTGTACACATCGCACAAAATATATCCAGAATTATATTCTATTTTAGCTCCACAAAAAACCCCTATATTTATCATTAATGAAATGGTTTTTCAGCATAGCTTTATGCATACTCACTTACTCTGCCGCGCTGGCACAAACCTATTCGCTCGATCATTACCTCGTGTTGGCCAAAAGCAACAGCCCGCTGTTAAAAGATCTTCAAAACCAGATAGCATCCAACCAGGTTGATAGCCTGCGCCTTAAAGCCGGCTACAAACCGCAGGTAAACCTCAACAGCGGGGGCTTATATGCGCCTATTGTAAACGGTTATGGTTATTCGGAGGCTGTTACCAATGAGCATACGCTTAATGCGCTAATGGGCATTAACCAGTCATTAGCCAGCAAAGGAAACATCAATACCCAGATAGAAACCATTACGCTGCAATCCTTATCGCTGACTAACTCCAGCAAAATATCCGAGCAGGATCTGAAAAAGGCCGTTACAGCCCAATATATTACCGCCTATGGCGATCAACAGCAGCTCAAATTCAGCCATGATGTGGTTGACCTGCTTACCAAAGAAGAGGATATTTTGAAAAAGCTCACCCGCAGCAACGTTTACCGCCAAAGCGATTACCTCACCTTTTTGGTAACCTTAAAACAGCAGCAACTGCAGCTTTCGCAGGCCAGGGCATTGTATGAGAATGATTATGCCACCCTAAACTACCTGGCCGGTGTAGAAGATACCACCGTAATGGAGCTGGACACGCCCAACATCCAAAAGATGCTGCCGCCCGACCCCAGCACCAGCGTATTTTTCAGGCAATATGGGCTGGATAGCCTCAAGATCATCAACAGCAAGCAACTGATAGACTATAGCTACAAACCCAAAGCCAATATTTTTGCCGATGGCGGTTACGAAAGCGATTTTATGGGCCAGGCCTACAAAAACTTCGGCGCCAGCGCGGGCTTTAGCTTCAGCATACCTATTTATGACGGCGGCCAGCGCAAAATGCAGTATCGAAAGCTATCCTTACAGGAAGAAACCCGCGAGGATTATAAAGCCTTTTTTAATGTGCAGTACCGCCAGCAAATAGCGCAGCTAAAACAGCAGATAAACGAGAATGAGATACTGATAGCGCAGGTAAAAGATCAAACCAAATACACCGAGAGCCTGATAAAGATAGATACCCAGCTGTTACAAACCGGCGATGTACACGTTGCTGATCTGATACTGGCCATTAACAATTACCTAACCATAAAAAACCTGCTTACGCAAACCGTTATCAGCCGGCTACAGCTTATTAACCAGTTAAACTATTGGAACAGATAACCATGAAGAAATTGTTTACCAAATCCCCTTTTATACCGGCCCTGTATTTAATTATGGGCCTGGCGGTATCGCTATCGTCCTGCGGCGGCAATAATTCTTCCGGCGATGATGACGATAAAACCGTGGCATCCCAAACCCCTGTTACCGTTACCAGCGTAAACGATAGCAGCATGGTTGATTATACGGTGCTGAACGCGCAATCATCCTTTCAGCAAAAAAACTATGTTAAATCAAATACCAACGGCTATATACAAAAGGTAAATACACAACTGGGGCAGTATGTAAATAAAGGTGCCGTAGTTTTTACCGTTAAAACCAAAGAGGCCCAAAGCATTGGCAACAGTGTGGATATTTTAGATACCACCTTCAAATTCTCGGGCGTTAACCGCATTATAGCTCCCGAACATGGTTACATCACCCAACTCAATCACCAGGTAGGCGATTACGTGCAGGACGGCGAACAATTAGCCGTAATAAGTGATCGCGGAAGCTTTGCCTTTATTATGCAGTTGCCTTATGAAATGCGCGCCACCGTAAAACTGGGCCAGGATGTACAGCTTACCCTGCCCGATAATGAAAAGATTGACGGTACCATCACCTCATTTATGCCGGCTGTTGATACCGCCGCGCAAACCCAGGGCGTGATTATAAAAATAAAGGACAATAACCAGATCCCCGAAAACCTGGTGGCTAAAGCCAGGGTGGTGCGCACATCCAAACAAAATACGCAATCGCTGCCGAAATCGGCTGTATTGACCAATGAAACACAAACCGAATTTTGGGTGATGAAACTCATTAACCCAACAACCGCCGTAAAGGTTGATGTTACCAAAGGCATAGAGGTTGGCGACCGCGTGGAGATATTAACACCCAAGTTTTTGCCCGATGATAAAATTGTGGTAACCGGTAATTACGGTTTGGCCGATACCGCTAAAGTTAAAATAGTACAGTAAATGACACCTGTAAGAGATTATTTTATTTCGCATAAAAAGCCGATAGCGCTGGTGCTGTTCCTTACTATTTTGGGCGGTATGTTTGCTTATTCCAAGCTGCAAACCTCGCTTTTTCCTGATATTACCTTCCCCAAAATAAAGATAATTGCCGATGAGGGCCTGCAGCCGGTAAACAAAATGATGCTTACGGTAACCCGCCCGCTGGAGAATGTGATAAAACAAGTACCTGACCTGCAGGTGGTGCGTAGTACTACCAGCCGTGGCAGCTGCGAAATATCCGCCTACATGAACTGGGGGGCCGATATCGACCTAAGCCAGCAACGCATACAGGCCAGTATCGACCAGATAAAGAACGACCTGCCGCCCGATGTAAACATTACGGTGGAAAAAATGAACCCCTCCATTTTGCCCGTAAGCGGTTACACTTTGGAGAGCCACAACCGCTCCCCAATCGAGCTTAGGCAACTGGCCACCTACACGGTTAAGCCCTTTTTATCGCAGGTGGATGGCGTATCGGAGATCAGGGTGATTGGCGGAAAAATAAAGGAATACTGGCTCATACTCAACCGCCAGAAAATGAGTTCGCTGGGCGTAACGCCCGATATTATCAGCAACGCGCTGGCGCAAACCAATTTTGTAAAATCGGGCGGCTATTTGTCTGATTATAAACGCATGTATCTCACCATTACCGATGCCACGCTCTCCACCAAAGATGACCTGGGGAACATGATCATCAGTAACGACCGAAAGCGCGTTATCCAGCTAAAGGACGTGGCCGATGTTGAGGTAAGCGAAGGCATCGACTATACTAAAATAAACGCCAACGGCCGCGATGGCGTACTTATAGCCGTAATTAAGCAACCCGACGCCAACCTGGTATCCGTATCGGCCGATATGGACCAAAAGGTGCAGGATCTGCAAAAAATATTGCCTGCCGATGTTACCATCAAGCCGTACTATGTACAGGCCGATTTTGTTAACGACGCGGTAAAAAGCGTGAGCGATTGTTTGTGGGTAGGCCTGCTGCTGGCTATCATCGTAGCCATTATCTTCCTGCGGTCGGTTAAGGCGAGCATCACCATTTTAATAACCATACCGGTTACGTTGGCGTTAACGCTCATTGTGCTAAATGCCATAGGTTATACCTTCAACATCATGACGCTGGGCGCCATAGCGGCCTCTATAGGTTTAATTATTGATGATGCCATAGTGGTGGTGGAGCAAATACACCGCATGCACGAGGAATACCCCAACGAACTTACCCGCAACCTGCTGAAAAAGGCTATCGACTACCTTTTCCCGGCCATGATAGGCTCATCCATTAGTACCATAGTAATTTTCGTGCCTTTTTTATTAATGACGGGTGTTGCCGGTGCCTATTTTACGGTACTCACCAATACCATGATCATTACGCTGGTGTGCTCATTTTTTGTTACCTGGATAGGTTTACCGGTTATTTATTTACTGCTAACCCGCAAACCGCACCTGGCCGAAGCATTTAAAGATAAACCCCGCAAAGCGGAGCGTGTTAAAAAACAAAAATGGGTATCGTACTTTGTTTTGCGGCCCTGGTTAAGCCTGCTGATAGTAATTGCTTTTATTTTAGTAATTGTGCTGATTCCGCCATTGCTCAAAACAGGTTTTTTGCCCGATATGGACGAAGGCAGCATCGTACTGGATTATAATTCGCCGCCGGGGACTTCTTTAGAAGAAACCGACCGTATTTTGCAGCAGGTTGAAAAAATAATCATCAGCGAACCCGAAGTGGCCGCTTATTCGCGCCGCACGGGTACGCAAATGGGTTTTTTTATTACCGAGCCCAACACCGGCGATTACCTTATACAGCTAAAAAAGGGCCATAAGAGAACAACCGAAGAAGTTATAAGCGATCTCCGCCAGAAAATAGCATCTACCCAGCCCGAACTGGTGATAAATTTTGGCCAGGTGATAACCGATATGCTGGGCGACCTGACAGAATCGGCCGAGCCAATTGAGGTAAAGGTTTTTGGTGATGATCCGCAAAAATTGCAGGATTTATCCAAACAAATTGCCGCCGCCATGAGAAGTGTAAAAGGTACTGCCGATGTGTTTGATGGTATTGTGATAGCGGGGCCATCGGTATCTATCAACCCCGATTATGATAAACTGGCGCAATACAATATCAGCCCCCTCGAACTGCAATCGCAGGCACAAACCGCGCTTGAAGGTAACGTGGTAGGTAACCTGATCGAAAAAAACCAACTTTCGCCTATCCGAATGGTATATCCAGGCAACCGCTCGCTAAGCATTGCCGATATTAAGAATCTCAATATATTCCTCACCAAGGGCCAAATGATCCCGATAAACCAGGTGGCCACGGTTACTATTGATTCGGGCGAAGCGGAAATCAACCGCGAAAACCTGCAATCGGTAGGCATCGTAACCGCCCGTATGGAAAAAACAGATCTCGGCACCGTAATTCCCGCCATCAAAAAAAGCATCGATCAAAAAGTAGTGCTGCCACAGGGCTACCACATTGAATATGGCGGCGAATATGCCGAGCAGCAGCAATCATTTAAGGAATTGTTGTACATATTCATCACCGCCAGTCTGCTGGTTTTCGGGGTGATAATTTTCCTGTTCAAACAGTTCAGGATAGCGTTTTTAATTTTAGCCATAGCCATTTTAGGCGTTGCCGGCAGTTTACTGGCCCTGTTTATTACCCATACGCCACTTAATGTAGGCAGCTACACCGGCTTAATTATGATAGTAGGCATCATTGGCGAAAACGCCATATTCACCTTTCTGCAATTTAAACAAAGTGTGTTGGATAGCAACGATAAAAACGTACACGATGCCATTATCTATTCCATTTCCACCCGCTTACGGCCCAAGTTGATGACAGCCTTAGGAGCCATTATTGCCCTATTGCCTTTAGCATTGGGTATAGGTGCCGGCGCGCAGCTACATCAGCCGCTGGCCATAGCGGTTATAGGCGGCTTTTTAGCGGCATTGCCCCTATTGCTGATAGTTTTACCAAGCATGCTGAAGATATTGTACCGCAAAGGCGATGTAAACCCGCATCATGAATTGCCACTACAGCAAAAATTGTAAATTATGGCTGGTTTTGTTGGTAACAAAGTAATAGTTATATTTGTATATACAGCACATACAAATTCTATTGCCATTACCCAAAACCAGCCATGACTACATTGACCATTGAAATTCCCGATAGTGAAATGGCTGAGGTTTCTCGCATCATAAAGAAAAAAGGCGGCCATATAATTGCTAATTCTAAAGATAATCTTTCAAAAGCTGAACAAATTTCGCTTAATCAAAGTTTAAAAGAAGCAGAGCTCATAAAAGCGGGTACCGTTAAACCCTTAAGCTTTGATGACCTTTGGAATGACTAATACCGCTATATATTCCCCTGAATTTAAAAGCAAACTTAAACCACTTGCAAAAAAATATCTCACCTTAAAAGAAAGTATTAGATCCCTGGAAAAAGCACTTATAGAGAATCCCTATTTAGGCGATGCTTATGGGGATAAAATTTATAAAGTGAGATGGGGTGATGCGAGTAAAGGAAGAGGTAAAAGTGGTGGTTTTAGGGTAATGTATTACCTGCTTAATGAAACCAAAGAAGGAACTGAAATTTTGTTTTTAACCATTTTCGATAAAAGCGAGGCTGATACGATTAAAAAAAATGTTGCCGTAAAATTAAGAGATCTAGTATTGGAGAAAATGGGATTACCTGTTAAATCCAGAAATACACCCAAAAAATAACCTACGTATTATTGACTCTTTCAGCCTAAATAATTACATCCTCCAATTTTTATCCAGAATTAAAGCAGACATTTATCCTTATAAACTGAATTAGAAATGAAAAAGATAGCACTGGTTGCAAGCCTTATACTTACCCTAACCGCCCCACTGGCGCTCCACGCGCAAACCTATGTGCTGGATAAAAGCATCGCCTTACCGGGCAATGCGGGCTGGGATTATTTAAGCGTTGATAAGGTGAACCACCGCCTGTACGTATCGCATGGCGATTCGGTAAATGTGGTAGACCTTGATACCGAACTGCCGGTTGGCGCCATAGGCCACCTTAAAGGCATACATGGCATCGCTATTGATAACAAGGCCAACCGCGGTTTTATAAGCGATGGCCGGGCCAATGCCGTAGTTGCGTTCGACCTTAAAACATTGGATACCCTGGCAACCATCCCGGTTGATGCCAAAGGCCCCGACGCTATTATTTATGACCCTTACAGCGATCGTGTTTTCAGCTTTAACGGCGAGAGCAACAACTCATCGGTTATCGATCCAAACACATTAAAACAAGTAGGTACAGTGGACCTGGGCGGCGGACCGGAGTTTGCCGTTTCTGATGGCAAAGGTAAAATATACAACAACCTGGAAGATAAGAACAGCCTGAATGTGATTGATGTAAAAACCCTGAAGGTGATCAACAATTATCCTTTAGCGCCCTGCGGCGGCCCAACCGGCATAGCGCTTGATGCTGCAAACGGCCGCGTATTCAGTGCCTGCCGCCAAAATAAAGGAGTAACTATAACCAATGCCTATACAGGTACAATTATTACCACTTTACCCATTGGCGCCGGTGTTGACGCGGTTGCCTTCGACCCGGAAACAAAACTGGTATTTTGCTCCTGCGGCGATGGCACAACCACTATTATTAAACAGTTGACACCTGATAGCTATAGCGTTATACAAACTTTAACTACCCAAAATCGTGCACGCACCATGGCTTTAGATACCAAAACGCATAAAATTTATCTAAGCGTGGCCGATCTTGTGCCCGGAACGCGTAAAGCTTTGCCCGGAACTTTTAAGTTATTGGTATATAAACTGCAATAAAATAATTAATAACTGGTATTATTTCCAGATTTTATATTTATTATTGGAACTGATCGTTATAAATAATAAACTATTGAAGTAACCTAAGGTTTCCCCTGCCCGGTTTTGAAAAAATTGTATGACAAACAGAACTGATTTTGTGTATTCTCAGGTTTCCGAACCTCACCGTATTCGTACTAAACAAATTTTAAAACAGTTTCCGCAAATGCGGAATCTGATAGGGAAAAATCCGTTAACCATATTTGCAATAGTAGGTTTGGTAACTTTCCAGGTGGTATTGGCCTGGTTTGTACGCGATCAATCCTGGTGGATAGTTTTTGCCGCAGCTTATTTATTAGGAGCCTTTGCCGATCATGCTTTGTTTGTTATGATACACGAATGTGCTCACCAGTTATTATTCAAAGGCCGTTCGGCTAATCGCTGGGCGGGTATGATAGCCAATTTACCGCAAATTTTCCCAAGTTCTATCTCTTTCGAGCGTTACCATATCAAGCATCACTCTTTTCAGGGTGTACATGAACTGGATGCCGACCTGCCTAACCGCTGGGAAGCAAAAATGATCAATAATTCCTTTGTGGGTAAAGCTATGTGGTTGTTGTTCTATCCCTTTTTCCAGATCTTCCGCCTGTCGCGTTTAAGAGAAATTCAAACCTTAGACTGGTGGATAGTAACCAACGCCCTGGTACAGATCGCTTTTACAACCGCTATCGCGCTGTTATTCGGCTGGCATGCTATCGCGTTCCTGTTGCTTAGCTTTTCGTTTTCAGTGGGGCTGCATCCGCTGGGCGCGCGCTGGGTACAGGAGCACTATTTAACACACAGCGTTGAGCAGGAAACCTACAGCTATTACGGCCCGCTTAATACGGTTGCCTTTAACGTAGGCTTTCATAATGAGCATCATGATTTTCCATCCATCCCCTGGAATAAACTACCGCAGATAAAGAAAACCGCGCCTGATTTCTACGAAACCTTGTATTACCATACTTCGTGGACAAAGCTGTTCTTCCGCTTTTTGTTTGATCGCGAGATCTCCCTCTTTAACCGCATCCTGCGCAAGGAACGTGGCAAAGTGGCGTTAACCGATGTATCGAAACCTGATGTGGAAGTTGAAGCCGTAGCGATTTAAATAATTCCGTTTTTGTTGCATAATCCTTAATTATTTCATTACATTTGCTAATAATATTAGCAAATATGGATAACATCAAAGCAACGGAACAACTTATTGTATTCAGCAGGTACATTGGCCAGCAGGTAGTTATAAATGACCTGCTGAATAGCGATGAAGAAATAATAGGTACGCTTATAGGCATAAAGGAAAACGCGCTATTGGTAAATATCGATAGTGTGAACCGCTGGATCCCACTGTCGGACGATATAAAACTATCTGAAATAAAGCTGATCCTGAAACCGCTTAAAAGGCTTACATCTGCCATTATCAGTACCGCTAACAATTTACCGGTACAGGCATTTATTACGCCCTACTACCAGTCGCTGGGTTTTGATATGCCCGTTTTTATAGCGCCGGGGCATCCGGGCAATTGTAAATACGTAGTTGAACTAAACATGGCCGATTACCGTTCGGCAGAGGAAATTGAACTGCAAAACAGGGCGCTTTTACGCGTACACGCCTGATCTTCATACAATAATCATAACAATATTAGTTATTCGCGTGTTATGGTTTCAATATCATGAGCAGGCGTAAAAAATTAAGCATAATAATCCCCATAGTTGTACTGATGTTTTTTGGTGCCTATGCCCGGCACCGCTACATGGAAAAGGAATACCAGATAGCCGGTACCCTGCAGGAAAAATACATGGATGAAATATCGGGCATAGCGGCATCGGGCATTAACCCGGATCTATACTACATCCATAACGATAGCGGCGATACCAGCCGTTTTTTTGCCATCAACCCAAGCGGCAAGCTGGCCGCCACCGTTTATTATAACGGCGATCCCAAACAAGCCCAGAGCGTTGTGGATTGCGAAGATATTGCCGTAGGCCCCGGTCCCATCACAGGCAAAAGCTATTTATATGTTGGCGATATTGGCGATAATGATGCCGTACGCAGCTATATTACCGTTTACCGCATGGAAGAAAAAACAGCCTGGGCAAAAGACAGCGTACAAAACGCGGTAGCCGTCCCCATCCATTTCCGTTATCCCGATGGGCCGAAAGATGCCGAAACCCTGATGATAGACCCGGTGGAAAAGCTCATCTACATTGTTTCCAAACGTAAGGATTCCATAGGCATATATACTTCTCCGCTTATCTATAAAAAAGACGATACACTTTTACTTACCAAACGCGGCAAGCTGCATTTTGATGGTTTCAGGCCCTTTAGCTGGATAACCGCAGGCGATATATCAAAAGATGGCCAGCAGATCTTGCTGAAAAGCTATGTAAAAGTTTACTACTGGCAGCGCAAAAATAACGAACCCGTTTGGCAAACCATGCTTAGGCAACCCAAACAACTGCCCTACAAAATGGAACGCCAGGGCGAAGGCATAGGCTTCACCTCCGATGGCACCGGCTACTATACCACCAGCGAAGGCGTATTTACCCCCATCTACTATTACAGCATCCCCGGCAAAAAGCCTTTATAGGAAGTTATTCCGCTGATTCTGAAAAATCCGCGAAATCATACTCATCAGTAAAATCAGCGATCTTATAAGAATCAACAAAATCCCAAAATCATTTAAATCAGCGGTCCTATTTAGCCAGTTTCACCAGCATCTCCCCATGCGATGGCACACCCGTAGTAAAAGTTTTATTATTAGTTATCAAATATTTTTGCCGCCAAACATCGCGCACTTTGTGGTAGCCGCCCAAACCCAGATCGGCCCAGGTTAGGGTAATGGTTTTAAATTTATCCGATAGGTTAAAAATACCCACCGCTTTACTTCCATCCTTCAACTCTTTCACATATACGGTATAACCATCCTGGTTCAATAGCTGTACTGCCTCTTGGCCCAGGTCGTCCTGGTTAATGGCTAACACCTCGTCATTAGTAAGCAGGTTAAGCGTAAACCTGTCCAAATGCCCCAGGTCGCAGCCTATCAGCAATGGCGATGCCAGCAGGCTCCACAAGGTGATATGCGTATATTGTTCATCAGGGCTTAAATGGGTATTATGCTGGCTATCGCCCCAGCCTACCTTACCTACTACCAGCATATCAGGGTCGTTAAAATGACCGGGGCGCGCATGCGGCGCTTCGGCCTGCTGGTAAAAACCAATATCGCTCATGCTTTTCCAGCTATCGTTAATATCGCCGGTGGTGCGCCAGCTATTGCCGCCAACCTGCCCCGCCCAGGTCCAGCTGTCGCCCATACCGTACTGGCAAAAGCTGAACATAATATCGCGGCTAACCTTATCCAGCGATGCCCGCATTACCTGGTATGGCTTTTCATAAGCGGCAAGGCTGGTATCTAAACCCGCTACTTCGCTGTATGAGCACCAATCGTATTTCAAATAGTCTATACCCCAGTCGGCATAAGTTTTGGCGTCCTGATCCTCGTGCTGATAGCTGCCCAAATAACCGCCACAGGTGCGCGGGCCGGGTGATGAATATATCCCCATTTTCAGTCCCAAACTATGTATATAATCGGTAAGCCCCTTCATATCCGGAAACTTCGAGTTCGGTACGATCTCACCCGACGGCAGGCGCTGGTCGGCTTCCCAGCCATCGTCAATATTAACATAGCTCCAGCCATGCGCGCTTAGCTTGTCAGAAATTGTTTTGGCGGCTATCCTAACTTTGGCATCGGTAACGCTCAGGCCAAAGGCATTCCAGCTGTTCCAGCCCAAAGCGGGTGTTAAGCCAATCACGTCATCAATTTTAATGGTGAATTTTTTGGTTACAGTTCCATACCGGTTATGCACTTTAAACACAACCTGGTAATCGCCTTTTTGGGCAACAGCGCCTGTTATAATACCCGTTACAGCGTCTAAAGTTAAGCCTGCGGGCAAGGTATCTGCCTTAAAATTCAAAGGCTTGTGCCCGGTTGCCGGAATTTTGTATAGAAAAGGATTACCCGGATGCGCGCCATACACATCAGGTCCATTTATTTTCGGCTTGGCACCGGGATAAGGTGTTAGCATATAGGGCGTGCCCTCTGTTTTGATCAATTTCTCGCCCGACTTTTGATCCGTAAACGTATAAGTTAACAAGTACGATTTGTTTTGCAATGATGGTATGCTATCCGTAAAAATGTACGGCTGGCCGGTTTCAAAGTTGGCATCGCTGCTTTTTTGGTATACCACATCTCCTGTCGAGGGGTCGGTAACTGTAAAATCAAATTTACCGGTATAAATGTATTTGCTGTTGGTAGCAATTTTAATAGTTTTAGTTAAGCTGTTGTTATCTTCCTCATCGCTATAGCCAAAGCTGGCATCGGTATTTATCCAGGCGTAATCCATCAGTTTAACCATGCTAATCTTAAACCTGTCCGATTCGCCGTAAAGGCCACCCGCACCGCCGGTATCAAATATGCGCACGGCAATTACATTGTCCTTATCCCACAAAATTGAGGGATCATTTGCCGCTATCACCACTTTACACCATCCAAAAAGCCCGGTTTTAATATCGCCGTTATTATTACGGCCGATTAATTTGCCATTCAAAAAAACATCGTAGCCGTCATCGCCGTAACCCATCTCAAACCTAACGCTATCTTTAAAAAACGAACTGTTTTTTAATGCCGACGGAATAAACACGTGCAGCCTGTACCATCCAAATCCATCGTAATCCAAATGCCCCTGCGGCTCCCAGCTATAGTTTATATTCATGGGCTGCCAGGCAATATCGTTAAAAGCAGGCGCGGCCCATTGCGCCGAGTCGCCGGTTTTAAATTTCCACCCGTTTACCAATGAAACCTGTGCCGAAGCAGTTAAGAAACCCGAAAATAAAAGCAGGAGGATAAGTATCTTTTTCATTTAATGTTGCTTGTACAGTTTATACAATGGTAGCAATATTTTCAAATTAACACGCAGTTAATTGTCAGATTTTATTCGTCCCGATTCCAATGTTAACTCGTTGAATTTTCTTCAAAAATTAACATATACTTAATTTGCAGGTTTTATTCAAGCGGTAATTTAGTGCAACAAAAAAAACACTATGAAAAAACTGTTTTTTCTGTCGGCAGTGCTGCTATGCAGCATTGTTGTATGCCTTGCGGCCGGTACTAGTTTAAACGGCCACTGGTATGGTACCCTGAAAACGGATGATGGCACCGAATATCCCCTGCAATACAATTTTAAAGTTGATGGAGATAAACTGAGCGGATCAGTGAAAGGCCCACATGGCG
>Ga0302315_10003701_pt1 | contig 13691 bp, 11 predicted proteins | sample III_Palsa_N3_1_FD_200532 | JGI IMG/M metagenome (GOLD analysis project Ga0302315, IMG submission 200532) | Peat permafrost microbial communities from Stordalen Mire near Abisko, Sweden - III_Palsa_N3_1 | ecosystem: Environmental > Terrestrial > Soil > Palsa > Peat permafrost | place: Sweden... | reverse complement strand
ACGTGCTTTAATGTAGGATCTGGTGTTGTGCCGTTCAAGAGCTTCAGGAAATGACCGGCGATCGAGTCTTCGTCCGATGTCGTTTCTATTCGCCTGCCATTCTCATGAAAGTGGCGCCAGTAGAGCAGCATGGCTGGAAACGTGGCGAGCAGCCGGTTGGCGACCGCGTACTGGTCGTGATGCGCGGACTCCGGCTCAAGCGTACCGAGCATGGAACAGCCTGTACGCAGCACGTCCATGGGATGAGTGTTGGATGGGATAAGCTCCAGGACGAAGCACAGCGGCGCGGGCAATTCCCGCAGTCCAGCGAGCGTGCGGCGGTAGGCAGCCAGCTCGCCGGCTGTCGGGAGGTCCCCGTACAGCAGAAGGTATGCGACTTCTTCAAACTGGGCGAACTCTGCAAGATCCGAAATCGAGTAGCCGCGATAGTTCAGGCCTACTCCCTCTATTCCGACGGTACATATAGCCGATTGACCGGCGCTGATCCCCGCCAGACCTCCGGTCTTAACCGGCTTAACTGCTTCACCTGTCATTTTACCACCCCTTCATCCTCGCTTTGATGTGCAAAGAGCGCGTCCAATTTTTCCTCGTAGGCGTAATATCCAAGGACGTCGTACAGCTCGGCACGCGTCTGCATGGTGTCTATTACGGCCGCCTGAGTGCCGGATGTTCTGATTTCCGAGTAGACCTTGAGGGCGGCCGCACTCATTGCCCGGAAGGCGGAAAGCGGATATAGAATAAGGTCTACGCCGGCGCCTGCCAGTTGGTCCGCCGTATATAAAGGCGTCTTCCCAAACTCCGTCATGTTAGCCAGCACCGGCAGGCCAATTTCTTGGAAGCGGCCATACTGCGAAAGATCGGTGACCGCTTCCGCGAATATCATATCGGCTCCCGCCTTTTTATACCGCAACGATCGTTCGAGGGCGGCTTCAATACCTTCTCCAGCAATGGCGTCGGTACGGGCCATGATCACGAAATCGGGATCGGTGCGCGCGTCGACGGCAGCCTTAATTCGATCGACCATTTCCTGGGCGGACACAAGTTCTTTGCCCGGCCGGTGGCCGCAGCGCTTCGCCTGGACTTGATCTTCCAGGTGCACGCCCGCGGCGCCGGCCCGAATCATCTCTCGAATCGTACGTGCAATAGAAAAAGCGCCGCCCCATCCGGTGTCGGCGTCGACGAGTAAAGGAAGATTTGTCGCTGCGGTGATCCGGCGAACGTCTTCCAGCACGTCGTTCAGGCTGGTGATCCCCAGGTCAGGCACGCCGTACGAGGCATTGGCGACGCCGGCTCCGGAAAGATAGAGCGCCCGGAATCCCGCGCTCTCGGCGAGCAGAGCTGTGTAGGCGTTGATCGTTCCCACGATCTGCAGCGGGTGCTCGGCGCCCAGTGCGTTTCGCAGCCGTTTTCCCGCGGAGTGGTCAGCTGGCATAGTCGTCGTCTCCAATGTGCTCATGGTACCACTACGCGACCATATCAGTACGTTTAATTCCGCGTGAAGTTAATTGGGATGGAGGTAAGCAGGCGTTTCCACAAGCAAGGGTTCCGGCTGAATTGAGGGTAATCGGATTGGAAATTGCTCTAACTATAGCTTTAGGGGTGCGCTTGTTGCTCTGACTACCAGCTCGGGCTCTATGGTGTAGACGTTGTCCGCAGCCGGTTCACCATTGATCAAACACATCAATAACTGTGTGGCCTTCGCTCCTATGGCATTAAGCGGCTGACGAACCGTGGTTAGAGCAGGCTCCAAATAGATGGCAAATGGAGAATCGTCATAGCCTACAACCGACAGATCCCGTGGCACTCGCAACCCGGCGTGGACCGCTGCCTGCATAACGGCTAAAGCAATGTTGTCATTGCCGGCAAAAATGGCCGTTGGAGGCTCGGTCAATCCGAACAGGGCTGCTGCAGCTTCCGCGGCCCCCGTACCGTCATAACCTGCATGCTGTACGTATTGGTCTAATACCGGCAAACCCCAGCTTTGCATCGTCGACAGGTATCCATTTCGGCGGTTAGGCGTACTGATCAGATTTTCAGCACCTCCGATGTGCGCTATTCTTCGGTGCCCGAGCTTGGTGAGATGTTCAATCACGATGCGGCCGCCGCAGTTGTCGTCTACATCCACCGTTGGAACGCCCGGATGTGGGTTTGTCGAAACTGTAACCAGCGGCAAACCAAGGCCGGCCACGGCTTCGACGATGTCGGAATCAATCGGCGGTGAAATCAAGATCAAGCCATCCGCGCGCTGATCCCGAAACATCGATAGAGATTCAGCCGCGCCGCGCCAGTACTGTGTGTAGAGAGTAATGTTCTGTTTCGCTTCTGTGGCCTCCGACAGAACTCCCTTCATTACCCCGGCCGCATAGCTGTTGGTTACTATGTCTGTCGCGGCAAATATTCCCGATAGAACCCCAATCGAGTCCATTCTCCGCCGGACAAGAGCTCGAGCCATTGCATTTGGATGGTAGTCGAGTTCCTTCGCAAAATGCACCACCCGTTGCCGTATATGCGCGCTTACGGGCCGCTCTGCATTGGTAAGCACATTAGAAACGGTGGAGATAGATACACCACTTAACCGGGCTACGTCGCGTATAGTCGCCATGATCCTATAGTATCAAGAATCGTTTTTTGTGTCAAGTGTTGTTTGCAAAAAACGTTATTTTAAAAAACTATTGACACAAAAAACGTTTTGTCATATAATGTTTGTGTTAGGCAATATTAAAGATCAGATGACGTCAAGCAATGTGCTTACGTATGCTCAAAGGAGAAATCATAATGAACAGGTTAACAGGCAGATCGGCAGCAGGAAAAAGTGGCTTTACTTTGATAGAGCTACTCGTTGTCATAGCCATAATAGCTATACTGGCAGCCATACTCTTCCCGGTGTTCGCTAAGGTAAGGGAGAAGGCGCGCCAGACAAGCTGCGCGAGCAATCTAAACCAGATTGGGCTTGCACTCGCGCAGTATACGCAGGACTACGATGAATCGATGCCTGATGAGGGCGGCGCGGTTACTGTGGGAGGAAATACCTATTATAATCCCTGGCAAACATTCATTGCGCCTTACGTCAATAACGGCGCTGGAACTACAAGTGTTGCGCAAAAAGGTAATGTTTTCTCATGCCCTTCCAATCCTAACACTTCGACCGCATACGCTGGAGAGCCCGGATCCTATCAATACAGTTGCGACTATGCCTCAAACTACAATGAGTCCTTCTCGCCCGCAGTAGATTATCATATGGGCAATGGGGCATTTGGCGGCAGCGTAACCATCAATATCTCATCCATGGTAGCGCCTTCTTCACTGATTGCAGTTATGGAAAACAACGGGAAAGGCAGCGGCAATTCTACGTGGAACTTTGACATCACAAACTCTTCGTTTGACAACCCAGGACTGTACGCAGGGCACACCCAGCAGAGCAATTACCTGTTCTGCGATGGACATGTTAAATCGCTTCGCCCCTTCCAGACATTGTCGACCGCCGACGGGGGAACTGCACAGAGCAACTTGTGGACTACCAACAACGTCAACTTTAGCGATCCAAGCGATCCTCAACCCAATGACCTAAAGACCGCTAAAATCACCATGGAAAACACGGTTATAAACAACCCTTAAACCTGATTGGTGCCACGGTCACAAGACTAAAGTGATCGTGGCATTTGCGCAATGACATAAGGACCATGTCCATGAAAATGCTAACAAAAATAATGTGCCGAACACTGGGACTATTGGTTCTTGCGACATCCATTATCACTGGTTGCGCTCCGCATCAGATTACACCGACCGGGCCAATAACGGTTGCCCCTGTTGCATCACAGTCCAGTTTACCGCAGCCCGCACTGCAGCCTATATCAGGGCCAGCGCCTCCTCCGTCAGTCGCCCACAACATAGCCATGATGCAGTCTACACAACACCCGCAATAATCTGAACATCCTCGTCGCGCTGCAATACAATAAATATTCCGTATTGCTGTGTGACTATGGCAAAACTTTGGTTATGTTTGATGTGATAGCTACAATTGCAATTCTCAGTTCCAGTCAATACAAATCAAAAAACCGACGATCTTTTTGAATTACAGGAGAACAATGATGCCTCAATCGTTTAAGACAGCTTTGCCTGTCGTCGTTATGTCCTTGCTGATGCTTGGATCGGTCAAGGGTGCTCTGGCAGACAACTACAGCAACGAATGGGACGAGTGTAACTATATCACCATGTGCTCAATGTCGGCCGCGAATCCGACGATAGGGTCTGTCTCAACGTCTTCACCGGGATACGGCGCCTTGAACGACTGGCGCATCGGAGACGGCATGGCCGATTCGGTCGATTGCGGCACCCAGGCCATTGGCGCGGTGGGTCTCCTCTATGGCTATTCCCGATTAAGTGCGGCCGGCCGCAGCAACAGCGCATTGGACAGCCAGGCGCATACGGCGCTCAGCGCCTTCTTCTGGAGCTGGGTGCGTAACGGCAGCAATCAGGTGCAGGGATCGAGCGTGCAGACGGGATTTGCGGCCACGGCATCCTACAACACAAGCGGGGGCATCACGGCGATGGGCGGCGGAAGCGTTCCCGTTACCGCGCAGATCCTGATTGCCATGCGCAAGTACTGCGAACTCTCGCCCAACAGCGACAGGGCAACCTACCAATCTCAGGAGTATAGTCTTGCGCACAACATGGCCAATTATATCAACGCCAACCTGAGTTCCTGGACTATCGACCGATCGTACTCCGTGGCGGCCTTCCATTGTCTGGCAAACTGGGCCACAGCAGTGGGGGACACTTCAACGGCCACCTACTACAACAATCAGGCCACCACGGTCTCCGGCTGGCTGGCGCAAGCACAGGATACGGGAACCTGGCACAATTACTTCGATTACCTGAACGGCGGTGGAGGTGGCGTGTACAACAACAGTAACGTCGACCAGACCGGCTTCGCACCCTACGAGTTCAATGCACGTTCCGGCAGTGAAGCCTATGCCGCCGAAGTTGCGCAATGGTGGGACTTCAGCACAGCCTACAACGGCGACTACCTGGCCGTCCAAAGCGGGCGGTACGCCGGCGGCGTTCACCAATCGGTACCGGCTAACGCTACCCAGGCCTATCCGGGAGACTCCTTCCAACTGGCCGATGCCGAATGGAAGATCGCCGATGCAGACGGCAACGCCAACAACGAATACGCCGATGCCTGGGCACACTACAACTTTGCCCTCTCACCTATCGGTTCAAGCACGGGATCAGGCTGCTGGGTCAACAATTCCTCAGTAGACGGCTTCGTCGGCGGCTTCGTCGATTGGGTAAATAATACCAACGGCAGCTACCCGGCAACCTGGCAGCGTTTTATTGACACCAGCGGCTACATGATTGTAGCGACCGAAGAACTTGAGTTTTCGAACGACGTTAACTGGGGTAATTAGGCATCGGCAAGGTAGAATTACGGATAGTGAAGATTAACAACGAAAAATCCGGGATCTCCCGCAGGATCTTTCTCATGAACGCATGTCTCGCCGCATGCGTTCTTCCGGGTAGAAGTCTGTATGCCCTTGATGTCGGCTCTTCCGCATTGGTGCAAACTCCCAGTGGACCACTGCGTGGGGAGTCTGCGGGCGGTGTGCGTGTCTTTCGGGGGGTGCCGTTCGCCGAGCCTCCTGTTGGGCCTTTGCGTTTTCTTCCTACGGTGAAGATCAAGCCTTGGGCGGAGGTGCGTGATGTCACTAAGTTTGCGGCGGCGCCTATGCAGGAGGGGACGCTCCCTGTTCCGCAGAGCGAAGACTGTCTTACTCTGAATATCTGGGCGCCGGAGGGTGAGGGGCCTTTTCCCGTTTTTGTGTGGATTCACGGCGGCGGTTTGACCGGAGGACGCGCCTCCGATCCGATGTATCACGGAGAGGCGTTTGCTCGTGAGGGCATTATCTGCGTCACGGTGGCGTATCGGCTTGGTGTGTTCGGCTTTCTGGACCTCGAGCCTCTGCTTGGCGCTCAGTATGCCGGCACGGCTAACAATGGTGTGTGCGACCTTGTTGCGGGGCTGGAGTGGGTGCATGAGAACATTGCTGCCTTTGGCGGCGATCCTTCGCGTGTCACTGTTGGCGGAGAATCGGCGGGGGCAAAGCTGACGGGGATTCTGATGGGAGTTCCGTCTGCTCAACCCTATTTTCATCAGATGATCTCAGAGAGCGGCGGGGCGGAGCGTATTGTGCCCAGCGCCAAATCCACCGATGTTGCGAACGGCTTTGGGAGCACTTGGCGAGCTCAGACGGGACAGGATGTCTCTACCCTGCTGACTGCTCCGGCGGCCTCAATCATTGAGGCGCAGCACACCTTCACTGCGAATTGGGCCGAACATTTTCCCCTCCGACCGGAAATAGACGGCACACTGTTGCCTCGCCTGCCCGTGCAGTCGATTACGAAGGGGACGACCCGTGGTAAACGCCTGCTGATCGGCACCAACCGGGACGAGAGCGCACTTTTCATTGGGCCGCATCCCTCGAAGGACCCAACAGCGGCGGACCTGGGAAACCTGCCTGTGGAAAAGTTCGACGACGTCTACCAGCATTACAAGGAAATCTACCCGCAGCTTACGGACGAACAGAGGCGTATTCGGGCTCTTACGGCCGAGGAGTACTATATTCCGTCAATGCGGGTCATAGACGCGCATCTTAAAGGCGGCGGGAGTGCGTGGATGTATAGGCTGGATTTCGTACAGACCAGCGGACATCTGGAGGGCTATGCCTACCACTCGCTGGATGTTGGATTGGTCTGGGGGCATCCGAATACTGAAGTGGCCAATGCGAGCGATGAGGCTGCGCTGGCGGCCCAGGTGAGCCAGGCATGGGCCGCCTTCATTCGAGGCGATGCGCCCGCAGCGCCAGGATTACCGGTATGGCCACGCTACCGAAGCGACACGCGGCCAACCATGATTCTGGACACGGTGAGCCACGTAGACGAAATGCCGCAGGAAACGGAACTGCGGCTTTGGGACGGTGTGCTCTAACTTAACCGGTGATGGTTCTTTCCATGATGACTACGTCTAGCCATCGGCCGAATTTGAACCCAACTTCATGCATAGTACCGGCCTCAACGAAGCCTACAGATGCATGCAGTTTTATACTGGCTACATTTTCCTTTTCGATAAGAGCAACCAGCTTGTGCAGTCCAAGAATGCTGGCTTCGTCGATCAGGGAGCGCAGAAGAGCTCTGCCTATGCCCTGGCCCTGACGGTCTTCCCGCACGTAAACTGCCGTTTCCGCGGTAAAGCGATATCCGGACCGCGGGTGATACGGGCTGAGAGAAGCCCAGCCGACTACTCCCTGTTCGAACGCAATCAGAATGGGGAGCTTACTTTTCTGATGACTGCGGAACCACTGCAGAGGGTAGGTTTGCGATTCAGGGACGTCTTGAAAGGTTGCTGTGGTATTCAGGACGGCGTAATTGTATATGGAGTAAATCTCGGGCAGGTCCATAAGGGCTGCCGGTCGTACTCGTATATTGGATTCCCGGGTGGTTGTAGTCGTTGAGTCGGCGTTTGCGAGACTAATACTTCGATCCATTTGTTTGATCTGATCTTTCTTTTCACATCACAGAGGATGAGAGGAGATGTCCATCGCCGTCAAGTTGAAGATATGACGACTGAACCATCAATATTGTTTCACCGAATCGAAATTTCGCGCAACAGGCCTTCCAGGAAGAGTCGAGACTGGGTCATTTCTGGTCCAGTTTTGGCTCCCGCTACGATTACTGGAACTGCAGGCAGGTGTTGTGAGATTTCCCTTAAGTACGCCGCATAATTGAGGTACCCCGATCCAGGGCGAGTCAAAACACGCGTGCCGCCATCGGTGCGAACGAGGTCTCGTAAATGCACCATACCGGCGGATGGTGCGATTTCGCGAACCAAATCCTGGGTATGGGTATCGTGATGGCCGACATCTTTGTAAGGAATGATCGCTGGAGCGTCGAGCACCACACGCACATCCCCATTTGGGAACTGCTGGGTCAGGCGTTTGCAGATTTTGGCATCGTACACAACATGGGCTGTGTAGGGCTCCAGAATTATCTGTACGGGAAATCCGCGAACTTGCTCCAGCATTGCGCTTACCGCGACAAAGAGGCTGTTGAACGTCTCCTCCTCCTGATTGAGAAGGTTTGGGGTTTCTACCGTTCGGCCCAGTGTTCCGCTCCAGCAGACGATGCGCTCCACTCCATTTAGCATGACCATGTGTTCAACGACGGTTTTCCATTCGTTAAAGCCGGTCCTACTCAGGCTTGCGTCGTACAGCCGCAGGGGGTTGATATAGCACCCCATTGCGTCTACATGGAAACCTTCCTGGGACGCGGCAAGGGCAAGCTTGCGCATCTCATTTGGAGTGATTTCAGGAAGGTAGACGTTAACCTGGCCTCGTGTGAAACCGGCACCCACCGCTTGTTCGAAGGCTCCGGTAAACTCGGTATCTTCCCAAATATCGATCATGACGCCAAGATCCATATGGTCCGTGTTCCTTAAGTATAACCCAACGTCGGTGAAGTTTTTGCTTTATATGACAGGAGCCATTATACTATAACGCTGTATCGGGTGCAAGAGAATATTACGGGGGAACTTTTTAGGACACGTTCCCGTAGTTTCCCTTCGGCGCACAACTCGCAATCGTACCCAGTTTTGGGCATAAAATAAGGAGCATCGCATAAAATGAGTGAAGTCGAAATTGTAACAGAGTGGGTAGAACTGGCCGCTTCCGATGGCACTACAGTTCCCGTCTACATTGCCCGTCCCAGCACCCTTTCTTCGGGGCCTGGAATGCTTGTCTTTCAGGAGGCCTTTGGAGTAAACGATCATATCCGTGACGTTACCGAGCGGTTTGCCCGCCAGGGCTATGTTTCGGCGGCGCCCATGTTGTTCCATCGAACAGATTCGAGCAAGGATCCCGTCTACGAGGACTTCAACGCCATTATGCCGCATATAGGAGCTCTTACCGACGAGGGACAGAGCGCGGACATTAAAGCCGCGTATGAATGGCTGACGACCGAAGGAAAGGCAACCTCGGTCGGATCGGTTGGCTATTGCATGGGGGGCCGCACGTCCTTCCTGGCAAACACGATTCTTCCCCTGAAGGCTGCCATTAGCTACTACGGCGGCGGCATTGCCCCAAGCGAGAGAAAGCTCTTTCCACCCCTGCTCGACCGTATTGCAGACCTGAGCGGGCCAGCTTTGTTTTTCTGGGGCGGTAAAGACGCGCATATTGGGGCGGACCAGCGCCAGGCCATTGCAGATGGCACTCAGGAGGCCGGAAAGAATGCAGTCCATGTCCTGTTTACGGATGCAGACCACGCGTTCTTCTCCGACACGCGGGCCAATTACGAACCGATCTCGGCGAAGCTGTCCTGGACGCTTACGTTGGAGTTTTTGAAGACGTATTTGTAGGATTGTTTGGGTGTTGGGGGAGGTGGGTTCTTGATCTTAAACATCACACCATACCCTCCCCTAAAGCCTCTCGAAAAGCCTGCGTTGCGCGGGTCATATGCCGCCCTCTCAGACGAAGAACGTGTAGAGGGCGCCTCACCTTCATATCCTTCACCCTCAGTATCGCAAGCGTTCCGGTCTTTACTTCCAGAGTCACGGTCAGTGTCGAAACCACGGCCACACCAATTCCCGCGGCTACAGCCCTCTTTATGGCTTCGATGCTTCCAAGCGACATAACCGCACGTGGGGTTAAACTCTGTTCCGCAAAGGCGCGTTCTACAACGGCTCTCGTACCTGAGCCTTCTTCGCGCATAAGGAATGGCTCCTCACAAAGGCGTTCCGGAGTCACATGGGATTCCCGAAGGAGTGAATGGCCGGGCGGAACGATTACTACCATTTCATCCTGGTAAAACTCTGAAACTTCGAGTTCAGGGTGTTCCATGAAACCTTCCGTCAGGCCGATGTCAAGCATGCTATCCAGAAGGCGTGTCTGTATTTCCTCTGTGTTGGCTATTTCCACGGCGAGTTCTATTCCTGGGTAGCGCTGGTGAAATCGTGCAAGCACTTCAGGCAGCAGGTATCCGCCAATCGTCAGACTTGCTCCTATGGCAAGCTTCCCGCGCTCCAGTCCCCGCAGTTCGGCCAGTGCTGTTTCCGCTTCCGCCTCTAGAGCAAAGAGCCGGCGTGCGTAAATGGCTAGCAGCTCGCCGGACTCCGTCAAGCGTACACCGCGCGGGACCCTGTCGAAGAGTTTCGTGCCAAGGCTACGCTCCAGTTCTTGGATCTGTTTGGACACCGCGGGCTGGCTGATGTGCAGTCTTTGCGCTCCCAGGCTAATCCCTCTAGTTTCGGCCACGGCATGGAAAATTGCGAGATGGTTCAGGTTCATATAACTTCAATCTATGGCATCTATACAAACAATATATTTGTATTATACCAGTGGCCGCGGTAACATGGCATCAGTAAACAGCAAGCCGACTTAAATCAGAGAGGCGTAGTCATGATTAGCGCAGCAAAACAACAGACGATGCAAGAGGCGAAAGAACCCCGCGTTCCAGCAAGCTTGTATGGAATAGTCCTAACCTGTGGGGTAGCAGGCGTGGCCGTCTGGCTGCATTCTCTGCCCCGGATCGGCACGTTTAGCGCCTTGATCCTTGCAATTGGGCTCGGTATGACGGTGCGTAACACAATCGGCGTCCCTGCTCTTGCCAGCGCTGGAGTGGCGTTCTGTCTCAGAAAGGTGTTGAGATTTGCGATCATTCTGCTCGGTCTTCAGATCAGTTTCATTCAGGTAGCCCAGGTTGGGGGGCCGGGCATGGCGATTGTTGCGGCAACTTTGGCTGCAACATTCGGATTTACCGTGTGGCTCGGACAAAGGATGGGCATCGACCGCAAGCTGGCTCAGTTAATAGGAGCCGGCACGTCCATCTGCGGGGCGTCTGCGGTCATCGCCACCAACGTTGTCACTAAGGGCAGCGATGAAGACGTGGCGTACGGGGTCGCTGTAGTTACGGTATTCGGCTCCCTCTCCATGTTTCTCTATCCGGTGCTGGAGCATGTACTGCAGCTCACGCCAAAGGCTTTCGGGCTGTGGAGCGGCGCGTCTATCCACGAAGTTGCTCAGGTCATTGCGGCGGCGTTTCAGGATGGCAAGGTTGCCGGACAGTTTGGCACGATCAGCAAGCTGTCCCGCGTAATGCTTCTGGCGCCCACTGTGCTCATTTTGGGCTTGCTGGAGGCCCGTGGCAGTGCCACGGGCGGAAAGCTGGATCTGAAGAAGATACCGGTCCCCTGGTTCGTGCTTGGATTTGTCGCGATGATAGGATTTAACAGCCTGGGCATTTTGCCGGACCACGTACGGGCCATAGTCGTAAGCTTCAATCAGTTTTTACTGGCCATAGCGCTTGCGGCCATGGGTCTGGAGACCAGCATCGTGAAACTGCGGCAGAAGGGATTAAAGCCTCTGCTGCTCGGGGCGAGCGCCTGGGTATTTATCTCCACGTTCAGTCTGGTTCTGATTCGGTTGTTTTATTAAACCAATCCAAGTGCGTCCTTCGTCGGCTGATCTACAGTAAACCCGGTGAACCAGTTCGGGTAAATGGCTGTTGGCTTCGTAAGTTCGTCCAGCTCTGTCACGTTGTCCGCAGTAAGCTTCAGGTTGGCAGCGCCCAAGTTGTCCTCAAGCTGGTGCATCTTGCTCACGCCGAGTAAAACGGTGGTCACGTGAGGCTTCGCCAGCAGCCAGGCCAGGGCAGCCTGTGCGGGGCTTGCGTCGTGTTGACTGCCAATCTCCCGCAGTTTGTCCACAACGCGGAATCCCCATTCCTTGTCCATCGGTAAAAAGTCGAACCCGGATAGCCGGTTTGCTTCGTCTTTCAGGTTGTCGCGAGTATATTTTCCGGAAAGAAAGCCGCTAGCAAGCGGGCTCCACACCATAAGGCCAATTCCCGCGTCCTGCATCATAGGCACGATCTCATGTTCCAGATCGCGGCCAACGAGCGAGTAGTACATCTGCGCGCTGATAAATCGGGCCAGTCCTCGTTCCTTCTGCATCTGTACTGCTTTCGCCGTCATCCAGGCGGGCCAGTTGGAATAGCCGATGTAACGAACTTTGCCCTGATGGACCAGGGTATCCAGCGCCTCTAGCGTTTCTTCGAGGGGTGTAAATGGGTCGGTTTTGTGGACGCTGTAGACGTCGATATAGTCTGTTCCGAGCCGCCGCAAACTGGCTTCGCAGCCGGCAATGATGTGCTGGCGCGAGAGACCCGACTGGATGAGAGCCGGTCCAGAACGGAAGCCGACTTTGGTTGAGATAACCACATCGGCGCGCCGTGTGCGTAACGCGTCTCCCAGCATCTGTTCGGATTGACCTTCCGCGTAACCGTCGGCCGTGTCGAAGAAATTAATGCCGGCGTCCAGGGCGCGGTTGAGCATAGCCTGCGCATTTTCCTGGTCGACCTTATAAATCGTTGCCAGGCTGCCGGAGCCAAAGGTCATCGCCCCGAAAGAGAGGCGCGACACGATAAGTCCTGTATTTCCAAGTTGTTTGTACTGCATTGGTCAGCTCCCCGTTATTGAAGATAATACGTTCGTGCCTCGTTCTACTCAGTATATAACACCGAGACGCTGAAATAATTACAGGAAAATCACTGATCCGTAAACCAATTGTCAGGCTTTTGGGGCATTAATAGTGAAGAGGTAGTCTTAATGACGGACAATGATCTTATCGCTACAGTTCGGCGAGCACAGCAGGGCGATGCCCGCGCATTCGATGTCCTGGTGCGCCGGTTTCAGAACATGGCCGTCGCGTATGCCCGAAACCTGCTTGGTAATCCAGCTGCAGCCGAGGATGCCGCACAAGAGGCGTTCGTCCAGGCTTGGTGTGATTTACCGCGCTTGACGGAAGCGGCAGCGTTCGGCGCGTGGCTGCGGCGGATTGTCTTCAAGTATTGCGACCGAGATCGACGGTCCGCTCATCCGACGCTACTCCTTGATGAGACGCTGTACCTACCTGAGGACCAGGGGCCAGTCCTGCTCATCGAACGTTCGGATGATGCGGCCACGGTTCGCTCCGCGATACACGCGCTGCCATGTTCTCTGCGCGAAGTGACTCTGATGTATTACTTGAGCGGACACGACACGAAGGAAATTGCGGCATTCCTGGAGCTATCACTTTCTACGGTCAAAAACCGACTTCACGCATCCAGGAAGCAGCTACGAAAGGAATTATGGACCATGGCAGAGATAGTTCTTGATGGGGAAAAGCCATCAAAAGACGATACATTTGCCGAAAACGTACTTGCTCGGGCTCTCCGCGAGTTCCAGCATCAGGAGTCTACCGATCGACAGGAGGCAAATTTTGGATTGTTGGAAGAGGGGCGTACGGCGTTGTTTCAGATCCTGAATCAGAAAACGCAACTAGACGACCAATCACTTCGCAACGGCTTTATGCTGCTCTGGCGCAAAAAGGATTGGCAGACGCTTTCCACTCTCTTAATGCGTTATCTAAGTCGGCCTCTGTCCGATTCCGAAACTGCATGGGCCTATATCCATCTTGCCGGCGCAATAGCCGCGACCGGGAGCGCTGCAGGTGCGGTGCTGGCCTATGAGACGTTCGAACGCTGGATTCCAGGCAAATCGCCGATCCTATCCGCCGAATGGCCGCATTATCCTGAGGGCAAAGATAGGGACTGCACTACCTATAGCTCAGATGAGGTCAGACTGCTTTTTTTGTTAAAGTTTG
>Ga0302315_10003699_pt1 | contig 13696 bp, 12 predicted proteins | sample III_Palsa_N3_1_FD_200532 | JGI IMG/M metagenome (GOLD analysis project Ga0302315, IMG submission 200532) | Peat permafrost microbial communities from Stordalen Mire near Abisko, Sweden - III_Palsa_N3_1 | ecosystem: Environmental > Terrestrial > Soil > Palsa > Peat permafrost | place: Sweden... | reverse complement strand
GAGAACCTGGACACCGACTATAATCATGGAGGCATGTCCCTGCCCCGTGGCCACTCCGAGGCGAGCCACCATTTCCTGCACGAAGTAGGTGGTTGGCAAAAGCAGCACAAGAAGCCAGAGCAAGTGGGTGCCGTAAAGAGTCCCCGCCTGTGTGTAGGTGGCAACGGCGCCTGCGTCGTTATCGGCGGTTGTCACGATAAGACCGGGTCCAAGGACCATCAGAAAGGTCAGTAAATTTCTTTGCCAGGCCCTGCGGACGGAAATGCCCCTTGGAGCGGCAATCTGGCCGCTGTTTTTTGTTTCGACAATGCTCATCTTCATACTCCTTTCGCGCTTGATAGAACCTGCTCCGGCGCAGTTAAGCCAGTCGGCAAATGCCTACGCATCGCCCCCTTAACGAGACTAGCCGAACGCAGAATTATCCCTGCTCGACAGCCGCATTCTAATGGGCGATCGAGGCAGGCTTGCGCGGTAATTAAAAATTAAAAATTGGAGAAATGAGAAACTCAAATCTCGCTGTTCTCGGGGACTATGAAAACAGCGGGACGCGAGCGGGAAGTGTCGAAAGACGCTAGTGGCTTACGTTCGTTATTTTCACAATCGATTTAAGGTGCCTCCGGTAAGTGGGAGGCACCGATCTACTAGCGTCGTCCATACGTTGTTCCTCTTAAATAAAACGATTGAGAGCGTGTTTTAAATCGGTAATCGCCTTAGCCGCGTCACCGTTCTCCACGGCATCCAGAACGCAATGTTCCAGATGGTGCTCCAGGATACTCTTGCCTATCTGATCCAGAGAAGCTCTTACTGCTGCGATCTGCGTGAGTATTTCCACACACTCGCGGTCTTCGTCCCAAAGCCGTTTAACGCTCGCGGCATGTCCGGCAATACCAGACAGCCTATGCGAAATACGGTCACCATCAGGACCCTGGCGATGCGACATTAACGGTCTCCTTGGTACCCCCCCCCCCCACTGGGGGGAGGGGTACATTCATTATGGCACAAAATTTTGTTAAGTCAACGACGTCTGAACTTTATTATTTGCAAGATTTTTGCGTCGCTCAATTTGGCGAGGTCGCAGTATTCAGCACATGCCGCAGGAATTGGCCTGTATAAGAGCGTTCTGCATTTACGATATCCTCCGGCGTACCGCAAAACAGAACTTCCCCACCCTTATGCCCGCCCTCGGGGCCAAGGTCGATGACCCAGTCGGCTGTCTTGATGACGTCAAGGTGATGCTCGATAACGAGTACAGTGTGGCCAGCTTCCACGAGACGGTTCAGGCATTCGAGCAGGCGCTGGATGTCTTCCCAGTGCAGGCCTGTGGTAGGTTCGTCGAGGATATAGAGGATGCGTCCGCCCCGCTTGAGCTTGCAGAGTTCTGAAGCAAGCTTCACACGCTGGGCTTCGCCGCCGGAAAGTGTAGTAGCGGATTGACCGAGGGTGATGTAGCCAAGACCTAGTTCGTCGAGAACTTTGAGCTTCCGGGAAATCGCCGGGACTTTACTGAAGAAACCGACTCCATCTTCGATCGACATGTCCAAAACGTCCGAGATGGTCTTTCCTTCGTATAGGATTTCAAGCGTTTCGGCGTTATAGCGCATTCCCTTGCACGTTTCGCACGTCGCCTCGACGTCGGGCATAAAAGCAAGATGTGTGGTCACCATCCCCTGGCCCGCGCATTCTTCACAGCGTCCGCCCTTTACATTGAAGCTGAACCTTGAAGCTGTATAACCACGCTTTTTGGCCTCATCGACGCCGGCGAAGAGCGTGCGGATGTCGTCGTAGAAACCAATGTATGTCGCTGGGTTGGAACGCGAGTTGCGCCCAATTGGGGATTGGTCGATGCGAATGACGTCCTTGACGTTCTCTACTCCCTCAATCGATTTGTGTTCGCCGGAAAGAACCCGGCTGTCGTATAGGAGCGAATACAGCTTGTTGTAGAGAATATCGTTTACGAGCGTACTCTTGCCCGAACCGCTTGCTCCGGTGACGGCAACGAACAGACCGAGTGGGATGTCCACATCCACCGACCTGAGGTTGTTTTCCGCAGCTCCCCGAATGGACAGTGCATTACCGTTTCCGGGCCTTCGTTGCGGTGGGATGGAGATCTGCTTCCGGCCGCTCAGATATGCGCCGGTAAGCGAGGTAAGCTCTTTCTCGACGTCCTCGATCGTACCCTGCACCACAACTTCCCCGCCGTGGACACCGGCGCGGGGTCCCATCTCGACAATGTGGTCGGCGGCCCGGATGGTGTCTTCATCGTGCTCTACGACGATTACCGTGTTGCCGATGTCCCGCAGATGCCTGAGAGTTTCGATCAGCTTGACGTTGTCTTTGGGATGCAGCCCTATACTGGGCTCGTCCAGCACGTACAGCATGCCCATAAGACCAGAACCGATCTGCGTGGAAAGGCGAATGCGCTGGGACTCCCCGCCGGAAAGTGTGGCCGACTTGCGGTTGAAGTTAAGATAGTCGAGTCCAATACCAAGCAGCAAGTCAAGCCGCGTCGTGATCTCGCGCATGATCTGCGACCCGGCCTGCTGGTTGCGCGGCGGCTCTGGAAGCGTGTCCAGAAATGTACGCAGCTCGGCGAAGTTAATCTCACCAAACGCAAAGACGTTTTGTCCTCCCACATTCACCAGCAGTCTCTGCGGCTTGAGACGCGTCCCTTTACAATCGGGGCAGCGATGCTCCACCATTACTTTGGTGAGATACTCCTCCATGCCGGACTGCGCGACCTGCTTCTGGCGATACCACTTATAGTGACGCTCGATTCGGTTGGAGATGCCGTCCCATTTGAACTCTTTCCCGACATGGCGGTCCCCTTTGGCGCCTTCCGGCATCTCCAAAATGAACTTCTCCCCCTTTGTGCCGTGCAAGAGCATATCGACAATATTGGCCGGAAGATCGCGCCATGGCGTATCCACGCTGAACTTATAATGGCGCGCCAGCGAATACATGGCTTTGCCGTCCCACGTGTCCTTGTTGTACTTGAAAGCCTGCGGCACGAAAGCGCCACCCGCGATGCTACGGCTTTTGTCGGGAATGATCAGATCCGGATGCACTTGCAAATAGGTGCCAAGCCCGGCGCAGGTACGGCAGGCGCTGTAGGGATCGTTGAACAGAAAGTGGACTGACTGCAGGTCGCCCATCACAAGATGGTGCTTTGGACAGCCGAAGGATCGATAAAAGTCTTCCGATGATTTGGACTTTTTGCTATCCGCCGCTATTATTTCCGCGATCATGAAGCGCTCGCCGACATTGAGGGCGCTCTCGACAGCGGCCTTAAGCGTCTTGTCGATACCGGGCCGAAGGATGATCTCATCGACGATCACTTCCATGGAGTGCTCGGAAGATTCGTCGATCTCAATCTCGTCGCTCAAGTCGACAATCGCTCCGTCCACCAGCATTCGGCGGTAGCCCTTCTTGCGGATCTCAGTGGCAAGGAAGCTGAAATCCTCGCCGTACACCGAAAACACGTGCGCGCGAATCTGCACGCGGGTTCCCTGCGGCAGCGCCAGGATGGCTTCTACAATCTGATTGGTCGAACGGATGGGGACATCGCCGTCACAAAGCGGGCACCGCGCTGTCCCCGTTGTAGCAAACAAGAGGTTAAGATAACCGGACATGTCGGTCATGGTGCCGACAGTCGACCGTGGGCTCTTAGTGACCGTCTTTTGACCGATCGAAACGACTGGCGAAAGACCCGACATGAAGTCTATGTCAGGCTTGGGAATGCTGTCCACGAAATTACGGACGAAGGACGAAAGTGAATCCAGGTATCTGCGCTGCCCTTCGGCATAGATGGTATCGAACGCCATGGACGACTTTCCAGAGCCGCTCACCCCGGTAAACACCACCAGCTTGTCGCGGGGGATCTCAAGGGAGATATCCTTGAGATTGTGTACACGGGCTCCTTGAACGTAGATGGTTGTTCGCATGAATTCTCCCAGCGAAATTAGTCTCGGTCGTAATAAAACGCAGCTTCATCGAAGTGCACTCGGCTCTTTTCGGTGAGCCGAACGGGCGACGACACCTTGTCGATCAAGCCTCGATCCGCCAGCCACTCGCAAACGAAACCAGCCCCATCGACACCCATATTCTTCAGGAAATAATCGCTGATTTCGCTACCGGACCGCACGCCATCAATTTCAGCCAGATAGTCAAAAACGGGGGCGGCAAGTTCGTGAGCATCGCGTACGATATAGTTTTCAATGCTGTCGACTACTATGCTAAGAGTTAAGGCATCCTTGGGTCCGTTGATCAGACCGGAGTAGAGAGGATTGAAAAGATCGGGGTTGAGGCGCGATGCATGGATCAAGGCTTCCCGGTCTGGTATCACCTCATTGCGTATCAAATCGATAGTCGCCAGCCCATCAAGGCATTTCATAATCCACAAAAAACAGTAGTCGGGATCATTCTTGGCGCGCAGCCACTTGTGCGCCTTGTCGATGGTCGGAACAATCCCCACGATGCCGCGCAGTAGGCTAATTTCTCGGTCCCGCGCGCCCATCTTGTGCCGGGTTGCAAAGAACTCGTCCAAGGTCTCATCCTTGGAATAGACAAGCGTGCCGCGTGAGAGAATGGAATGGGTAAACGAGCCGCCAAATGCGGACTCGGCGCACTTTTTAAACTCGGAACGGGTGATAATGGAAGCGTGGATATTGATGTCGTTTTCGACAAGCGTATACCCGGTCACACGCAGTTTTATCTCCTGCGTGATGATATACAGATCGATATCGGACCGCTCCCAGACGGTCGCATAGGAAAGGCTGCCAAGAAGCACGACACCAATGATGTACGGATCCGCGGCGGCCTTGGCCAGAAACGAATCCAGCGCCTCCTGATACTTCTCTCGAACATTCTGAGTGTCCATGCGGAATTATAGCACGGACGAGCCCTAACGCCCAATCACAGCATAGTACTCATTGCCGAGGGGACGAAATGCAGCAGAGAGCTTGGTTTTCTCCGCCTTTGTACGTGGCAATACCCTTGGCTGGATCTCCGTCTGATCTGGGACGATGCACGAGTTTAACAAACAGTGACGCCCGGAACGGTCCAGGTAAACTTCTCCAGCCAGCCTGTCATTAATACGACAGATGTACTCGAACCATGGACGGCCGTGATAGTGAGCTTCCCGCCAGGCTGCGGCTAAATCCACATCGTCAAAATCTTCGTGCGGAACTACTCCAGACAATTCTAAGCAGATGGAGCGACTCGGGCCGGTACTTTTCCAATCCGCCATCCATTGCTGTTTACTTGCTGCCGCCCGTGCTTTGTGATACAGGCGTATCAAGACATACCAATCATAGTTTGGTCTTTGTTGGTCGATGGGATCACACCACCAAATTGAGTCGACTAACTCAGGCTGCCGGCTAGCTAGTTCAACAAACATAGAATATGGTTCCATGTTTATGTTTCCCGTAGTCAAGCTAGTCACCACGAATTCCTTAACTACTCTGTTATATCCGGCTAGTGAACCGGCTAGAGCATAGCCAACGTGTATCTCGTTTAGCTGCCTTTGGCGTCTATGTTCATCCTCCTCCCCTTCTTTAGCCAGATCGGAGCGTGAAACGATAAAACAGCATCCCAGTTATGTCCGCCATACGTATCAGAAATCCGCGCTCTTCCAGAACCTGGGCGGCGGCACCATCAAAAGTCTCGTAAGGCTCCGTCGGTTCGACGAACGATACTTGATTAGAGCGGTTCCCCGGTCCCGAGAAGGCAGTGGCAAGTTGTCCGTCGGAATACTTTGAAAGCCGGTCCCTTACAATTTGAAGTTGAGCATCGCTGTAAGGCACCGAGACATTCGCAAGGGCTTTAGGATTAGAAAAGTGATAGACGCGGCTGGTGTTCGCAATGATGGCCTCCTCGGCCTTTGCCACGTTTGAACTAGCGTAGGCCTCAGTCGAATCGAAGCCCATCTGCGTCATTTCAGCCCCAACCAAAAACTGAGCCAAAGTACAGATCTTTCTGCTCACTCCGCTACGCTCATCGACAATAGTAACCAGAACAAAATAAGGGGCAGTCGAACGGTCCCGCACAGCGTGGGCAAAGAGGTCCGGCGACTGAGCGCGCCCAATACCGTAACTCAGCGCAATTGTCGTTAGACTGAGTATTGTCAAGAAAATACGCCGAATTTTAGAGATTGAGATCATTCCGTATACCAGCGCAATCCATCCGGAAGGGCCATGCCCGCGTATTCGATGTGAACTACCCGGCGATGGCCGGCGGATGTGGCAGAAGAAGAGGCATGGAGGAGCAACGGACGCATCAGGAGGGCGGCGCCGGGTCCGGCGACACAAGTAATAGGAGATTTGTCCTCACGCCAGGCGCGGACTGTATCGGCATTCATACGTCCTTGTTTGTGCGACCGTGGAATAACCTGGAGCGGGCCGTTGGCCTCGTGGCAGTTGTCGAGGTGCAGTCGAACGGTCAGCATCTGTTCCAAAATAGCCGACGGAGGCTGGACATGCTGCACACCGGACTTCACCGTCCAGGGGCCAAAACCTGCTGCCTCTTTGCGCTCCTGCACCGCAATCGACAGATCCTGATGCCAGAAAACATTCCAGTTCGCATCCGCCGTCTTATCAAAGAGGATCGCCCGAACCGGTCGGTAGCTCTTTCCAAGAATGGGCTCAACCAGAGCCCGTAATACATCCGACCGAGCCAGATCGGCCACAGAAGGCACGCAATCCAAGAGATTTCGGATGGCAAAGACGCAGTCCTTACGCTTCCGTATGGAAGTGCTGTCTGCGACGGATTCGAGATCCTCGACGAGATTTTGTACGACGCTCGCGGACAATACGTCAGGTATAACCGCGTAGCCGTCTCGCGCAATGGCATCGGATAGGTCAGGAATGGCAACCGTTGTGGATTCTATGTCGTTACGTCTCCCTCATAGATATTCGGCTGGGTAATAGTACCTGAATGCGATCTACGGTAATAGACCGCGGTGGGGTAAAGTAGTTATGTCATGACACCAAATGTTGACCTTCAGGCTCTGCTAGTTCGTGAGGGCGAGCAAACAGAGTGGAAAGAGAATGTTGCGGACATCTATGATGTTCTGAAGACCCTTTCCGCGTTTGCAAACGACCTTGCCAACTTGGGTGGCGGCTATGTCATCTGCGGAGCGCGCGAAGAGAAAGATCAAAACGGATTTCCAGTTGTCGTAAAGACGGGGCTTACTGCAAGTCAGCTTAAAAAACTCGAAAACGAGGTACTGGCAAAATGCCGTGAACGTATCTCGCCTCCAATTACTCCTCTCGTTGAAGAACTACCGTCGGATGTGGAAGACCGGCGTATTCTGGTGTTTGTACAACCCGCAACCAACCACGCACATATGCTCAGGAGCAATGACGACGGTGCAAGACACTTGTGCGCATCAGCAGATCTACGATAGAGGCACGCAACGGTGTTTTACGCGATCTACTGGTACGTAAAGGAGCACTGGAACCATGGGATCGGCGAATTTGTTCCGAGGCAACCGTTAACGATCTTGACCTGCTGGCAATTAGAGATACGCTACAGCGCATGGGGCTCTTTTCGCCGGAGATTGGGGTCGAACCCTATCTATCTCCGGAACGTCAACTCAGTCCGTTTGTGCCGTCTCTATGTTTGCGAGAATCTCTTACCGGCACAGTTCGACCGCGTAATTTCGCAATATTACTCTTTGGACGAGAGACACAACGCTTCGTACCGGGCGCGTTTAGCATATTCTCGACTTATCACGGTACGGACCGATCCGATTCGTATGCCAGCCGGCAGGAGATTGCGGGCACCTTGATTGAGCAAACAAGACGTCTCACCGACTCACTGGAAGCTCAGTCCTATATAGTCTTTGACAAAACGGATCCTTCATTACCAAACGTAATAACGTACCCAATGCGCGCCTTGTACGAGGCGATGGGAAATGCATTGGCGCACAGAGATTACGAGCAGTACGATCCAATACGCATTACGGCGTTCGCGGATCGAATAGAAGTAAACTCTCCCGGGGGATTGCCCATCGGTGTCGATCCGGAAGCATTTCGCACGGGGCACGCCGGGGCCAAATGGAGAAATCAGGCCCTCGCGTGGTTCTTCAGCCGCCTACAGTTCGCTCAAGCCGAAGGTCAGGGAATCGGCACCATTCTACGTGTGATGCGAGAAGAAGGCTACCCGGCCCCGACGATCAGTTCCAACGAACATCAAGTTTCCCTCGTTTTACCGGCACATCCAAGGCATGTGGCTATGACTAGACGCATTAGCGAAGCCTTGCAGAAGTACGACAGTTCGACGCAGTCCTCCTGGCCGTAATCTATGTCGTCACACCCTCGCCCAAAGATTTTATAAATTTGCAAGTTTCTCCGTGGTATATGTTGACAAATAGTTTGTAGTACGGTAGACTTGGCCTAATATATCAATGACTGGCTTGTCGACAAGAGGTCGGAACTCAACCACACATCTAAGGTGCGGGCTGAGTCCGGCCTTTTTATTTTTTGAGATCACAAAAAGGGTTAGGTCAACATCATGAGTAAGCTTGATGAACAGGGTTTGCAAATATTCGCCGATGTACTGGTCATTGGCGGAGGCCCGTCTGCCGCCTGGGCGGCTTTGGCCGCGGCGGAAAAGGGTGCCAGGGTCGTTGTCGCCGACAAAGGATATCTGGGATCGAGCGGCGCATTTGCCGCCAGCACCTCCGGCGCCAAGGTAATCCCCCCGATTAAAGAATTGCGGGATCCTGTCAAATTTGAGCGTTACGCCCTCGGCGGCCACCTTGCGGTGCATGCCTGGTGGGATCGCCTTCTGGATGTCACGTACGAAAAAGCGCCCAAGATCTATGAATGGGGCGGCTACGAAATGCCAGTACTCAATGGCCGTCCGGCCTATCGCGGGCTTCAGGGATCGGAAGTGATGCGCATCATGCGAAAGCAAATCGTGCGCTCCGGGATCACCATTCTCGATCAGAGTCCTGCCCTGGAACTGCTTGTCGACGACGAAGGGGCCGTTGCGGGCGCTCGCGGCATTCAGCGTCAGGAAAATCGGTCGTGGACCGTCAAGGCCGGCGCCGTCATTCTGGCTTCCGGCGGCTGCGCGTGGATGAGCAAAGCCCTCGGCTGTAACACCAATACGGGAGATGGGCTGCTCATGACCGTCGAGGCGGGCGGCGAGCTTTCCGGTATGGAATTCTCCGGCCACTACTCCCTTGCACCGGCGAATTCTTCCGTAACCAAGAGCGCCTTTTATCGGTACGCCACCTACTCAGACGAGGCCGGTAAGGAAATTGAGGGCCTGAGCAAGAATGGGCATCGATCGACCTCGGCCGTAGCAAAAGCCTTGCTGCGAGGTCCCGTCTATGCGCAGCTCGACAAGGGAACGGATAATCCCGACACGCAGCGCATGCTCCGGCTCAGCCAGCCGAATTTCTTTGCGGCCTACGATCGGTTCGGAATCAATCCCTTCACCCAGCGCTTCCTCATATCCCTCGTGCTGGAAGGTACGGTGCGTGGAACCGGAGGCATTCGGATTGCGAATAAAGATTGCGGGACTACGGTGGCCGGCCTCTACGCGGCGGGAGACGCGGCCTCACGTGAATTGAACTGCGGAGGATTCACCGGCGGCGCCGGTCCAAACATGACCTGGGCCATCGGCAGCGGCAATATCGCCGGTGAAGCGGCGGCGGCTCATGCCCGCAGCCTTGGCGAAAAAGCAGTTCAGCGAAAGTTGCACTCCGCGGGCGGAGCCGGACTGGCGTCCAGGTCGGGAGAACGGGGCACCTACAACGCCAGTGAAGTCATCAAAGGCGTCCAGGACGAAATGCTTCCGCTGGATAAGAACATATTCCGCACCGAGACGGGCCTCGTAGCGTCGCTTAGTAAGCTCGATCATTTGTGGGATGAAGTGCAGAAAGCGCCGGAACAGGAGACGGCCCAGCAGCTCGTGCGCTCCCGCGAAGCGGTTTCTCTGGTTGCAGCCGCTAGATGGGCCTATTTCGCCGGCTTAGAACGAAAAGAAACTCGCGGCATGCATAAGCGCCTCGATTACCCTCTTCTCGATCCGAACCAGCGTCACTACCTCGCGATTGGCGGCCTAGACAAGCTTTGGGTACGCCCGGAACCTGTGCTGGAGGCGATTGTGCCCGAACCGGTGAAGGAATCTCTGCAGTCCCACGCGGATACCAGGGCACAAAGTCCGGCTGTAGTCCACACCATTACGCCTGTTACTGTTAGAGAAGAAAGAGCTGTGGCCGTATGATCGAACTTATCAGCCAGTCGCGCTGCATAAGCTGCGACCGCTGCGTGGAAATCTGTCCGATGAACGTCTTTGATTCGGTGCCGGGAGGGGCACCGGTCATTGCACGGCAATCGGATTGCCAGACCTGTTTTCTCTGCGAGGCTTATTGCCCCGCCGACGCCATGTTCGTTGCAGCGGACGCCCATCACAAGGTAGAAGTCAATGAAGCCGAGTTGATATCTACCGGCCAGTTGGGCAGCTACCGACGAAACCTGGGCTGGGCCAAAGGCGATACGCCCAAAACGCGCCTGAACGAACTTCTCCAGCTTCAAATTAAGCTGGGGGGTCCAACCTAAAAGCAAAAGCACCATACCGCGCTTCCGTGTTAAAAAGAGCATGGAAGCGCGAATCACTTCAAATCTACTCCCCCCAAGCCCCTTCAACGGCTGCGTTTATCAAGTATACTAGCACCAAAGCTAGCAGTAAACCTGGCCCATTTTCCTGTTTCGGAGTAGTAATTCATGTCCTATCCATTACGTTTCGCCATCGTCGGCTGCGGCACGATAGCTCCAACGCACGTCGATGCCATTGCCGCCCTCGGGAGCGACGTCGCCGTTCTGACGCATTGCTGCGATATCGACACAAACCGACAGAACGAATTTGCCGGTCGATATGAACTCATCCCCTCTTCTTTTGCAGATATACTCTCAAACCCCAAGATCGACGCCGTAAGCATTTGCACCCCGAGCGGATTGCATGCCGAACTCGGAGCAGCAACGCTTGCCGCGGGCAAACACGTCATCACCGAAAAGCCGATGGATATCAGCCTGGATGCTTGCGATAAACTGCGTAACGCAGCTTCTACTTCGGGCAAGACCCTATCCGTAATCTGCCAGCATAGGTTTGACCCGGCAAGCCAGGAGGCACGGGACCTTCTAGAAAATGGGCGACTGGGAAAGATCGTCTTAATCGACGCTCAAATCTGCTGGTACCGTTCGCAAGGCTACTACGATTCCGCAGGATGGCGCGGAACGTGGGAGATGGACGGCGGCGGATGCCTCATGAACCAGGGCGTGCATACCGTGGACCTGCTGCGCTGGCTCGGCGGAGAGTTGGAAACCGTATACGCACAGACCCGCACATCGGCGCACGAGCGAATCGCCGTGGAAGACGCCGTATCGGCAACCCTGACCTTCAAGAACGGAGCTATTGGGACCATCACGGCTTCCACGGCCGCCTACCCTGGTTTCCCGGCCCGTCTATCGATCTATGGCTCGAACGGATCGCTGATCATTAACGGTGATGCCCTGCAGACCGTGGCCATTCAAGGTGAAGAAATCATCCAGACCGCGGGTGCTTTTGAAAGCGCGATCCGCGTTGCAAGCGGCGGCACACGGTCTGTCGTGCCTGGACTTGCCGTGCCTCCAACCGGCACTGCGGCTCCGGCCAATGAAAGCGGCGCTCCCGCCTGGGGCGATGCCCATCTTACTCAGTTCAAGGACTTTGTGCACTGCTGCCAAACAGGGGAACGTCCACTGGTGGATGGTACCGGAGCCCGCGCCGCAGTCGCCGTGGTTTTGGCAGTATATGAATCGGCACGAACGGGCCAGGTCATCTCTATGGAAGAATTTGAAAAGACACGTGAGGCGACCTCTTGATCGTTATTGGAATCGATCCCGGCACCGCAATTACAGGCTACGGAGTAATTCGCAAGGAGCGGGACACCTTAAAATGCCTGACGTGCGGTGTGTGGACGACACCAAGTACGATGAGCGCACCAGACCGATTGCTCAAGATCTACGACCACTTTAACGAGCTGCTCGAGCTCTACAAGCCCAATGAAGTTGCCACAGAGCGCCTCTTTTTCACATCTAATGTCACCACTGGGATTCCAGTCGGCAGGTCGCTCGGCGTCATTTTGCTCACTCTCGCACAGCGCGGCCTGCCCTGGACGGAATATACGCCAACCCAGGTCAAAAATGCCGTAGTCGGAGTAGGCAGCGCGGACAAAAAGCAAATACAATATATGGTCACACGGATCCTATCGCTCCCCGCCCCGCCCAAACCCGACGACGCCGCCGACGCCCTGGCCATAGCCATTTGCCACGCAAACATGATCCGGCCCGCCATGCCCGTACGGCGTGCAGTGCGCGGCTAGGGGTAGTTTGTCTGGTGCCACCAGGCCGAACACATCACATATCCTTCAAGATTTAAGAAAGACACTCCGCTCCAGGGCGACCGGAGTGGCACCAAGAGAGGACTCTGGCTTACGTGAAATACTTCGCATTAACGTTGGCGACGATAGCTATCTTCTGCTCTACGTCCTCGGCCGCACCTCCAGTCACCGAGCCCCCACCTGTCGCGATATCCGGCGGCGTAACACCTATCGACGACATTGGCTACTACACTGTCAGTTACCATTACTTCAACGGAAGGACCGGTCAGGAGCCCCTCGGCTGGGCGGGAAACTTCACCGACGACACAGGAATTGCTGCGGTCCCGGTCGGATCACAAAACGGCAAAGCCGCATTCCTTCTACATCCTGTCTGGCGAGGCGGAATTGGTGATACCGACCAGAGTTATCGCCTGCAACTGCCTGCAGCAACGTCCATTAAACTTTCATTCTCCATAGCCATGCGCAGCGATGCTGTGGGTAAGTCGGACGGCGTCACATTTCGAGTTCGAGTCAACGACCAAACTCTTCTCGATCAAAATAAGGCAGACGGCGATTGGTCGGATTACAACTTCGATTTGACGCGCTATGCTGGACAAACAATCACACTCGTCTTCGAATCCGACCCTGGGCCCAAGCACGACCCCAGCTTCGATTTCGGGCTGTGGGGAGATAGAAGGCTAATCATTCCAGGCGCGAAGAAGACAGCTGCGCAGCAGACCCGCCAGATCATCCATTCGCCCGATCTGAGCTCCCAAACTCAGGGCTGGGGCAGCGCGTCTCCCACTTCGTTTACAGGTGAGCAAAACTCCAAAATTCAATCGAATATAAATTCCGATCCGTCCGATATTCTCGCAGGAATGTCATTTAAGATCCCTTCTGCTGGCAGGGCTTCGGCAACCTCCATTCCCTTCGGTAATGGAGGATATCTCGATTTAGTCGCTCCGGACGCGCATATTGTCCAATCATTTTCCCCGGAAGTGCAAACAACCCTCACCCAGACAGCAAACGCATCAGGCTCTTTTCAGCGCATAGCGACTTACACAATTAGCGGACGAAAAATCCGCGTCGTTGCCGACATTACTTGCAATAAGGGCGGCAGCGTGCGCGTGCGCGTTCATTCCTCCGATCCGTACATAGCTGCAGTCCATGCCGGAGGGATCGGACCAACGCCCATGCGGCAGACCATTGTAGTCCCCTACTATGGAACTGTTTCCTTCGATCCAGAGAACAGACTCTTTTCGAACGCGTTTTTTGACTATGCAGAGTCCCGAGGCTCCAACCAGTCCGGTGACACCACCGAGTACG
>Ga0302315_10003696_pt1 | contig 13702 bp, 13 predicted proteins | sample III_Palsa_N3_1_FD_200532 | JGI IMG/M metagenome (GOLD analysis project Ga0302315, IMG submission 200532) | Peat permafrost microbial communities from Stordalen Mire near Abisko, Sweden - III_Palsa_N3_1 | ecosystem: Environmental > Terrestrial > Soil > Palsa > Peat permafrost | place: Sweden... | reverse complement strand
AAACACAAATATGTCGCGCACGTTGGCCACTCGTGCTATTTTGAATTCCTTTTTTATGAGCCGGTTAAGCTGTTGTTGGCTTAAAAATTCACGTTCCTTAACCTTCGCCTTTGACTTAAATTCTGAGAAGGGGTTATCCCTTAAAAGCTTTGGTTTGAGGATATAATTGTTAACGACTTTTTTTAAGTGTTTTAAATACTTCGCTGCCGAAATAGGCTGTATGCCGCCATCCAATTTGAGATAGTGATTGAAGTCATTAATAAAGTTGTAATCCAGCCGGTTGATCGCCAGGTCATCCGATTTATAATTTTTTTTGATAAATCCAATCAGGTGGAGCAGGCATGTACGGTAACCTTTTAAGGTATTTTCCTCAAACTCTTTTCCGATCAATTCTTCCATTTGTTTATTGTGTAGCCGGAAAATTTCCAACAGCTGAGGGATTTTTTGTGGTATATCCCTGCCCAGGAATTTGTCCCGCAAGGCCGCTGCCGTTATGGGTTTGTCCTCCCGGACCATTTGCGCGTGAGCGGTATGTACCTTTTGTTGCAGGTCATCGAGATGGAAGTTTAAAGATTTGGATGATTCAGTTTTCCCGTTTTCACGACCGGTTTTTGAGCACCACTTTTCAGGGTCGGCGGTTCGGGTTGTTGCGCACTCTTTAGGTATGCCATCTACGGTAAAGCGCATGTAGACAGGGATTTCTCCCGATGTGTAGTTCTTTGGCTTCTTCAAATAGAAGAGCAGGCTGTAATTTAACTCCATAAAACAAGCTTAAAATGTGAAACAAATTAAGTTTGCAGCTACCTCAGTTACAAGATGTATTTTAATCGAACATCTTGTAATACAATAAGTTACATGGTTTCCAGTGAGTCATTTTGCTGACTTTCCCGACTCACTGAATTACTCACTGGAATTATACGATTTAGTGAATAAAATAGGGTTTTGCCGAAAAAAAAGAAAGCTGTAAATCAAGGATTTACAGCTTTTTGAATGATTTGACATCGATTTTTGTAGCCCGTAGGGGAATCGAACCCCTGTTTCAAGAATGAAAATCTTACGTCCTAACCCCTAGACGAACGGGCCATTTTCAGTTGGATATTTTGCCTTTCGGTTCAGATATCTTCCCTTATTTTGGGACTGCAAAGATATACGTTTAATGATAATTTAAAAATAAAGTTTCAAAAAAATATTTAGCTAATTATTGTCCATTTGTTATGTCGTTAATCGTCAGGCAAAAACCTGATGATTAAATGATGAAAACTAAATAACTTACACCTACCTTTATTTATAAAACCGATACTTATATGAAAGCATTATGGAACAACGAGGTTATTGCCGAAAGCAATGACACTATAGTTGTTGAACGAAATCATTATTTTCCTAAAGAAAGTGTAAAGGCCGAATTTTTAATTGATTCGGACACGCACAGTACTTGCCCATGGAAAGGCCTGGCATCTTACTACACGCTTAATGTGGATGGCAAACAGAATAGCGATGCTGCATGGTACTACCCCGAGCCTAAAGAAGCCGCTGCAAACATTAAAGGCTATGTGGCGTTTTGGAAAGGCGTACAAATAACGGGTTGATGGCCGCTAAAACCACAAAAACAGAATGATGAAACAATACGATGCCATAATTATAGGCGCTGGGCAGGCCGGGGGGCCTTTAGCTAAAAAACTGGCCAGGGCCGGTAAAAAAACTGCTATAATTGAAAAAAGGTGGGTTGGCGGCACTTGCGTAAACGATGGCTGTACGCCAACTAAAACCTGGGTAGCATCGGCTAAGGCGGCTTATATGGCTGCGCACAGCGCTCCGCTTGGTGTTAAGGTAAAGGCTTACAAGGTGGATATGCGGCAAATTAAAAAAAGAAAGGACGAAATTGTAATGCGGTCCCGTAATGGTGGACAGAAAGCGTTGGAATCGACCAATAACCTTGATTTGATATTTGGCGAGGCCACATTTACCGGCGATAAAATCATTACTATAAAATTAAATGAAGGCGGTACCAAAACGTTGAAGGCCGACCTGATATTTATTAATACCGGCGCACAAACGCTGATACCTGATATTGAGGGTTTGCAGGATATAGATTATTTAACCTCAACAAGTATCCTCGATCTCGATTTTGTGCCTAAACATTTGTTGATCATTGGCGCTAATTATATCGGGATGGAATTTGGGCAGATGTTCGGGCGTTTTGGCAGCAAGGTTACCATGCTCGAAAAATCACCTAAAGTACTGGCCCGTGAGGATGACGATATTGGCGAAGCCATACATAAAATACTTACTGATGAAGGTATTGAAATATTTACCGATGCAAAAACAACCGCTTTTAAAAAAACTAAAAAGGGGAATGTAAAAGCTACTGTATTAATTGCAGGCAAGGAGCAAACTATAACCTGTTCGCATGTATTGGTAGCTATTGGCCGTGTACCGCAAACTGCGGCTTTAAGCCTGGATAAAACCGGGGTTAAGGTGGATGATAAAGGTTTTATTGAGGTAAATGATAAGCTGGAAACCAATGTAAAAGGCATTTATGCCCTGGGCGATGTAAAAGGCGGCCCGGCGTTTACTCATATTTCGTATAACGATTACACTATTGTTTATCGTAACCTGGTGAAGAACGAACATTTAACTATAAAGGACCGGCCGGTGCCCTATTGCATGTTTACCGATCCGCAATTGGGGCGTATAGGTTTAAGTGAGAATGAAGCCCGAAAACAAAAACTCAATGTAAAAATTGCTAAATTGCCTATGGAACATGTAGCCAGGGCGATTGAAATGGGCGATACCCGTGGTTTTATGAAAGCTGTGGTTGACCCGGTAACAAAAAAGATATTAGGGGCAGCGGTATTGGGAACTGAAGGCGGCGAGATCATGTCGGTATTGCAGATGGCGATGGAGGGAGGGATCACTTACGATCAAATCCGTTTCTTTATATTCGCTCACCCTACGTATTCCGAATCGTTAAACAACCTTTTCCTGGCATTAGAAGATTAGCCTGCATTTATGATAAAAGTTGAACATCTGAGCAAACACTTTGGTAAAGTTAAAGCGGTGGATGATATTGATTTTGAGGTAGATGAGCACGAAACATTAGTGCTTTTAGGTACGAGCGGCTGCGGTAAAACCACGACGCTGAAAATGATCAACCGGCTCATAGAGCCAACAAGCGGCAACATTTTAATCAGCAATAAAAATATCCTGGAACAAAATCCCGAAATTTTAAGGCGGGGCATAGGTTATGTGTTGCAGAATAACGGTTTGTTCCCGCATTATACCGTGGGCGAAAATATTGCCATTGTGCCCCAGCTGCTTAATTGGGATAAAAAGAAAACACAGCACCGCGTTAGCGAATTATTGGAGAAGCTGCATTTGTCGAAAGATTACCTGAATGTTTACCCTAACGAACTAAGCGGTGGCCAGCAGCAAAGGGTAGGTTTGGCGCGTGCATTGGTAGCTAATCTGCCGGTTTTGTTGATGGATGAGCCTTTTGGCGCATTGGATAACGTTACCAAAGCAAAAATTCATGCCGAGTTTAAGGCGCTGGATGAACTGAAAAAGAAAACCATCATCATGGTTACGCACGACGTGCAGGAGGCTTTTGAATTGGGCGATCGTATTTGTTTGATGGATAAAGGCAAGATAGTTCAAAATGGAACGCCTGCCGAACTGCTTTTCAAGCCTAAAAATCAGTTTGTAAGCGGTTTTTTGAAGGAGCAGCGGTTGCAACTGGAATTTAGGGCGGTTAAGCCCCCCCCGCCCCCTGAAGGGGGCGCTTTTGAGTTGCGTGGGGTGATTTTGCCTGCGGATGCAAGTTTGTGGTGGATTCTTGAGCAATTGGAATTTACTAAAGGCGAAAGTGTAACTGTTTTGGACGCTCAGCATAAAAAAGTGGGTTCACTTGGGTTTGAGGAATTGATGTCGGCGTTTTATCAATACAAACAGCAACAAGCGCATGAATAATCAACAGCAAACCTTATGGGATTTTATGCGGCAGCAGAGCGATAAGCTGGCTACCCAAACGCTGGAACATATCGGGCTTACGTTTATTTCGCTGTTTTTGGCCGTATTGGTAGGCTTGCCACTGGGTATATTGATTGCCCGCAAACGGAAACTATCGGGCACAGTGTTAGGTATAGCAGGGGTATTGCAAACCATCCCGAGCATTGCCTTGCTTGGTTTCATGATCCCCTTGTTGGGCATAGGGCCTAAACCCGCCATTGTAGCCCTGCTGTTATATGCGCTGCTGCCCATCATCCGCAATACATATACCGGCATTACCGGGGTTGATGCAGCGGTTAAAGAAGCTGCTATGGCAATGGGGATGAGCAGGTGGCAAATATTAACTAAGGTTGAGCTGCCTTTGGCCATGCCGGTAATACTGGCAGGTATCCGTACCGCTACGGTGATAACGGTAGGTGTGGCAACGCTGGCATCCTATATTGCTGCAGGTGGCCTGGGCGAGTTTATTTTCGGCGGCATATCGCTTAATAATACCAATATGATACTGGCCGGGGCTATTCCGGCGGCATTACTGGCTATCATTTTTGATTTTTTATTGTCGCGTGTACAGCATCTTAACCTGAAAAAAATAAAAACGGCAGCCAAAGTATTACCTGTACTCATTATACTGCTGGCATCGGTTTATTTTATTCCCTCGGCCTATGGCAGTAAGCTTACAGCAGGCTTTACGCCCGAATTTATGGGCAGGCAGGATGGTAACCTGGGTTTGCAAAGTAAGTACGGTTTAAAAATACATACCATTGTGATCAGCGATGCGGTGATGTACAAGGCCGCTTATGAAAAACAACTGGATGTGATCAGCGGTTACTCTACCGATGGCAGGCTGAAAGCTTATAATCTCGTAGTTTTAAATGATGATAAACATATATTTCCGCCATATTATGCGGCGCCAATTGTTAGGGATGCGTCATTAAAGCAGTTTCCCGATCTGGAAAAAACATTAAACCTGCTTTCGGGAAAAATTAATGATACTATCATGACGGAATTGAACTACCGTACTGATTATCTTCACCAAAGCCCGGAGCAGGTAGCAAAAGATTTTTTAGTTTCGGTAAATTTGTGGAAGCCCGAACGCGGCGGCAATGCGGGCACAGTGCGCATAGGGTCGAAAATATTCGGGGAGCAATACATCCTGGCCAATATGTACAGTATGCTGATAAAGGGTTATACCGATTACGATGTATCGACAAAAACGGGCCTCGGCGGTACAAAAATATGCTTTGATGCTTTAACCAACAACCAGATAGATTTTTATCCCGAATACACAGGCACCGGGCTGCTGGTTATACTGCAGCCATCGCAAAAGGAAATTATTTTGGCCGAAGTTAGTAAGGAAAAGACATACGATTACGTAAAACAAGAGTTTGAGCGGCTGTACAACATAAAATGGCTACAACCCATAGGTTTTAACAATGCCTATGCTTTAATGATGCGGCAAAAACAAGCAAATGATTTAAATGTTAAATCAATTACGGACCTTAAAGAGTATTTGGACAAAAAATAGATCCACATGGAAACAGCTGAATACACAAAGCAATTAAGCATTGCTGAGCGATATTTAAAAGTCCGTAAGCATACGGATCACATATGCAGCCCGCTGCAAACCGAAGATTATGTGGTGCAGCCTGTGGGGGATGTTAGTCCGCCTAAATGGCACATAGGGCATACTACATGGTTTTTCGAAACCTTTATCCTCAAGCCCTATTTTATGGGCTACCAGGAATATAAACCGGAGTATAATTACGTATTCAATAGCTATTATGAAACGGTTGGCAACCGGGTTATCCGTACCGATCGTGGTAATTTAAGCCGGCCCACGGTTATTGATATTATGCGCTACCGCGAGTATGTAGATGAGGCGATGAATAAGTTTTTGTGCGAAGAACCATCCGAAGAAGTAAAAGAACTGCTGATACTTGGCTTTAACCACGAGGAACAGCACCAGGAACTTTTATATACCGATATTAAATACATTTTGGGCCATAACCCGCTGTTCCCTGCTTACTCGCATGATTATCATTCGCCAAAGGTTAAGGCTACCAATGCGCCGTTTATACAGCTGGATGAGGGGATTTATGAGATAGGCTATAAGGGTGATGGATTTTGTTTTGATAACGAACTGAACCCGCATAAGGTGTATTTAAATGCCTATGAAATAAGCCCCGACCTGGTAACTAATGAGGAATATGCAGCATTTATAAAAAGCGGTGGGTATACTGATTTTCGCCATTGGCATGCCGAGGGATGGGATTGGGTAAAAACCAATAAGGTACAGTCGCCGCTTTACTGGCATTTGATACATGGCGAGTGGTATAATTACACCTATAACGGCCTGGAGCCAGTTGAAATGAAGCAGCCGGTATGCCACATCAGCTATTTTGAGGCCTATGCCTATGCGGCATGGAAGGGGGTGAGGCTACCAACAGAGTTTGAGTGGGAAGCAGCAGCGCCACAGTTTAAATGGGGCAAAAGCTGGGAGTGGACAGAAAGCGCATATCTGCCCTATCCTGGCTTTGCGAAAGCGCCGGGGGCAATAGGCGAGTATAACGGCAAATTTATGGTAAATCAAAAAGTATTACGCGGCGCATCCGAAGTAACATCGCCGGGGCATAGCCGCATTACTTACCGCAACTTTTTTCAAACACATTTACGCTGGCAATTTACCGGTATAAGGCTTGCACGGTAATTTGTAGCCAAAAACCTATTAAAATATGAATACCTTATCATTACAAACCCTATTAAGCAAAACACCAATACCTAAAACCAACCGGTTTTATCAGGATGTAATTGCAGGTTTAAAAGCTACACCGAAGCATTTAAATTCAAAATATTTTTATGATGCCAATGGCGATAAACTTTTCCAGGAACTGATGAACTGTGAAGAGTATTATCCCACAGATTGCGAACTGGAGATATTTACCGAACAAACAGCAGCGCTTTGCAAAGCCATGATGGCAGATGGCATCCCCTTCGACCTGATAGAATTAGGTGCAGGCGATGCTACAAAATCAACTTTTTTACTACAATATCTTTTTGAGCAAAAGGCAGGTTTTACTTATTTGCCGATAGATATATCGGCAAATGTGATATCTTACCTTAATATCACCCTGCCTGTAACCTTGCCCGGTTTGCAAATGACCGGCCTGAACGGGGAATATTTTGATATGCTGAAAAAAGCGGCAGCTATATCTAAGCGGCGTAAGGTAGTGTTGTTTTTAGGATCGAACATTGGTAATATGCCGGTACCCCAGGCAGAGGGTTTTTGCCAGGAGATGCGCAAACACTTGTTGCCCGGCGATATGGTACTGATCGGCGTCGACCTGAAAAAAAACCCGAAAACCATTCTGGCCGCGTATAATGATAAAGAAGGCATCACCAAAAGGTTTAACCTGAACTTGCTGCAACGCATTAACCGCGAATTGAATGCTGATTTTGATACTGCTAAATTTGATCATTATCCCATTTATGACCCTGAAACCGGGGCATGCAAAAGCTATTTGATCAGCCTTGAAGATCAGCAGGTGAGCATAGGCGGAAAAGAGAATATCCATTTTCTAAAAGATGAATACATCTATATGGAAATATCGCAGAAATTCACCGTGATGCAAACCAACCAAATGGCCGAAAATGCAGGTTTTAAACCGTTGGATATATTTTTTGACAGTAAAAAATGGTTTATTGATGTGGTTTGGGTTGCGGAGTAATTGATGTGCGGGTGTGCAGATATGCAAATGTGCAGATGAAAAAAGTGTAGGGTTCATGCGATTCTCCTTTGAGGGCAATGGCATACTTAGTTACACTATCTTTGGAGTATAGAATTATTAGCACTTGAAAAACTTGATATTGTTTTGAGATTTATAAACGATAAACAACAGCCGCCAAAATCGACCTTAAAGGAAATACAAAAAGGTACAGAAGCCAAGCTCAATGAATCGGACACTGTTTTGCTTCAGATAATTGGTAGGCTTGAAAAAGACAACTTTATAAAGATAGAACACGACATAATAAACGTGTCAAAAGGCGTAAGTTTTCTTTCAGTACCAACTCCTATAACTTATTATCTTATTTCTTTTGACGGGGCATATCTTCTAAAACATCAGGATGGTTATGTGGGACGAGAGAACCAACGCCTTGCCGAAAATATTCGGTTGGATACGTTAACGAACCGCCAAATAGCAAATGATGAAGCATTAACCCAGTTGACCCGTTTAATCGCCTGGGGGACCGTAGGGGCGACTGCAATAGGAGTGTTGCTTTTGATATGGCAGATTTTCTCATTTTGTTATTCTTACTATCATCCATTACCGAATCCTTGCGTAATTATAAAAAAATTTAAAATAGCTTTGGTGTAATCATGTATATAAATTGTTCTTAAAAAGGGCGTAGAGGTATTAATTGGAGATACAGCTGGCATATATGCATGGTAAAGGGCACACTCTTGCTTATTACGCAGTCTTTCGCGCGACCTCTCGATAGTGGAATTTTATTGGTAACAAAAAGAGGAAGCCTTTCAGCTTCCAATTCCTAAACATAACACAATCTAACCAAAAGATATTTTTATCACAGCAACAGCGGGTTTAATTCAGAATCGATCAGTTCGCCGATGGGTTTATCCATCAGCCATTTATGATGGTCGCCTTTTTGCCATTCATTTTTATAAGGTGTAATGCGGGCGCCGTCGGCCACGTAAATAATGGTCATTACCTCACGCATTTTATCCGAGTTATTGCCCGGCGCGTTGTGTATGGTAAAACCGCGGTGCCAGGTAGCATCCCCCGCATTCATAGTTTCTGCACGGCTTATCGGGAATTTCTTTTCCTTAACATAGTCATCAAATGCGCTTTCTGATTCATCCGAAATCTCATGATTAAATATCGCCCCGTTGGTATATGAACCTGATGCAAAGGTGAGCATGCCCATATCCACATCAATATCAACCAAAGGCATCCACATGGTGATGGTGTTGTTGGTATCTATCGGCCAGTAATACTGGTCCTGGTGCCATGGAGTTGGGCCGCCGCCGGCTTCTTTAAACAAAGCCTGATCATGGTATAGCCTTACATTTTCAACACCCATTAAATCGGCGGCTATTTTTGCCATGCGTTTAGCCAGTACAAACTTTTTTACGTCTTCATCGCCACGCCACAGGTTCATTATCTGCAAAAATGCTTTACCATAAGTGTCCCTGTCCTGTAGTTTGCGTTTTTCGGTATTATACCTGTCGGCAGCGCCAACAATAACCGGGCGGTATACCTCAATTTCATCAGGGCTTAATACGCTTTTCACCAAAGTATGGCCTTTATCACGAAACTCGCTTATATTTTCTCCGGATAAAGTTTTAAAATCATCCAAGGCAGACAGGCAGGTAACAGTTTTATTCATAGTTTATAATTTATAACCAAATTAAGCTAAATCGGTTTGTAATAAAAATGAACAAAATGGTTTAATTGTGGCTTATTTTATCCTGAATTTTTCATAGATTCGGTTTTTGTAATAAAATAATCAATGATTAAAGCCTCTTACGAGATCCTTCAGCCGGGCAACAGGCAGTCATTTTTAGCACGAAAATTTGATAAACTGGCCTTTGATGCACCTTATCATTTTCATCCTGAATTTGAACTAACTTGTATTATACAGGGTACGGGCAAGAGGTATACCGGCAGCCATATGGCAGATTTTGCAAGCGGCGACCTGGTATTGCTTGGCCCTAAACTGCCTCATTGCTGGAAACTGGATACGGAGAATGAGCAGGTGAACGATGGCGGGGCTATAGTTATACAGTTTAATGAGTGTTTTTTGGGCGATGGCTTTTTTGATAAATCTGAATTGCAGGATATAAAAAAGCTTTTTCAAAGGGCCTCAAGCGGTATCAGCTTTACTGCCGAAACCCAGATTGCTGTTAATTTTATGCTTGCAAACCTGGTAAAGCAGGATAATAATTTTTATAAAATGATGGGCCTGCTGGATATATTACAACGCCTTGCCGTATCTAACGAATATGTATTGCTCGACCAAAACCATAGCATTGCGGAGCGCAGCCTTGCCGAACAGGAACGTATAAACCCCGTATATGCCTACCTGGTTGAAAACTTCAGGCAGCATGTATCGTTGGATGCCGCTGCAGGCATAGCCAACATGACCCCCAACGCGTTTTGCAAATATTTTAAAAAAATAACGCGCAAAACCTTTATGGAAACCATTATTGAGTACCGCGTTAATTATGCTACACAGCAACTGGTGCAAACTGATAAGCCCATATCCGAAATATCGTACGATAGCGGTTTTGGCGATGTATCGCATTTTTACAAAATGTTTAAAGTGAAGATGCATTTAAGCCCGTTGAACTACCGGAAAAAATTTATGCGGGAGTTGGATGGCGAGAAAGTGATGGCTTGAGGCAGTTAGGTTAAAAACTTATCCATTTACCCGTTGCCAGTGTCCTCACAGGCAACTACCTGCCGATAACAATTGTTGTTTGTGAGGACACAAACAATGAGTAAGGAGAAATACAAGCGCATTAATATACCCGTTGCCAGTGTCCTCACAGGCAGCTACCTGCCGATAATAGTTGTTGTTTGTGAGGACAACGGATAAGGAGAAATACAAACAATCCATTAAAGAATATCTTATATCCCTGTACTCCGCTTTTTCAACTCCTTACTTATCTTATCCAAAGTTTTTTTCTTTTTCTGTTCCTTAACTTTCTTTTCTTTCAGTGCTTCGGCTTTTTGCAGGTAAGTTTCGGTATGGGTACGGGCGTAGTATTTGCAAAACCAGGTTAGCGGGCAAATTTCGCATTTAGGGCTACGGGCTACACAAATGTAGCGGCCGTGCAGTATGAGCCAGTGGTGTGCTATGGCAAGGGTTTCTTTAGGCAGGAATTCTACCAGTTGCCTTTCGACAGCTAAAGGTGTGCGTGCATTGCTGGTGAGGCCTATGCGATTGGCTACCCTGAAAACGTGAGTATCTACCGCTATGGCAGGTGCATCGTAAACCACTGATGCTATTACATTAGCGGTTTTGCGGCCAACGCCGGGCATTTTTTGCAAATCATCAATTTCAGCAGGCACCTGGCTGTTAAACACCTCGGTGAGCATTTTGGCCATGCCCACCAGGTGCTTTGCTTTATTGTTTGGGTAGCTTACGCTGCGTATGTAGTTAAAAACTTCTTCGGGTGTTGACGCGGCCAGGCTTTCGGGCGTTGGGAAACGTTCAAACAGGGCAGGGGTTACCTGGTTTATGCGTTTATCAGTGCATTGTGCCGAAAGTATTACGGCTATTAATAGTTGGAAAGGGTTATTATAATGCAGTTCGGTAACAGCGTTGGGCTGGTTTTTTGAAAAATAATCAACAAAATGTCGGTAGCGTTCCTGTTTGAGCATTATGATGGGTTGGAAATATGTAGTTCTGAAGCCTTGAGCCGAAAATAATTAAAAAAAAGAAGTCCGGGTTAATAAGTTATGATAACTTTTAACCCGGACTTTTTGCCTTTACGAGCAATTAACTAGCGCAAACTCTTTGAATAATCGAGTAAATAGTGAATGGTTTGCAGTTTTGGCCTTTTCTTTAAAAGGTCTAAATCTGCACGGAGCGAATGATAAAATATCAATTCGTCTGCTTCCAAATTTTCTCTAACATCTGATTCTTTCACTTGGGCGTTGTTAATGGCAGCGTTTAATGAGTTTGTAAAGATTTCTCCCATAAGCTTCTTTAAATTTAGTGCCTGTAATTTAACATACTAAACGCAAGCCGGGAAGAAATATTTTACTTAACCGAAGAAAAAATTTAACATTTTTTAACAATTAATTTTTAAGGCTCATCTCCTTACTCTGCATCATTTTACGCAGATTGTTCAATGCATAACGCATACGGCCCAGGGCAGTGTTAATACTAACGTCGGTAATGTCAGCTATTTCTTTAAAACTGAGGTCGCCAAAATGACGCATAATCAGCACTTCTTTTTGCTCAGATGGTAAAAGTTGGATTAAAGATTTCAAATCTTTATGCGTTTGTTCGCGCACCATGCGGTCTTCGGTGCTCTCGTCATAGTTGCCTAAAACTTCAAAAATATCAAAATCGTCGCCATTGCTAACCATCGGCGCACGCTTTTCGCGCCTGAAATGATCGATCACTAAATTGTGTGCAATGCGGGTTACCCAGGGTAAAAACTTGCCTTCTTCGTTGTATTTGCCTGCTTTTAAGGTATTTATAACCTTAATAAAAGTATCCTGGAAAATATCCTCGGCCAGGTATTCGTCTTTTACCAGTAAATAAATGGAAGTATAAATTTTTGATTGATAACGGCGTATTAATTCAACCAACCCCGCTTCATCGCCCGTGATGTATAGATGGATTAGATCCTGGTCACTTTTCAATTGAAAATCCATAGAAACTTTTACTTTAAACTTTTTAGTGAATATTTTTTTAAAGTAGAGTTTAATCTATAGGGGCTTCTCCTTGTTTGTTTGTTACATCAAATAAAACCATTTTTGCGTTAAAAAACAAATTTATTTCGGTGAACGGGCAATATGTGCCGACGAATTGCATTGCGATTTAAGCGTATCAAGGTTCAGAACGGATGAATTTATAATGGATAATCAACCCAAAATCATATTGCAATATATTACTGAAACTCATTTGGAAACGGCTAAAAATTTTAGGATTTTTGCGTTTTGGAACGGTTTATGGTTGATAGATCATGGTTCATGGCAAATTGCGCCATTGAAGCTATGGGCCATGGGCCAAGAAGTATGAACTAAATGACCAACGAAGCAGAAAAAGATCCGCAAAAGCATATAATTATAAAGGGCGCAAGGGTACACAATCTTAAAAATATTGATGTAGCCATCCCCAAAAATAAACTGGTTGTAGTTACGGGCATGTCGGGTTCGGGTAAATCGTCGCTGGCTTTTGATACCCTGTATGCCGAAGGGCAACGCCGGTATGTGGAAAGCCTTTCGTCGTACGCGCGCCAGTTTTTGGGCCGCATGAACAAGCCCGATGTTGATTATATTAAAGGGATAGCCCCTGCTATTGCTATTGAACAAAAGGTGATCACCTCAAACCCGCGTTCAACCGTAGGTACATCAACCGAGATTTACGATTATTTAAAGCTGCTGTTTTCGCGCATTGGCAAAACCATATCGCCCATATCGGGCAATGTGGTAAAAAAGGATTCGGTTACCGATGTGATCAACTTTATCATGTCCTTACCTAACGATACCCAGGTTACCGTATTATGCCCGCTGTATCCGCACAATAACCGTAGTTTAAAAGAAGAACTGGCGGTGCTGATGCAAAAAGGCTTTGTACGGGTAGAGTATCAGCAAAAGCTATCGCGCATCGAAACTTTGCTGGAAGATATGAGCATTATTGATGATGGCTCATGGCTGACAGAGGAGGTAGTTGATAAAGCTGAAAGCAAAAAGCCGAAAGCAAAAAGCAAAAAAGCCGAAAACGAAGCTAAAGTCTCCCCTACCGGGGAAGATTTAGAGGGGGCTTCTTCCGTTCGCATCGTTATCGACCGTATCACCAAAAACGATGAGGACGAAACCATAAGCCGTTTGGGCGATTCAATACAAACCGCATTTTTTGAAGGTAAGGGCGATTGTTTTGTACGTTACCAAGCCCCTCCTAAATCCTCCCCGGAAGGGAGGACTTCAGATGACGAACTTAA
>Ga0302315_10003695_pt1 | contig 13703 bp, 11 predicted proteins | sample III_Palsa_N3_1_FD_200532 | JGI IMG/M metagenome (GOLD analysis project Ga0302315, IMG submission 200532) | Peat permafrost microbial communities from Stordalen Mire near Abisko, Sweden - III_Palsa_N3_1 | ecosystem: Environmental > Terrestrial > Soil > Palsa > Peat permafrost | place: Sweden... | reverse complement strand
ATGATCTCAACCGGATCTTCTGGCCGTGAAGAAGCTTCGATGTACACGCCCTTTTGCCTTCCCATTCCATATTTGACGGCGTTGTCGATGAGGTTTCTGATGACGAGTGACATCAACGAACGGTTGCAACAGACCTCTGGAAGATCCACGGCTACGTGGACAAACTTTTTCGCCTCGTTGACGCCCAAATAATGGACCACTTCGTCTAGCAATAAATTGAGATCCACAGGTTCGGCCGCAATCGGTGCAGTTCCGAGACTCGAGAACTGCATAAGCTCATCAATGCTTCGACTTAAATATTTTGCATTCGCTAACACTTGGGACAAAAGACTTTTTCCCTCGTGATCAAGAAATTCAGCGTATTTTAGTTTCATGAGACCCGCGGACAGGAGTAGGGAGGCAAGAGGATTCTTTAACTCGTGTGAAGTGGTCGACGCAAATTTCGATAGGCCGACGTTGATGGTTGTCAGCTCTCGGATGAGCAAGTCGCGCTCTTGTTGAGCTTTCTTCTGAACGGAGACGTCTTGCTGAATACCCACAAAGAAAGTGGTCTTTCCCTCTGAGTTTTTGACGGGACTCAGAGTCAGCTGATTCCAAAAGGTGCTATGGTCTTTGCGGTAATTGAGAATCTCGCCTTGGAAATAATCTTCCCTGTGGACCGCTTCGCGTATTTTTGTGGTGGTCTGCCGATTGGTATCGGGACCATCGAGAAACCTACAGTTCCTTCCTATGACCTCTTTTTCGTTGTAACCCGTGAGCTTTAGGAATTGAGGGTTAGCGTAAACAATGGGCTCGTCGTGAGCCTGATGGTCCGTGATAATAATACCCGTGCTGGTCGCATCAACAGCGCTTTTAAACGTAAAATCGGAGAGATTATTTTTCATTTTGCAGTCCCAAGGTAGAGAGCTGCTGCAGCTCTCATGCTAGGGCGGTGCTTCAAATTTTGTGCTAAGCTATCGACCTATGAAGCATATCGAAATCACTCGACCTGGCGGCCCCGAAGTCCTTAAGTTTGTTGAGGGTGAAGTCCCGCGTCCTGGTCCGGGCGAGGTTCTCATTCGTGTCGCTGCTGCTGGGGTCAATCGCCCCGACTTGCTTCAGCGCCAAGGTGCTTATGCGCCTCCGCCTGGTGCTTCTCCGATTCCTGGACTCGAACTTTCTGGAACGATTGAGGCGCTGGGTGCACCAGGAAATTCTGCTACCGCGAGATTTAGAGTGGGAGACCAGGTCTGCGCCCTTCTCGCGGGCGGAGGGTACGCGGAGTATTGCGTAGCGCCTGCTGAGCAATGTCTTCCTGTTCCCAAAGGCGTATCACTGATCGAGGCAGCGGGAATTCCAGAAACTTTCTTTACGGTATGGGCAAACGTCTTCATGCGCGGAAAACTCATGCGAGGAGAGCGCTTTCTTGTTCACGGTGGCACGAGCGGTATCGGAACCACGGCCATCCAACTTGCAAATCAAATGGGCGCGAAAGTTTTCGCGACTGCGGGCTCCGAGGCAAAGGTGAAAGCATGCTTGGGCCTCGGTGCGGAAGTCGCGATCAACTACAAAACTCAAGACTTTGTAGATGGAATTAAGAAAACAACAGATGGCAAAGGCGTCGATGTCATCTTAGATATGGTTGGTGGACCTTACTTTGAGAAAAATCTGGAATGTCTCGCTCAAGAAGGAAGACTCGTTCAAATCGCATTTCTTCAAGGAATGCAAGTCCCGCTCAATCTCAGAACCATTATGAATAAAGGTCTGAGCCTCACAGGCTCGACTTTGCGCCCGAGATCTGTTGCTCAAAAAGGCGTTATCGCCGAAGCACTTTATAAAAATGTTTGGCCTTTGTTTGAGGTCGGAAGAATTCGCGTCCTCGTCGATAAAACGTTTCATTTCGCCGACGCTTCAAAGGCGCATGCCTATCTCGAGGCGGGTGAGCATATCGGAAAAGTTATTTTGACCGTGAGTTGAAGAAGCTTAGAAATGCCCCACCTTGTTTGAAGCGAAGTTTCCCGGATATGGTCTGAGCTATATGATCGGGTATGGAGTTTACGGATTGGTTGACTCGAAAAGATAAGGTCTCAAAACTACCGCGGCAGATTGAATCTCACGATTCTCTCTGCCGCGGCGTTTTACATCAGTGCTATTTAACGAATGCTTAGTAAAGCGGAGTGCAATCTACCAAGTGACAATTTGGATCGCCACCTGACTCGTCGTAACAACGATCGATTGCAGCATCTTCAATTTGTTCAATCACTTGCTCATAACCGAAGCCCATATAGCCGGACTCAGTTACAGGATAGAGATTCGACATGGAGTCTTCAGCCGTACAAGTGACAGCTTGGACGCGAACCCAATCCCAACCCCAGACTGGACGAGGGAAGTAAGGGTGACCCCAATGAGGCCATGGATAATGTCCGCCGTGTACCGGGTATGGATCGTGATGAACGTGTCCTGGACCTGGTTTCGGATGGAATCCGCCGCCGCCGTGACCGCCGCCGCCGTGACCGCCACCGCCGTGACCGCCACCGCCGTGACCGCCACCGCCGTGACCGCCACCACCATGACCGCCACCACCGTGACCGCCACCACCGTGACCGCCACCGCCGTGAGTACCGCCACCGCCGTGACTACCACCACCGCCGTGACTACCACCGCCGCCGTGACTACCACCGCCGCCATGACTACCGCCACCACCATGAGCGCCTGGCTCTTGGTCTGGAGTAGATGGATTGCCTAAGTTATCGACTGATTGATCAGAAGAAACAGATTGCTCAGATGAAGTCAGAGTTGATTCGCCTGTTTGCTCGGACGAATCAATTGCCCATGTAGAATAAGTCCCGATGGTACTGACAAGTAACGACATGAATAATACATTTTTAATGCTCATCATTATTTAGGTCCCCCGATGAGTTATGATTTCTATTAGTAAAGCGCAACAAAACCCAAGCGTCCAGCATAAGAAGTGCCAACGGAATTTTTTCGAAAATATCTGGAATTATTCAGAGGCGAGTCAATTGACTCTTGTGGGCTTCGAGCAGTGCAAAAAGATCATGGAAAGTTTCCACATTGAGGCGAAAGGTGAGCTGAATCACCTTTACGTCATCAACTATTTGTTCGCTCACGATTCGCGTTCGTTCGAGTGAAACCATGAGTACATATTGTTTGGATAGATTCGATTTCCGCAGCGAAACATTCTTGGGATCGAGGCCAAGAAGTTGTCCAGCGCGAGTGGAGAGCTTCAGTTCCAGCTCTTCTTGCCAAGCAAAAGTCTGATTGAAGAACAAGAGATCACCCGAAACTAGGACGACGATCGCAACAATTCCAAAAGCGCAGATTCCGAAGAAAGGGAGGTTATTGAGGCCCGGATTGACCTTGGGAATGAAGGAAAGCCAGCTAAAGCAGATCAGCCCGAAGAAGGCGGCGGTTATCCAAAGGTTTCGGGTACCCCGTTCCCCTCGCTCTTTTGCGACGGCGATCTTCTGCTCAAGTGCGACGAGTTCGTCCAGATTGGTCATATTCTTGGTTATTCTCAGTTTTTCTCGGTCTTGAGCCCATTTTAGCACGAGTGAACTATGGGAAAGCGTGTTAAATACCCCGCCAGGACGGCATTACCATGAGCGCATTTACCAAATTTAATCTTCTCCCCACTATCCAAGAAACCTTAGCCGAAAAGGGCTTTACCGAGCCCACCGAGATCCAGGCCCGAGCCCTGCCCGCCCTTTTGGGTGGAAAATCGGTCGTCGGCGTCGCCGAAACCGGCGGCGGCAAGACCTTGGCCTATGCTCTTCCGATCCTCCATATGCTGAAGAGCCTCGAGAATGAAGGCGATCGGATCACGGTCGAAGGCCAACCGCGCGCGATCGTGGTTGTTCCGACCCGAGAACTCGGCGAACAGGTCTCCAAAGTTTTTAAACCTTTTACTCATACGACTCGCTTGCGCGTGCGCACGGTCTTGGGTGGAACGACGTCAGAAGTCGCCAAGAAGAGTGTTCTGGGCGCGTTCGAAGTGCTGGTGGCGACACCGGGACGTTTGATCAAGTTCATGGACCGAAAACTTCTGAAGCTCGATGATGTTCGCTTCTTGGTATTCGATGAAGCCGATCAGATGTTGGATCAGGGGTTCCTTCCTGATGCGACCCGGATTTCAAACGACTGTCCGCCGGAGCGTCAGTTGGCGCTTTTCTCTGCAACGATTTCGCCGACGGTCCAGCAGCTAATCAACGAAATGTTCGAGGGCGCGGAAGTGATTCGCAGCGAAGGACATCATCGCCTCGTCGCAAGTTTGACGACGCAGAATCGCCAAGTGATCCACGGAAACCGTTTCATCTTGTTGGAAGAGATTTTAAAAGCGAGTGCGAATAAAAAAGTCACCGGTGGAACTTTGATTTTCACCAACACGCGCGCGCAGTGTGATGAGCTTGCTCAGCAGATTGAAAAGAAGGGTCTCACCTGCGCGATCTATCGCGGAGAGATGGACAAAGTCGAGCGTCGCGCCAACCTCAAATCTTTCCGCGATGGCAAAATCGAACTACTCGTTTCTACTGACCTTGCTTCGCGAGGCCTTGACGTCGAGCATGTCGGTCGCGTGATCAACTATCACTTGCCTCAGCAAATGGAGAACTACATCCATCGTGTTGGTCGTACTGCTAGAGCAGGCCGTCCTGGGACCGTTATTAACTTTGTGACGGAGCGCGATCAGCCATTCATTGATCAACTTGGTCAATTAGAGCAGCGCGAAAAGCCGAAGAAGGCGAAATAATCCTCGCCAATCGCTACGGACTTTGAATGCGTTACTGCGGCACAAGTTTGCCGCAGCGTGGATTCAAAGTGGAAACTATTGATTAACGTTGGAGCAAATAAGGTCGATCTCTCCGGGCTGCCCCGATTTTCCAGGCTTCTTCAAAAAGGAAAGTTCACACTGCAGCGGTTGTTCTTTAGCATGAGCAATAGAGTTCTCTGCGTATATCGGAACGGAGAATCCCAACCGTGGGACATATCCCCTGTAGTTGACGCCATCCAAATAAAGGGAAAATGTCGTATTACCGAAATGGTACGCGTTCTCTTTCTCCGGGGCTTCTATTGCTGCATTTCCTTGTAGGTCGGTTGTTGCTCGGAGGTTTTCTGTTTCTACCGGAGTTTTTGAGGGATCGTTCCAACCCAGACTCGAGAGAGAGACCTTCGCGTTCTGAATTGGAGCCAACTTCACTCCTGCCAGCAGTTTTTGTACTTTAATTGTATATCTTCCTGGACCAATTTCGACCGGAGTTGAGGGCTGTCTCGTTTGATAATCCAAATACCAATCAGCTAGTGTTTCGGTTAGTTCGTTGTCAGAAAGCTGTGAAAAAAGCAGGCCTGTTACCCTGCGGGCATCGACAGAGTTATCTGTTCTTACGATAAGGGAAGGATCTTCGGTCCCTGTAATCGGGAGAAAATTCAGTAAAGGTTTACGCTCCAACATATAAAGCGCTTCATGAATCACTAACGCCGCCTTCGAATCTTCTGAAAGCGCATCAAACAACTGTCTTTGAATTTTCACTTCACTATCGCTGTACAAATCATTGTCATAGAATTGAACAATTTGTTCATAACGAATAGACCCGCGCTTGCAGCTATCGGCCGTAGGAATGCTACTAAACAAAGTGTCGTTTATCACTGACAGCGGTTGATCAACGTAGACGATTCGACCGGAACCTTCTTTGAGGTAATTTAAGTGATCGATGCATTCGGAAAGTGGCACGAAGAGTGAGGTCAGGTCCGCTCTAACTCGATCTTTTATAGTATCAACGATGCCTTCATATCGGCCCCCGTACTTCTCCAAAGACAATCCAAATTCGTGATTAGCCTCATAGAGATCGATTAGTTCGGCCCAGCGGATCGAGTTATCTGGTTCACGACAGACCCACGCGCCCCCGCCGTTTCCAACTCGACTTCCTCCTCCGGCAAAAGAGACCTGTATCAACGCAAAACCTAGCAAGATAGAAAAAGAGAAAGTTTTCATTTTAGGTTTTCCTCTAGGCTCAGTGGAAAAAGCTGCACGGAAAACGAATAAACCGCTTTTCGTTTCCCTCCTTCCAATTCCTCCGAAATCCGGCTTTGAAACTCGCGAATCATCCGCTTCAACTTTGGGAGCTTCGAAGGATTCACGGATATCGTCATTGCTCCATACTCACGTTTGTCGATCGGAACTGTATCCAGTTTTGATTGAGCCAGTTCGAGATTCTGTTTATGAAACCTTTTGATCGCTTCGGAAGGAATATCGTCTGTCGTGGTCAGCGACTTTTCAGTCGGTTTGAAACTTCCATCCTTATGGACAACAACCAGTCCCAGGCGCTTCAAACGACTTAACCCTTCAAGCGCTTGAATTTCAGCGATACCCAGGCGCTTAGCGATCCAAGCGGGGTTCGTATTGTTTGGTGAAATTTCACCGAGGTGCAAAATAGCAAAGTGATACCATTCTGAGATAACGCGAAACTCGTCCTCTCGAAGAAGTCTCCTTTTGGTTTCTTGGTTTGTTTCGGTTTGAACAATCTCCGGAAACGCGGAAGTTAGAAACGAACGCTTTTCGCCTGGAGATAACGCAAGCTTCTCTACCAGTTTCCCTGCTTGTCGTCGGGTGAGATTCCTTTTTCCGCTAATGATTCCGGACAACTGACTTGGACTGACTTCGAGGCCCCGCGCAAAAGCCCGGAGCGAGAACTTCGCGTTGGACTGCTTCCGAGCCGTCAGCTCAGAAAGGAGGATTTCTCGATAGCCTAAATTCATATTGGAAAGGGGTCTATCACCGATATTGCATCGCGTCAATAGCTTTGAAACACTGTGCCAGAACCTGAAACACTTCCGCAAGGTCTCAGTCATTTAGCAGTCGCAGGCAATGGCATCGTCCGTTAGACATCCCTCCAAATGAAGCCATCTGTCCACGCCGATCAACTCAAACTTCACTTGTGGAAGTTTTAGTGGGTCAGAAAAACGTCTTAATCATTGATGACGACATCGAAACCCAATCGCTTCTGAAGCGATTTTTGTCGGATAAGTTTTGTCTTTGGACCGCAAAAAACGGCAAAGAAGGCTTTGAAATTGCCTTCAAGAAGGTTCCTGACCTGATTCTTCTGGATCTGTTCATGCCGAAGATCGATGGGTTTGAAGTCTGTCGCCTTCTGAGGAGCAACGAGATGACTCGGCTCGTTCCCATCATCATTATTACGGCAGCCACCGATTTTGAGATGCGTTTGAAAACATTCGATCTTGGAACTGATGACTTTTTACAAAAGCCGTTCCCACTCAAAGAACTGCTTGCGCGAATGAACAGCATCCTTCGACGCGTCGAAAAAGACGAAAAACCACCCTTGGTTCTCTGTTGCGGGAACCTGGAAATCGATTTGGATCGATATGAATGTCGGATCCAAGGAGTGCCCATAAGCCTGAGTGCTTTTGGGTTTAAGCTTCTCCATTATTTCATGGCAAATTTTAATCGAGTCCTGAGTCGAGAAGAAATCCTACGGGACGTTTGGGGAGGATCAATTGTCAGTGCTCGTGCGATTGATACTCAGCTCGTTTCGTTACGAAAAAGAATACAGACGTCGAATCTCATTATCTCAAGTCTTTATGGTGCTGGTTACATCCTCGAGTTAAAAACGGATAGGCCGTCGATCGGTGTCGCAGACAAGGCAACTTTAGATGCGAAACCTTGAACAAACCTATTCGGAAATACTTCTCGTAGAGTACTCGACTAGACGAAAGCGTAATCCCGCGTACTCTTTTAGAGCCTTTGCTAATTTTTTAGACGTGGACTCGGGAACCTTGTCAGCAATTTTGCGCGGGAGGCGTCCTATTCCGAAAAAACTCGCTCTCTCTTTTGCTGCCAAACTCAATCTGAGTCCTCAAAAACATAAGGCCTTTCTCAAATCCGTCAATGCGGCCTTTAACATGAAAAAACTTCTCAGTATTCAAACGCCGACACGACCGGAGCTCCCGCTCACTGATGATCAAATGATTCTCTTAACTCAATGGGAGTATTTCGCAGTTCTTGCGCTCTTAGAGACAAACTCGTTTACCATGACCGTTGAGCAGATCGGCCTGCGCTTGGAAATCTCACTTAGTCGAAGTAAAGAGGTATTGGAAACCCTTTGCGCTTTTGGGTTTATCGATCGTCCTCATAAGGATTACTTTGGACTTTCCAAATTAGGAAAGGAGCGAGGTTCCGCGATCGCAGATATGCCCTCTCTGCGAATGGCGACTAAGCAGTCCTTAGAGCTTGCCCTTCAGAAGCTTCCCAAAGTTGCCGAAAATGTGTCTCATTTCGAATCAGTGACGATCGCTGTATCTCAGTCTAAAGTTCTTGAAGCTCAAGATCTAGTAATCGAATTTCGAAAAAGATTGTGTAGTCTGCTTGAAATCGGCGAGAAGGACGAAGTTTATATGTTCAATATCCAATTGTTTCCGCTGACGAATCAAGCGGGGAAATAACCGTCTTCTATCATCTAACTCTCATGGTGTTTGGGGAGCAAAACAAGCCACAGTCGCTCCGCCCCCACTTCCAACACAGTCCCAATGCCACCCAGGAGTAGGGTTTTCATTTGCAGCCGACGGCGTCGTTTGAGTAGGAAGCGTTGACTGCCCCGAGGCGCAGATCGTCGGACCGGTATTCGCAATGGTTGTAGTAAAAACACCATTTGCCGACCCGCATTTTCCGTCAATCAACGGACCTCCATTGCAAGTGCAAACAAATGGAATATTCGGTTTATTGGCAGGACAAGTCTGAGCGACCGTACTTAAAACAGCATTCGATAAAATCACGTTATAGCCAGCAGGGCAGCTGCTGCACTGGAACGCGCATTCATTTTCATCTTCGCAACTGCCTTGGGTTCCGCAAATTCCCCCTCCGGAAGGCTGACAGGTATCGATAGCCGTAGTTCCAGATCCCGGTGTGGTCGTTACACAACTGAGACCGGTAGCACAGCTTCCAACGTAGTTATTCTGCTGAGTTCCTCCCGTAACGAAGCTATTGCAGTCTTTACCTTGGGCAATATTGCCGCAATAATAGTTTGTGTTTCCGCAACCGGTTGTCGGATCTTCGGAGCACTCAAGAATACCGTAACTCTGGGTTGTATAAAACGTCGTCGAGCAGCAGGTTCCAAATACACTTTGACCAGTAGGCATCATAGTGCGGAAAAGCGCTCCGTCAGCAAGGCATGACGATGCCGTCGCTACCGGTGCCAAACAAGGAGCTGGGCTGCCGCCGCCGGCGCAGGTCCAGCTCCAAGATCCGGCCACGTTGGCGGGAGTAGAAGCCGTTCCCGTAGTACAAAGTCCTGAAGCGGGAGCTGTCGCAGACGGTGTACCCTGCGCACCACCGCATGCCCCTGTCGGTGCGGCAGGAGGGCATGAAGGATTTGGATTGCCACACGAATCTGTCGAGTTTCCTGCGATGCAATTGCAAGGAGTCACAGTAAGGGTAACTGCATTGGACGTGACTGTCGGAGTTCCAGGGCAACCGCCGGTACCGGTAACCGTGTAGCTGTAAGTTCCTGCGGCGGTTGGAGCCGGAGAGAGAGTGGCAGTTCCCGTCGTTGAAGTCGCAGAGCCTACGGAGTTTCCTGATCCATCTACTCCATTCACAGTCGCTGTCGTTATCCCCGCCGTCGTCCATTGCAAGGAAATATTGGCTGGCACAGAATCTGTTGTGTACTGCGCTGGTGAAGGATTCGTGATCGACAAAATAGGAGGCACGGGTGAAGGCATGACGGTCACAACTGCGAGGGGATTGGACTTGTCTCCAGTCGGTTGATCAACTGCCGTGTACGTGATCGTCGTACCGACGGGAGGTACTGAAGCAGGTGCAGTGACTGAGAGAGCGCCTGTACCAGACGTGGCACTGGAACTATAAGAAGAGCCATCAGTTCCAGTCACCACAACCGTCGCCGCAGGATCATCATCATGATCCACCCAGTTTAATGTAAAAGGCATCCCGGTATTAACACAAGAATTACTCGAAGAAATTGCGACCGCCGGGGGCGTACAGGTAATTGTCGAAGTAAAAGTTGTTGATGAATATTGAGTCGCGGGCACGTCTGCCGAATTAGTCACGGTCAATGCACAGCTTAAGCCCGTGCCACTGGAGACGTTTGAATTGGAGATGACCACTCCGCCGGTTGCGTATTGCGCTGGAGTCACGGGAATATTATTTGTACCGCAAACCAGACTCGCAGAACTGACGCTAGCAGCAGTCCAAGTTACGGTCGCAGTGTTTGCAAGAGAAAGATCAATGCAACTATGGCTGATCGTAAGCGGAGATAGAGTCGGTGCAGGCGCTTGAGCGCAAATATTGGCAGTCGGACCGGCAAAGCAGCTTCGAATAATGTTCTGACTGTCTGTCAAAAGCGCGATGGGAATGTCTTGTTGCTCCAGAGTGGAACCCATGGTTCTCCGATTGCTGGATGCCTCCGAACTCTGCCCTTGCGCCTTTATTGGCGATGACGATGGGATCTCCTTTGAAGTCACAATATGGAGATTAGCCTGAGCACAGCTGTAACCTTGAATTCCTGAAGGTCCAGGACTTGGTTGAGCGCCATAGTTGACGTAGTTGGATCCACCACCAGTAATTTGAAGGGGAGGGATCCCCAAGGTCTGTGCTTGCTCTATTGTCGCAACACTGACCTGGTTGGAGATCATACCTGGAGAGGCAATGACAATGGGTGGGCCCCCGAGGTTGGCCACCAGCGCGGGAATCGGCTGTGGCTGAGGCGTTGATCCGCTTTCTACGTTGACGAAGGGATAGTTGCCTCCGCCTAATGCGCTTGAACAGAGGGTAGGATTGCTCAAGGATTGTTGAATCGATTGGACAAGGGCGTGGCTTTCAATCGCCGATGCAGGAGTACGCATCGCCTTTGCATTTTGCGTGTACTTGTCGAGCATGAGAACACTCAGCAAAGAAACAGTGGCGAGGGTCCCCATGATCAGGAGAAGCACTGAGCCGTTTTGTTTTCGCTGATAGAGATAGCTCAAAATATTTTCCCCGTTTCAATCCCAAAGCTCCACGCGCTTTCCATTTAGAATAACGGATGGAGCTTGAAGCACAACGTGTGTAGAAAATGACATGTGTTTTATAAAAAGATAATTACTGCTGTTTTTATGCGATTTTTAAGTGTTTTTCCGATCATCTAGCAGGATTTTTTGATTCATACGGGTTAGATATTTTGCGGCGAAAAAGTGCCGCATTTTTTATTCATCCGTTGGGTTCGCGTCCGTCTGTCGATGCTTTTAAAAATGCATTTCGTTATAGATGGATTATCCAATGCCTATACAGGATTTTCGAACACTTAGTCGACAGGGCTTTACACTGGTCGAGATATGCATTGCTGTGGGATTGGTTTCGATTCTGACCCTGGCACTCGTGGAAGTGAATCTCATGTCAGCGATGGCAACTCAATCTAGCAATGCTGCAGACGAGTTCAACAATGAAGCGAGCTTGTTACTGAACTTGCTGAATGCAAATGGATCGATGAATGGAATCACGAATGGATGCACGGCAGCTTTTTATGGAATGCCACTTGATGCCTCAGGAAATCCCATCATTTCTCCGGTGGCGTCCGACCTACCGTCTCCATCCCCATCGACAGCCTTCAATGCTTATATAGCTACGGCAACTGCAGCGATTGGGATTTATACTCATCCGTCGAGTCTTCCTAGTCCGGTACCGCAAGGACTTGTTATCCAAGTCACGGCCCCCTCCGCTCAAACCGCGACAGGTTTCTTTCCACCACCTCAGAATCATCTCTGGGTGACAAGACTTGCGTTTACGCAAAACATCGATCCAGATTTCATGACCTCTTACAATCATCCAGGCTGGTTCGCAAATCTCTATAATCTTCATTTGGACGCACAAAAAATAAGTACTGGGCAAAAGATTTTAGGGGGCGAAACCACTTACAGTAAAGACTTTTTGGTCACACTCTGGGTGTTGAATGGCGTCGTTCAATATTGCGGAGCAAATCCTCCATGAGAAAACTGACGAACTCTGGTTTCTCACTTGTAGAAATTATGATAGCGACGGGCATTCTTGCCGTCGCTCTTTTAGCCATCATGCAAGCGGGTGGAGCAGGCGCAACCAGCGGAAAAAACCAGACGCTCGATCTTGATTTCAATATCCTCATATCAAATTTACAAACCACGCTGAGCACGGATTGTTCCAGACTAGTTACAGCGCAAACGAAAGCATTCGTGAATCAACCGACACCTAATCCCGATTTTGGACCATTGCAAATCGGTAGCTTTGTTATCGCGGCAGTACCCAGTCCAGGCTCCAATCCGGTCGGACTAGTCGTGACAAGCATCGCGCTCGATCAAACTCCTTCTCAAATCGCGATCAGCCAGGGAGGAAACGTCGAATATCAAACAAACCTCAATATCCAGGCGACAAAAATTACGAGCTCTGGCAAACCATTTCCCGGGGCACCAAATCTCCATAAAGACTTTCCATTAAATGTTTGGGTAAACCCGAGCACTAGTCAGATTGTGGGCTGTGGACAGGGCGATGTCCCCACGGGAGCGACTTTGTCGGTAACTCCAGGATGCCAAGGCACCACTTCCATCGTAACGGCTCAATGGAATTGCGCAAATCCGGCATCTGTTACGTCAGCAGAGATGGCACTTACCGGCGGAGCCGCAACGCCACTTCCCGCATTTCCCTCACCGACTGCTATTCCCGTAACTCCGGGAGGCCCCTACACGTACACTCTTTTACTCACCGACCAAAGCGGTGTGCAATCTTACGGTGTTGCGAGCCCGTCACCGACGACTGTCGCAAATGTTCCGCCCTGTTCTCCTTAAGTACTTCTAAGTAGACTCAATTCCCACAAGGAAGGGAGAAGTGAATACCGAAAAGGAGCTCATTTTCGGTTTGAGTGACCAAGCTCGTGTTTTGAACGCGGCTTTGAAAACCGACGTCGATCAAAAATTCCTTGCCGCTTTGAAATTTCTGCTTGAGATAGAGATCCCCACCCACGGCATATCCGGCGTTGACTCGGTAAGAGTCCTCGGAAGCGGGAAGAAGACCGATGCCTTCAGCCGAGAGACCGAGACTGAAGGGATGCCCCTGATAAATGTCATACGAGACCTTCATGGCAAAATCGGGCACCATCACGCTGTCGACCGTCACAGATTGCGTGGTGATTCCACGGGTGAAGAGTTCGGATTCGTAATTTACAGAAAATTCGAGATTGATTCGCTCTGAAAGTTGGAAGGAACCTCCGGCCCCTATTGTGGACATGATCTTGGTGGAGGAAACGACAGAAGACGAATCTGTTTGCGGAGGTTCGATCGACAAAACGCCGAGTGAAAATCTTTCGAATGAGCGAGCTGAGTCTGTCCAATTTTGAAAATAGCGAAGCCCGATATTGGCACTCACTTGGGTCGCGAGCGACGCAGTGACTGCTGTGGCTTTGTCCTGAAGGTGAAGAGTCGAGAAGAGGTATGTAGGTGTGATCTCGATTTGGGCGGGAGCGGGTTTGGGCCATTCCTCGGTGTCGGCTTCCGCGGGAGCCCGAGAGCCGGGAGGATTTATTTCACTCAGTTTGATCTCGTTGGAACTTCCATCTGGTAGGACGATCGTCTGGTTAGGGTAGATCAGGTCAGGATTTTTTGCGAACTGAGGATTCATCTTCAGGACTTGGCTGAGGCTTCCTTTTTCTCCCCAAACTGGGCCTGGAATGTACTTTCCC
>Ga0302315_10003694_pt1 | contig 13704 bp, 17 predicted proteins | sample III_Palsa_N3_1_FD_200532 | JGI IMG/M metagenome (GOLD analysis project Ga0302315, IMG submission 200532) | Peat permafrost microbial communities from Stordalen Mire near Abisko, Sweden - III_Palsa_N3_1 | ecosystem: Environmental > Terrestrial > Soil > Palsa > Peat permafrost | place: Sweden... | reverse complement strand
CCCGCAAACTGAACGTCGGCGCCGTCCTCGAAGGCAGCGTGCGGCGCTCGGCGCACACGATCCGCATTACGGCCCAGTTGATCAATGCGGTCACGGGCTTTCACCTGTGGTCGAGGACCTATGACCGGGATACCGGGGATGTGCTGAAGCTGCAGACGGAGATTGCGACCTCGGTTGCGGGCGCCCTGCAAGTCACGCTTCTCGGGGACGTCGCCGGCAGAGTTGAGCTCGGCGGGACGGGTAACCCGGCCGCCTTCGATGCCTATCTACGCGGGGCAACGGTGGACAGATCGGTTCGCGACGCCAAAGACCTCCCCACAGCAATGGCCGCGTACACGCAAGCGATTCGCTTGGATCCCCACTATGCGCTTGCGTTCGCCGCCCGCTCGCTCGCTTTTAGCCACCTCGCCGGCGAGGCCGAGAGCGCAGCGGCGGTCCGTGAAAACTATGACAAAGCAGACGCGGATGCGCGTCAGGCCCTTGAGTTGGCACCGGGCCTCGCCCAGGCGCACCTCGCGCTGGCGTACGTTTTGAATAACACCCTCCACTTGACGCAGGCGAATGACGAATACCACCGGGCTTTGGCGCTCGCGCCAGGCAATGCCGACGTCTTGCGCCTAAGTGGCCTATTTGCCACGTTCAACGGACGCTTCGATGCAGGCGTTGCGGCCATTCGCCGCGCCGTCGTACTGGACCCGCTCGCTCGCAATACCCATGCTGCCCTTGGCCGGGGTCTCTATTCCGCCCGCCGCTATGAAGAGGCGTTGTCGGCTTACGCAGAGGCCATCAGTCTTGATACCGACTACAAGGCCAGCTACGGGTACCGCGGGCTTAACTTTTACGGGCTCGGGGATCTCGAGCATGCCCGCGCTGCATGCGAGACGAAGCCGGACTACTGGGTGAGTCAACAGTGTCTTGCCTTGGTCTACGAGAAACTGGGGCGCCATGCGGATGCACAAGCCGCGCTTTCGAAACTGCAAACGGCGCAGGGTGATGCAGCGGCCTACCAATACGCCACGATCTATGCGCAGTGGGGCGATCGGGCGAAGGCGCTCGAGTGGCTCGAAACGGCCTGGCGGCAACAGGACCCGGGCCTGGACAATCTCAAGACCGATCCGCTCCTAGATCCGCTGCGGCAAGAGCCACGTTTTCAGACAATTGAGCGGGAGTTGAGGTTTCCCACTTGAGAACGGCGCCCCTGATAGTCCCCTGAACGGAGACGACAACGCTCTACGGAGCGAGTGGCGGACAGGGTGAGATTGCTCGCGACCGGGGACGGTCGCTCGTCCTCCGCTTCGCTCCGGACCGTTGCCGATGACGGCAACGTCCAAAATTGCTCCGCAATTTTGTCGAACTCACGGTGCCCGTAAAGACACGCCAGTTTTCAAGTCGCACCACTCGCACATTGATGATACGTATTCGCACGTAAACGCTTGATTGTGCGATACAATCCTAACGGGCAGAAGTCTACGAAATCCAGGTTTTCCGCACGAAGTGCAACTCAAGTGCAACCTGACGTTGTAACCAGGAGAATTCTCGATGCTTGGAATTTCAGATGCGGTCGAACTAACTAAGAAAATCAGCGAACTCGTCAAAGCCGGGGTAACGCTCGGCCTTCAAGAAACGATAGTCGAACTCCGCGAGGCCGTCCTGAACGCCAAGGATGAGGTTCTACGCCTCCGCGAGGACAACCAGACACTTCGTGCACAGCTATCGGAAAAAGCTGCCTGGGATGAATCAGCAGCAAAATACGAGCTTGTATCTACGCCGACGGGCGGCACAGTTTGGCACACGGAAGGCCCTCCGCAGCATTACGCCTGCCCAACCTGTTTTTTGGGAAAGAAAATCATCCCTCTTCAGCACGCAGGCGGAGCATCTGTTTATAACAAATGCCCTCAGTGCAATGCTCATTATCCAATTAGGGAGCATGAACCGTCACCAAGAACGCCCCGTTCGTCGAACCGCGGTGGGCCAAATGATTGGATGCGCAGTTAAGGAAATCGAGAAGCGAGTTGCCACGTGCCGTGGCGCTTAATCAAACCTCTCAGCGTGGGATCGAGTTAGCGAATTGACTAGATATGGCTATCGCGCCTTGCGCTTCTTCTCTACGCGGGCCAGAACCTCGTTCTGCCTCTCAGAAGCTCGCTTCAGCACCTTGGAATAGACCTTCTTCTTGTCCTCAGACGACGCCATCCGAATGAACTCGGAAAATGGTGTCGAAGACACCTCTGGCGGGTCATCCTTAAATCGAAAAAGAGACATAATCACTCCGTAGCACTTGCTAACATCGCTTCCAAGCCAGCGCGATCGTATTTTTCCTTGACATGGTTGTCAATTCGATCGATTCCGGCCTTGTATAGCCGCTCAACACTATCATTGGGCTTCACTAGTAGATCGACCATGATATCGGTCGCAAATTCCGCTTTTAAAGCATTTACCACGTCACGAGCGGCAAAGTATTGTTCGATAAACCGCCCTGTGGGAATGTTTCGGCCCTCCTCTCGTTCCCGCGCCTGCACAAATTCCCAGGCAAGGAGAGGGTCCTGGTAGACATACAAAATCTGCACTGGGCGTTTATTTTTCAAGCACCTAGCCACGTTTTCACGCGCCACCTTCAGGTTCGACAACGTTCCGTCCAAAAGGAAGCTCTGACGTTGCGAATGAGCCAAATCAAGTATCTTCGCGATAAGCACCGATATGGCCGGCTGAAATAGATATGAATTAGCCCCGCTGTAGGACGAAAACTGACATCGCAGCTCATCGGGATCAATGCGCAAAATGCGAGCCTTCGGCTCTTTGGCTTCAATCTCCGTTAAAAGCTCCTTAGAAGCCTCGGTTTTACCTGCACCCGGAGACCCCGCCATAAACACTGCCACCGGTTTGGCTTCAGATAAAAATATCGTTCGGTCAGTAAGAGCAGCCGCGATTTCACGTTTATTCTTGCGAGCGAATTCCAGGGCGTCGTCCTGTATACGCCTCTCGCCCTCAGACAGTGGGGTATCGGAGCTCATCGCCTCAATGCGAAATTACGGCTTAGCAGCTTTCCGAAGTTGTGAAGCGTACTTTTTGAGCAAGTCATCCAGCCCCTCACGAAGGTAGATCGATTGTTGCACGCGGGTGACCTCCGCCAAGCGTTTGAGTTGTTCGACCGCCTCAGGGCTGTAATACGAGACAACCCTTATCTGCTTCCCAACTTTTTGCGCCGCCACTTTATCCCCTGTTGACACCTGTTGTGCACAACAGTACCTTCATCGTCGACTTCTAGCAAGCGGCGCCCAACGGTGGTGGAACACCGAAGGACGCCTAAACACAACGATCCCAAGGAGATCATCATGTCTATTCACAATTCTACACGGGCGCCCGCCCCCATCGTCGGTGCCACAACACCTGACACAATGGCCGAGGCACTACGGGATGCAGCCAGCTGGCTCCAGTCAGCCGGTGATGCCCTCAGCCTGCCTTGCCTCAAGGATGCAGCAGCGCGCGCCTAGGCGACCCTGGCGGAGGTGGCCCATGGGTAGCGTCGTCTCGATCCGCGGCGAAATGCGCCAAGACTTAAGCTTCACAGTCACATCGCGGGGGGTCACGAAATTCGGAGATACCTACTGCATTGGGAAAACGTCCAACGGCGTAAAGGTGGAAGTCGAAGCATGTCACGGCGGTGCGTCGCTGATCTGTCGAGGCACCCTCAAGGCGCTGATGGAGTCCGGGTATCTCACTCGCTCCATGATCGAACGGCGCGCTGCGAAGAACGGACGCAACGCGCCGAACAACGACGAGGACGGCGGGCGTTTTCTCTTGAGTCGCTCACCTACAAAGCGCGAGCCTGCTCGCATGAAACTGACGAGGGGATTGGACGCAAACACGGCCATAGGCCTGCCGGGTATGCGTGAGATGTTCCCCGAGGGCATTCCGAAGCCGACGCAAGTCGAGCCCTCCGCAGGTACAGGACCGGCGACAGCGCAAGAATTCAAAGGAAGGCTGCTCTACTCGTTGGACCTCCTTCTCTCTGTCCAGGCTTGCACAAGCACCCAAGAGTGGCGGGGCCTTAGCCGTTCGACTGGACCGCGCTTTAGGCTCGCCGATGCTGATATCCAGCGCATGGAATCGAAAATGGATCGGTTCAAGGCGGAACTCTTTGCGGCACTGGAAGAGTCCGTGGTGATCGATGACCAAGCTCCGAAGCGGCCATCTGGCTTGCGATTGGTGGTCAATAATACGCATTGATCCGGTCAACTCTTCGGTCATTGATAGGCCGCCCGCTCTGGGCGGCCTTTTCTTTCGCCCGGAGTACCTTCTTCGCCCGGAGTGCCTTCTTCGGCGTACCCTTCCATGCCGCTTGAGGTATTCAAAGGGAGATGTCGTGCAAAAGCCGTCAACCGTGTTTCTGACGCCAACCCAAGCGGCAGCGATCCTATCGGTGTCACCGACGACTATTTGTGATTACGCGAGACGGAGGATTATCCCAGCGCGAAAAATCGGCAAACACTGGCGGTTTCTGGAGGCGGAATTGATGCAGGCTGGCGAAGTCAACTTCGCGCACCTTCGCGGTCCCCTTCGATTGCCGAAGGGGAACCAACCTATGGGGCGTGAACGCATCAATCAGATTGCCAGGACGCTCCGTCAACGGATGAACTTGGCGTGAGTTCCGACCCGCTGTTTCTGACCGCTGCGGAGCTTGAGCACACTACGATGCCTTGACTGGCTGCTTGCCCCTGCGCCGCGACACCCGATTCCCCTTAAATTCGTCTAGACTTTGCGGTCGGGATTGGCAATGTCGCTAAATCAACAGGGAGTGATCGATCATGAAGAAATATAAACTCGTCTGCACTTTGGACTTCGGCGATGTGTTAGTCCAAACGGTGATATGGATCTTGCTGTGCATCGTCACGCTCGGCCTTGCCCTGCCGTTTTTTGCGTACTTCTTTTTGCGCCTAATAATCAACAAGACCGAGATACACGAAGTCAGCTGAGCCCTCGCTACGGGCGCCAGTACATTGATTCCAGCGGCAGAGTATGTCGGTGGGTGCTGGCTGCGGCCTTCGCCGTGATCGTGGCGTACTCGTTTTATCGCGGCTCAGTTCACCCCGGAATCTGGGGCGGGTACGACCGATGAGCCGGGCGGAGGGGTGGGTGCTGGACGGTGTTGATCCTGGCCGTGATGCTCGCGATCCCGCGCGCGTCTACCGCTCGCCGTTCCTGGCGCTCATCGTCCTGGTGATCTTGTAGCTGACTACGCCATCGACGATGGCAAGGCCGCTCGCACACCGGGGCGGCTTTTCATATACCCTTTATCAAATGCTTGTACTGATAGACGAAAGCGGCTGCCCCGGCTTCAAATTCACGCGTGGCTCTGTCCCTGTGTTCGGGATCGGCATGGTTATTTTTGCCAATGGCGACGATGCGGCGGCGACGACCCGCGCGATCTCGGACTTGCGGCGGACGGCGAACCACAAAACCGAATTCAAATTCAGTAAGTCGAGCGGCCAACTGCGCGACAAGTTCTTTGAGAGCGTGGCTCGCTGCCCCTTCAGTGTTCGCGCCCTCATCGTTCGGAAAGAAGTGCTGCACAGCGCGCATCTCCGGGGCGAGGCCGATAGCTTCTACAATTATTTCGTCCAGTCGCTGATGACTCACGACGACGGCACGCTGGCGGCAGCGAGAGTGCGCATTGATGGCAGCGGGAGCCGCGACTTTCAGCACGCGCTAAACAGCTACCTGCGACGCATGCTCGGAGCGCGGATCAAAGACGTGAAGATGATCGATTCCGCGCGTGATCCGCTGATGCAACTGGCCGACATGTGCATTGGGGCCATCACGCGAGCGGAGCGAGACAGGGAGGATCGGGAGCGATGGAAGCTGATGCTGTAGCCGCGCATCGCCAATATCTGGCACTTCGGGTAGCGCAAAAGAGAAAGCCCCGGTGAAGGGGCTTTGATCTTGCGATCCCGCACTCTAGTCGTGGGTTACCGCGGCAAGCACTCCATACGGAGCCGGTTCGAGGTGCGGGGGCGACTTGTCGGGGAAGATATTACCCATTTACGGGTGTCCCCGCTATAAGGGACCGCCGGGACGTGACCAAATTCCACAGACCGGCCAAATAGGCCCCTAGAAACCGAATTTCGCGGTCAAAGGGGCCTTACTCGACGCCCATAGAGCGATTCTGGCGGGAGATTCGGATCGGCGACCGTGATGGTCACCTCGCTGCGTTCGGTCGGCCTGGTGGCGATGTAGTAAGCGGCGTGCGAAACCCCTCTGACCGACTCGCTTCGGTCGATTCCGCTAGTGAGGGTCTTGGTAGGATGCGATCCGAAATGTTTTCTCAATTTCATGGCCATCACGATTGAAGTGAAAGGCGGCGGTCTGTCCTTCGAACTGATTGAGTAGTTGAGTGTATTGATCGACGGACTGGACGCGTTCGGTGTTGACCGATAGCAGCACATCGCCGGGAAAGACATCAGCGTTGAAGGCAGGCGTGCCATCGACGACGAGGCGAACCAAAACACCGGAATTGGTGCCGAGGCGCTTGTGGGCTGCGTCGTCTAAGGGCGCCGCAATGATCCCGGCGCGCTGCCGCGTCTTGACGAAGTACACCGCACCATAGTCGGAGCGCGCCACCGAGTACGGCATCATCGTAGTTTGCGTTCCATACGTGGTGGTGGTGGCGCTGCCGTAGGTGCCGGTAGTGTAGGAGGTTGAGGTCTGCGGTAACACCAACGGCATCGCTCCCGTGACCGTGTGGGTGTAGTGGGAAGAAATGAGTACGACCTCGGCATGGACATCGGCGGCTTGCGACCGCAATTGCCGCTCACTCACTGCAGTGCTCCCGGCATTGAACGAGGAGTTGCCGATTGGGACATAACCCTTACGTATCAACGCGTCGGTGTCCTTTTGAAAATCGCTAGTGGTGTAGATTGTGAGCGGTGCAGAGGAGACCACCATGCTTTTCGCGAGCATCGCCGGGTTTGCTGTCTGATGATAAAACTGGGCATACGGATTGGCGCAGCCCGCAACCAACAACGAAAGTCCCAGATATTTAGCGAGTCTCACGCGCATTGCCGATCCTTGGTGTGGCCGATTACTAACAAAGCTTAGGCTGCGGTTCACGTCACCGACGTGACCAGCTTCTCGGAATCGTAGGTCGGATGGCGATAGCAGAGGGTGACCTGCATCGAGAAAAGGATTGCCCGATGAGCGATACAAAAGCCTGCCCTTACTGCGGTGAGCAAGTGCTGAGTGCTGCGGTGAAATGCAAGCACTGCGGGTCGGCAATCGGCGGCGCACCCGGCGCCATCAAAAATCAATTTGCGATGCGCCCAGGATTCGCTGTTCTGGGAGGGATACTGCTAACAATGTTCGGAGTAGGATTTGTCTATAACTACTCGAGAACCGGAACAGCAAACGGCATTGGTTTCAGCGATCAAGCAGTCGCGTCGATAGAGAGTGACATCAGAGATGAGTTTGCCAAACGGCGCGGTATCACCGTAGAAGACGTGCAGATGATTAGAGAGTCACCGCGAAAGCTGACTGGATTTGTGCGGGCCAAAGGGCCTTTCGGGGTGTCAATCAATAAATCGTGCACGGCTACTATGGGCGACGACGGCCGCGCAATTTGGGACTGCAAGTGATGGTCGAGACTGCCCTGAGATCCAGGGTCATTAGAACGGACTCCCGCCCGTGATCGGCAAATAGGCCAGCGAGTCGCCACCCGACGGGCCGATCTGTGAGCCCGTCATGGGGTCGGTGAGGTACGGCACGAAGGCAGACGCGAACTTTTTACCGTCAATGTTGATGTGAGCGTGCAGCATTCGACTGCCGCGCCCTGCCGTGTCGTGACCCGCGCCGGTGAAAGCGGCGCCAACATAGCCAAGGTCTTTACCGAGACCAGATTTAAAATCTAGCGGGTTTATAGCGTGGCCGACTTCCTTCGCAAGGTCGATGTACCAGGGCGTTTTTTCATCGCTAGGCCGCAGCAGTTGCGAGCCGATTGTTAATATTCTGCTGAAATACGGCAGCATGGTGGTGCCCCAGTTCGTTTTGAAATCCGACCAGGCTTGTACGAATTCCTGCTCTTGGCCGCTTAGTGACTTTTTGTTTTGATCTGCGGCCTGGTCAGGCGTCATAGCCCGATTGTAGGCACCAAATGAGCGCCCGATGCTCTCGCGGTATTTCTCGATGAGCCCCATCAAACGCGAGCCGGTACGGCCGCCCAAAATGTAGTCCTCGCGAACGCGATCCGCGCCGATAATGCCAAGCCGATCCTGGGCAGGCACACGCGCTGAATCATGAATTTTTCCATGGTCTCGTTAAACAGCGCCGAATCCTCGGCGCTCAGCGCCTGGCGGTCTTTCGTCCAGAGCCCCAGGCGTTCCATCTCAGCTATCAAATTCTTTGGCGGTGCCGACAGAGCGCCGCTCATGCGAACGCCAGCCGTGGTCTTGGCGGTGGCGTATCTGCCGCCCGTCATTTCCTGAATCTGCGGCTCGGCCATTGCCCAGCCCTCGGCGCTCATGTTCTGAATGTACATGCCGCCGTTGGCCGTGGCGTTGCGCAACTGCTGGAAATCGAGCGTGCCGCCAGAGCTCTGCCGCAGCTTGTACGCCATCGTCGCCAGGCGGTTGAACGCGGCGGGGTCATTGAGGCCGCCCGCTTGCTCGGCGAACCGCAGCAACGCGACGTTGGAATGGTGCAGGGCACCTGCTGACTCATCATCGAGACCCGCGCCCAGGGCGTCGAGCTTCGCGAGGGTCGGTGCTGCCATCATGGCGAACTTGAGCGCTTCGGCACCGGAGAGATTCGACTCGCGACCGACGCCTTGCGCCTCGCGCATCGCGGACAGCCGCTCGACCTGGCTGGTCCCTTAAATGTTCATGCCCTTCGCATAGGCAAACGCTTGCTGGTTCTGATCCTCGGTCATACCGAGAAGCCGGAAGCGAGCTTGCTCGGTGTTCAACTCCTTCGCGGATTGAAGAGCGACGAACCGGCATAGACCGTCGCACCGGCTGCCGCGAGCGGCCAAAACCAGTCACCGGCAGCGAAACCTACCGTTCCGAGCCCAACGCCATTCGCGCCGAGGTGGACATTGCCGCCGTGGAGGCCGCCAGAGCCGCGACCACCTGACCCGCGACACTGTGCCGCCCCCACTACCACCGCCACCACCACCACCCCCCGGCAGGCGCGGCATGCTGCCGCCCGTGGCGCGAATGGCGGCAAGCTCGCGGTGAAACGCGGCAGCGCTGAAGGACGCCTTCTCAAATGCCCGGTTGGTCGAATTGGCAGCGCTGGCTAGACCCTTCAGCCCGGTTACGTCTACGGAAATTTTAGCCAAGGATTCGCGGAAAATGACGGTCAGGCCGTCCAGCTTTTCGAAGTCCTTCGCTATCAGCGCCAGTTGCGGCGAGATTAAGTTGTTGAGTGACAGCTTTACGCCGATTGCATACGTCTATATTTTGGCGGACAGGGTGAGATTCGAACTCACGGTGCCCGTAAAGGCACGCCAGTTTTCAAGACTGGAGCATTAAACCGCTCTGCCACCTGTCCGGGTCATACGGGGGGTTTGCTGGCCGGCGATTTTACCTGACCTGAACCGCCGATGCCTCATAAGACCTCCAGCTCCGTCCCCGAGCCTTGAGCAACCGGGCTCCTCGCCCCCCCTGCGCCGCTCGCGCGCCCATCCTGGACCAGAATCCGCAATTTCCCACCCGCAACTCATTGATTCCCGCCCCGCTATCCCCAAATACCCTGCCTACCCGGCGGTTTCGGCACGCGCCGGCCGGGAATGGTAAAATGCGCCGTCGGATTTTATTACTGACTTCAAGAGGACTTGCGACCATGGCCAATTTCCCCAACAACGCTGCATTTTCGCGGGGCGGAGTAGACAGCCGCAGCGTCTTCATTACCCGGACCTACACGCACTTGGTCGGGGGCATCCTCCTTTTCATCCTGGTAGAGCTGGGGCTTTTCGAATCCGGGCTGGCCGAACAGGTCTTCCGGTTCATGATGGGTTTCAACTGGTTCCTGATCCTGGGAGCCTTCATGCTGACCGGCTGGCTGGCAACGCGCACGGCGCAAACCAGCTCGTCCATCGGTATGCAGTACTTCGCGTACGCAGCCTACGTCGTCGCGGAAGCGCTGATTTTCGTGCCGCTGCTGTACCTTGCCGACTCCAAGGCACCGGGCACCATCGATAGCGCCGTGCTGGTGACTGCGTTGGGCGCCGGCGGCCTCATGCTCGTGGCCCACCGGACGCGAAAGGACTTCTCCTTCCTGCGCGCCATTCTGATGTGGGGCGGCGTGCTCGCGATCGTCGCGATGGTCGGTGGGGCGATTTTCGGCTTCCAGCTGGGAACTTGGTTCTCGGTAGCCATGATCGGGTTCGCGGGCGCCGCGGTGCTCTACGACACCTCGAACATCATCCGCTACTACCCCGAGGATCGGTACGTCTCGGCCGCGATGCAGCTGTTCGCGTCCATCGCCCTGATGTTCTGGTATGTGCTGCGCCTGCTTATGGGCAACCGCAATTAACCTGAACGGTTTCGTTAATCGACTTTTGTAGCTAAATGGAGGGTCGGTCAGCAGCGCTGACCGACTCTCGCCTTCGACCGGCAAGCTCGCCCCTCCCTTTAGGGCGACAGCCGAGTCGCCCCCCCCAGGTAAGACACCAGCACCGACGGCACGATGACGCTGCCATCTGCCTGTTGATAATTCTCGAGGATGGCCACCAAGGCACGGCCCACGGCCACGCCCGAGCCGTTCAAGGTATGCACCAGTTCCGGCTTGCCGGTGGCAGGATTGCGCCATCGCGCCTGCAGCCGTCGCGCCTGGAAGGACTCGCAGTTGCTGCAGGACGAAATCTCGCGATACTTTCCTTGGGAAGGCAGCCATACCTCGAGGTCGTAGGTCTTCGAGCTGCCGAATCCCACATCGCCGGCGCATAGGGCGAGCACCCGATAAGGCAGTTCCAGCGCCTTCAGAATGGCTTCCGCATTGCCCGTCAATTCCTCGAGCGAGGCGTATGACTCCTCCGGCTTCACGATATGCACCAACTCGACTTTCTCGAATTGATGCTGCCGGATCATGCCTCGGGTGTCCTTGCCGGCCGAACCCGCCTCCGACCTGAAACAGGGCGTATGTGCCACGAATTTCATGGGCAGCTTATCGCCGTCCACGATTTGATCCCGGACCAGGTTGGTCACCGGCACTTCAGCCGTGGGAATCAAGTAAAACCCCGGGTCCCCACGGACCGCGAATAGGTCCTGTTCGAATTTGGGAAGCTGCCCCGTGCCTTCGAGGGCATTGGCGTGGACCAGGTAGGGCACGTAGGCCTCCCGATACCCATGCTGCGTCGTGTGCGTGTCCAGCATGAACTGAATGAGCGCGCGATGGAGCCTGGCGAGCTGCCCGATCATCACCACGAATCGTGCCCCCGACACCCGCCCCGCGGCCTCAAAGTCCATGCCCATGGGCTCGCCGATGGCCACATGATCCTTGGGCTCGAAATCGAATTTCCGCGGCTCGCCCCAGCGCCGGACCTCGACATTCGCCGACTCGTCGCGGCCCTCCGGCACACTGGCATGCAATAGATTGGGAAGGCCCATCTGGATGTCGTTGAGCTGAGCTTGGATCACCTCGAGCCGCTTCTCCGCGCTCGCAAGCTCCGCGCCCAATGCCTCGCCCCGCGCCAGTAAGGGAGCCACATCCTGCCCCTTGGCCTTGGCCTGCCCTACCGCCTTGGCTCCGGAATTGCGCTCCGCGCGCAGCCGATCCGCCTCGATCTGCGTCGCCTTACGTTGCTCTTCCAACGCCGAAAAATCGGCCACATCCAGTACGAAGCCGCGCCGCGCCAATTGGGCGGCAACCCCAGGTAAATCGCTGCGCAGCAGCTTCGGATCGAGCACGATGAATTCCCTATTCCAAAGAGCGCCGATTCTACCAGCGGAACGCCAAATTGAACGGTTTTGGGCAGATTCTGCGGCTGACTTCCGTTCTGCTCATCGGTACAGTGCCAGCTGAACCCCATGGCAAACGATAAAAGTTCACCCGCCGCCCAAGGGGATCTTGAATCCAGGTTGACCATCTCCCTGCCACGTTTCCGCGGAAACGCGAAACGTCCGCTACGGGAGACCGCGGCCTCCCCTCACCGCACCCGGACCCCCTCAATCGCGCTAATCGCGGCATACATCGAGGGCGTGAACTCGGTTCCCGTATCGCGGGTTTGCAGGCTGACGATGGTGTGCCCAACCAGCACACAATAGATGACGCCGATCGCCGCCTTGCCTGAGGGCGTCGTTGCAGTCCATCGCACTCGTGCGCCCGGCTGTCCTGCGAGCGGCACGTACTCGGGATCGCCATATTGGAATTTCAACAGCGGCTCCCCGACGCCGCGGAGGAACTCCAGGAGATAATGGGTCGCGCCATCCAAGCGCTGCTCCTTGCTGATGCCGTCAAGCGACGACCCTCCATCGATCGCGGAGACCTGCAGCAAGGTGCCGGCGCCGGTCACTGGCTGGCGCTCGATCCATACGACGGTGACGCCTCCACTGGCATTCTCTTTGGTCGGCGCCTCGAATGCCGGTGGCACCGAAATCACGATCGGACCTACGTCCGCACCGAAAGAAGCCTCGCAAGAGAACAGCAACGCGATGGCGAGCGACAAGAACCCAATCGGCCCCCGAAGCACCAAGGGGATTATCTTAAACAGGCACCGCATCCTTCACCGACTTCAACTCGATTTCCACGAACACGAACTCCGTCGCCCCCGGATTAACCACATTGTGTTCCACCCCCACCGGCCGAGCGTAGGACACCCCCGCCGTGAGCTTACTGGTCACCGGCCCATTCACCGTCTCGAGCAACAACTCGCCCGTGGTCTGCGGCACCACCACGTAATACATGCCATGCCGATGCCAGCCCGTCTCCGCTCCCGGGGCAAAGCGCCACTCGGTGACCTTGACGTGCTCGTTATCGAGCTGGACCGAGGGAACGGCGGCGGGACGTTTCATCTAGGAGCTCCTGGCGGCAGTGGTGTTTCGATCTCGAGCCCGTCGCGCGTCGAGAGCTTCGCCGATTTTGATTTCCAAGCCGCGCGGCGCGGGCACGTAATAGCGGCGGTCGGGCATGTCGTCGGGAAAATATCTCTCGCCGGCCGCGTAGCCGCCCGGCTCATCATGCGCATAGCGATAACCTTTCCCGTAGCCGATTTCCTTCATGAGACGGGTCGGCGCATTGCGCAGGTGCATCGGAACTTCCAGCGACCCCAAGCTGGTCGCATCCGCTGTGGCGGCTTTGTAAGCCGTGTAAACGGCATTGCTCTTCGCCGCGCAGGCCATGAATACGATTGCCTGCGCGATGGCGAGTTCCCCCTCAGGGGACCCCAGGCGCTCATACACGGCGCAGGCCTCCAAGGTCATGGTCAGGGCACGTGGATCCGCATTGCCGATATCTTCGCTGGCCATGCGCAACGCACGCCGCGCGATGTACATCGGGTCGCACCCACCCGCCAGCATCCGGCACAGCCAATACAGCGCCGCATCGGGATCGCTGCCGCGCACCGACTTGTGCAGCGCTGATATCTGATCGTAGAAATTCTCGCCGCCCTTGTCGAAACGCACATAGGTGCTGCCGATGACGGCCCGAGTGGTGTCCACATCCAAGCGTCGACCCTCACCGTCGGGCACCGCCAGATCCGCCGCGGTCTCGAGTAAA
>Ga0302315_10003692_pt1 | contig 13709 bp, 7 predicted proteins | sample III_Palsa_N3_1_FD_200532 | JGI IMG/M metagenome (GOLD analysis project Ga0302315, IMG submission 200532) | Peat permafrost microbial communities from Stordalen Mire near Abisko, Sweden - III_Palsa_N3_1 | ecosystem: Environmental > Terrestrial > Soil > Palsa > Peat permafrost | place: Sweden... | reverse complement strand
TAAATATAGTGATGCGCAGATAGCGGTTAAAATAGATAGTTTGGTTAAACTGATGACTTTGCAGGAAAAAGTTAATATGATACATGGCAGTTCATCTTTTACATCGGGCGGCGTTCCGCGCCTGGGTATTCCTGAACTCACCACTTCCGATGGACCTCACGGCGTACGTGTTGAACACGGCCGCGGCTGGAAAGAACTAAAAAATGTGCCCGATTCCGGAACTTATTTGCCAACAGGTATTTGCCTTGCTTCTACCTGGAATCCCGCTTTAGGCTATGCCTTTGGCTCGGTATTGGGCAGCGAAGCTAATTTCAGGGGTAAAGATGTGATTTTGGGGCCGGGCATAAATATTATGCGCTCGCCGTTGAACGGGCGCAACTTTGAATATGAAAGCGAAGACCCTTACCTCATATCAAAAATGGTGGTTGGTTATATAAAAGGGGTGCAGGATCAGGGTGTATCGGCTTGTGTAAAGCACTTTGCCGCCAATAACCAGGAAACCAGGCGCGGCAGCATTAATGTGGAGATGAGCGAGCGGGCGCTGCGTGAAATTTATTTGCCCGGTTTTAAAGCTGCGGTGCAGGTTGGTGGTGTAAATACGCTAATGGGTTCGTACAATAAATTCAGGGGCGAGTGGGCCACGCAAAATAATTACCTCATTAACCAGATACTAAAAAAGGAGTGGGGCTTTAAAGGTGCTGTTATAAGTGATTGGGGCGCGGTACATAGCACCGTGCAGGCCTTGTGGAATGGTACCGATATTGAAATGGGTACCGACCTAAACATGGGCAGCCACCCGGATTACGGCAAGTTTTTTATGGGCGATACCGTAGTAACCTTAGTTAAAACCGGTAAAATGCCCGAGTATCTGGTAGATGAAAAAGTGCGCCGCATATTATACGTGATGTTTAAAACCAACATGATTGATGCCAAGCGCAAAAAAGGCGAATACAATACCAAAGAACACCAGGAAATAGCCCGCAAAGTTGCCGAAGAAGGCATAGTGTTGCTTAAAAACGATAATAAGATACTTCCGTTGAGTTCGTCTGTTAAATCTATTGCCGTTATAGGCTATAATGCCGATAGAAAGCAATCAATGGGTGGGGGAAGCTCGCAGGTGAAGGCTTTTTATGAGATAACACCCTTACAGGGCCTACAGAATATTGCAGGTAATAAGGTAAAGGTAACCTACTGTAAAGGCTATAATATAGCCAGGAACGCGGGGCCGGATGCCGATCTGATCAAACAAGCCGCGCAAGCTGCAGCTAAAGCCGATGTGGCCATTATAGTAGGGGGGGCAACACATGGTTATGATTACAGTGTATGGAGCGATAACCAATACGATGCTGAAGGTTATGATAAACCTGATATGGATATGCCTTTCGGCCAAAATGAATTGATAAAGGCCGTTTTGGCTGCTAACCCTAATACCGTAGTGGTGTTGATAGGTGGCGGCCCGATGGATATATCGCAATGGGTTAATAACACTAAAGGTATTATACAAGCCTGGTACCCAGGCATGGAAGGGGGCAACGCGCTGGCTAAAATAATTTTCGGGCAGGTAAATCCTTCGGGTAAACTGCCGGTAACGTTCCCTAAAAAATTGGCAGACGCGCCCGCTATTAAACTGGGCGAATTTCCCGGCGACTCGGTTAACGTAAATTATTTAGATGGCATTTATGTGGGCTATCGCTATTACGATACTTATAAAGTTGAACCGCAGTTTGCTTTCGGGCATGGCTTATCATACACCAGCTTTACCTACAGCAACCTGCACGTTACCACGGCAAATAAAATGGCTACGGTTACTTTCAGCATAAAAAATACGGGCGGTGTTGCCGGTGCCGAAATTGCACAGCTATATGTTAAACAGGAGCAACTGAACCTGCCGCGCCCCGAAAAGGAATTAAAAGGATTTGAAAAAGTGTTTTTACAAGCCGGCGAGGAAAAAACAGTAACACTTACGCTAAACCAGGATGCTTTCCAATATTTTAATGATGTTACTAATAGCTGGGAAATGGATCCCGGTGTGTTTGATTTTATAGTTGGGAGTTCATCAAGGGATATCAGGCTAACAGGAAAAGGGGTTTTATAATAATAAAACAGTATTAAATTTAATTAATAAAATAAACAATTCTAATTAATGAAAAAATCTGCGGTAATAACATTACTAAATATTTGCATCTTTTTTTTGGGTGCGCAAGCTATTACTATTAAACCGCACCCGAATCATAGGCCATTCGAGGTTAAAAGCAAAACGGTAACTGTTTATACTACTGCAAAAAATACCAGCTATCGTTTATCAAACACCGAAACATTAAAATTCACTCAGCATGGGCAGCCTGTTGAAAAGGAGGCTTGTATTTTTGTCGATCCTACAAAAACATTCCAAACCGTATTAGGCATAGGCGGCGCCTTAACCGATGCATCGGCCGAAACTTTTTATAAACTACCAAAAGATAAGCAACAGGAAATATTAAACGCTTATTATAATACCCAAACAGGTATTGGCTATACATTGGCACGTACGCACATTCAAAGCTGCGATTTTTCGAGCGATACTTACAGCTATGTTGCCGAGGGCGACAGTGCCCTTAAAACTTTCAATATAGATCACGACCGTAAATACCGTATACCTTTTATAAAAGAAGCAATGGCCGCAGCAGGTGGAAAACTAACACTTTTTGTTACTCCCTGGAGCCCGCCCGCGTTTATGAAAACAAATGACGATATGCTGCATGGTGGTAAACTAAAACCCGAATACTATCAATCATGGGCTAATTTTTATATTAAATTTATAAGGGCTTATGAAAAAGAGGGCATACCAATATGGGGCCTTTCGGTACAAAATGAGCCAATGGCTAATCAAAAATGGGAATCGTGCATTTATACTGCCGAGGATGAACGTGATTTTATAAAAAATTACCTGGGCCCAACATTGCATAGGGACGGTATGGCCGATAAAAAACTATTCATCTGGGATCATAACCGCGATTTGATATATCAGCGTGCCAGTACGGTATTTGAAGACCCCGAAGCCGCAAAATATGTTTGGGGTACAGGTTTCCACTGGTATGTGCGCGATGTTTTTGATAATGTAAAGCTGGTTAATGAAGCATTCCCCACTAAAAATTTATTATTTACCGAGGGCTGCAGCGATACCTATGATGCCAGCCAGGTAAATGACTGGAAATGGGGCGAAGTGTACGGAAAATCAATGGTGAATGACTTTAATAACGGCGTAGTAGGATGGACCGACTGGAATATTCTGCTCGACGAAAATGGCGGCCCTAACCACGTTGGCAATTTTTGCTTTGCGCCTATACATGCCAATACAAAAACAGGCGTGCTTACGTACATGAACTCTTACTATTATATTGGCCATTTTTCCAAATTTGTAAGGCCGGGAGCCAAAAGGGTGATCAGTTCATCAAACAGGGATCAGTTATTAACTACCGCGTTTTTGAATAAGGATAATAAATTGGTAGTGATAGTATTGAATTTAACCGATGAAAAGTTACCGTACAATCTTTGGATAAAAGGGATGACCGCTACTACAACCAGTTTGCCGCATTCTATTGCCACACTTATTGTACAATAAATACATCTTTAATTAAACTAAAGCCGTATAAGTTTATTCCTTTGCAATACCAATTTGTAAACCGCTGATGAAGAATAACAGGAAACTATTTTTGGGTTTAGTTTTTATTATTCCGTTAATTTTTATTTTTTCGCAATGCTTAACGGTAGCCCCCAAGCCCGATCCGCGCGGAGATATTTTCGCGGGTTCAACCACCTGTATACAATGCCATAAGGATGTGTACGACAGCTATTTGCATACGGCGCATTTTTCGGCCACCCGCCTGGCCGATATTCACAGCATAGGCGGCAGCTTTGAACCCGGCCACAACGAATTTACTTTTAACAAGGATCTGAAGGTGGTAATGGAAAAACGTAAAGACGGATTGTACCAGGTTGCCTATTTTAAGGGCAAAGAGGTAAAGGCCGAGCGTTTTGATATTACATTCGGAAGCGTAAAGGCCGAAAGCTATTTATACTGGAAGGGAAACCAAATCTTCCAGCTGCCGATGTCGTATTTTCATGCACTTAACGGTTGGACAAATAGCCCCGGTTTTGATAGTACAGCCGCAAATTTCAGCCGCATAATTGGCAGGCGTTGTTTTGAGTGCCACAGCTCTTACATTAAGGAGTTGCCATCACAAAATCAAAGCTTGGCAGATCAGCCCAACTTCGATAAAAATTCGCTGATATTGGGTATTGATTGCGAGCGCTGCCACGGGCCGGGCACCAACCATGTAAACTATCATTTAGCTTATCCCGACGAGAAAAAGGCTAAGTACATGGCTACTTACTCCTCGCTTTCGCGTTCACAAAAAATGGATATGTGCGCGGTATGCCATTCGGGTAACAAAAGCCAGATCATCAGGTCCTTATTTGCCTTTAAACCTGGCCGTAACCTTTCCGATTTTAAAGAGCCCACGCTCTATCAAAACGTAGTGGATTCCACCAAACTTGATGTACACGGCAATCAAAGTCAGTTATTGGCCACCAGTAAATGCTTTATAAACAGCAGTATGGATTGCAGCACCTGCCACAATGTACATGTAAACGAAAGGCAAAACCTGGCCTTGTACTCGCAGCGCTGTATGAACTGCCATACCACGGCTAATCACAATTTTTGCAAAATGGCCCCAACAATTGGCGCCATGATCAAAAGTAATTGTATTGATTGCCACATGCCGGCCAGGTCATCAAACGTGATTGCTATTGAAACAGAAGGCAAAGGCCGTTCCGTACCCTATTTTGTGCGTACACATCACATAGCGGTATATGCCGATGCATCGCAAGCAGTAATGAATAATTTAAAAAAATATAACAAGTTAACATCCAGATAGCTAATAGCAATTATTACAAAATTTAGCCTGTTTTACATTTTACATCACCATGAAAAAATATCTGTTAACAATAGCAGCCATCATAATGGTCGCGATTCCGGTAGTATTAAGGGCGCAATCCGCGCGATTCATATCGGTAAAAGGTAAGGACATTATAGGGCCCGATGGCAAGCCATTCCTGATAAAAGGCACTAACCTGGGCAACTGGCTGGTGCCGGAGGGTTATATGTTTAAATTTTCCAAAATTAATTCGCCCAAATTAATTAACGAGGCCATAGCCGAGATGATAGGCCCCGATGAGGCAAAGCTATTCTGGAAAAAGTATCTCGATAGTTATATCACCCGTGCCGATATTCATTTTTTGAAAAGCACTGGCATGAACACCATCCGCATCCCCTTTAATTATAAGCTGTTTACGGATGATGATTATTTAGGCGAGAACAACCCCAATCATGGGTTTGAACTGCTGGATAAGGTTATCGGTTGGTGCAAACTGGAAGGTATATATGTGGTGCTGGATATGCACTGCGCCCCCGGCGGCCAAACCGGCGATAATATTGATGATGGATATGGCTACCCCTTCCTGTTTCAGAATGAAGGCAGCAGGCAGCTTACCATAAAAATATGGACAAGGATAGCTGCTCATTACCGCAACAGCCGCACCGTGTTAGGCTATGATTTTTTGAATGAGCCCATCGCGCACTTTTTTAATAAAACCGAACTGAACCCATATTTAGAGCCGTTTTATAAAGAACTGACAAAAGCGGTGCGCACAGTGGATAAAAACCACATTGTGATTTTAGGCGGCGCGCAATGGGATACCAATTTTAAGGTTTTCGGGCCGCCTTTCGACTCGAAAATTGTGTACCAGTTTCATAAATACGGCGACCCTACAACCGTGGCTGCCATACAGCAGTTTATTGATTTTAGGGATAAATATAACGTGCCCATTTACGCCGGTGAAACCGGCGAGAATAAAGATCAATGGATACTCGATTTTAGGAAGGTATTGGATGATAATAATATAGGATGGACTTACTGGCCCTATAAAAAGATGGATAATTTAGCCGGTATCATCACCTTTAACAGGCCAATGGGTTATGATTCTGTTATAAAATATGTAGAAACACCACGGGTTAGTTTTTCTGATATACGCAAAGCCGCGCCTGCCAGCCGCGAACAGATAAAAGCGGCTTTATACGGCATGCTGGAGAACTGCAAATTTGAAAACTGTACGCCCAATACCGGTTATATTGAAGCATTGGGCTTATCGGTGAAAAAATAAATAATAGGGTTATTTTTATTAAGAGGGAGAATAAAGGTATAATTGTATATCTGTAGAACCAATTAGTGCTTTTCCCGAAAAAAGTATTCGTTTAGTTTAGTTTTTGTACCTGGTTATTAAATATGTTTAAATATTTACTGAAAGTATTATTTATTAGTGCTGTATTTTTATTGGGTATTACCTTTAATGGTTATACGCAAAAAACCGTAACGCTGAATGATACCATCACACAACATATTTTTTCGTACAGCGAGATTGAAAGTTACAAGGATACCACCGGAAAGCTGACTATAAGCCAGGTTCGCGATCCCGCATTCGCGCAAAAATTTGTTCCCAGCACTATTTATACGCCCAAAACATCCGATCTGAATACCACCTACTGGTACCGCATAAAAATTAAACATGATTATGCTACCAAAAACAACTGGATGCTGGAGTTTTTCGACCAAACCATTGATGATATACAGATCTACTCGCCCAATGGAAACGATACTTATACCGCTACTTATGTGGGCAGCAGCCATCCTTTCGCGCAGCGTTTGTATCAGCATAAAAACTTCAGCATAAATATCAACAGCAATTTATACGGCGAAAATATTTACTATATCCGCATCAAATCGCATCAGCCGTCGAATGTCATCGTGGTGCTGCGCTCGGTAAGCTGGTTTATCCATTACGCGCTCGACGAATACTTTTTCTTCGGTATTTTTTACGGGATGCTGCTGGTGTTCAGCTTGTATAATTTAATGATGTTTTTTGCCATCCGGCAGATCCAGTACTTATATTACATTATATACAACCTCAGCATCGGCCTTTATGAAATGTGCGCCGATGGTATAGCCTACCAGTACATGTGGCCCAATTCGCCGGTTTGGAACCAGTATGCCTATGGCGTGGCCCTGTTTTTTGCCAGTGTTTTTGGCATGCTGTTTACCCGCAGCCTGTTATACGTAAAAGCCAAGGCACCAAAGCTAAATATGCTGATATGGGCCGTAATAGCTTTGCGAACTATATTTTTTCTGCTATGCCTAACGGTAAACAACTATTGGTTCAACTACCGTATAATTGAAATTGTACCGCTGTTGGTTGCCTGCTACACCGGCTATTACGTACTGAACAAAGGCTACTGGCCCGCCCGCTTTTTTGTGGTAGGTTACAGCTTTTTGTTTTTAGGCTTTATTATAAAAGTGCTGATAGCGTTTGATGTATCGTGGTTGCCATTTGGGCCGCTTACGCATTACAGCCTTAGCTTTTGTTTTATAATGGAGATGCTGTTCATATCCTTCGCCATTGCCGAGAAGGTGCGCATACTGAAAAAGAAAAAAGATTATGCCCAGCGCCGTATCATCAGGCAGATGAAGCAAAACGAGGAGCTGAAGGATAACATTAACCGCCAACTGGAAGAACAGGTACGTGAGCGCACCCGCGAACTGGTTGAAAAATCGGCGGTGATAGAGGAGCAGAACGATGAGCTTAAATCGGTCAATATCCTGCTGAAAGACCAGGCCGAAGAGATCTCCAGGATAAATGTGCTGCTCGAAAATGATAACATCACTCTGCATACCAATATTGAAAAGGTAACGCACGACAGGGTAATGTCGGCCGAAGTGGATTTTGAAGAGTTCAGCAAGATCTATCCCGACAGGGAAACCTGTTTCAAATTCCTGTCCGATTTGAAATGGGAAAAAGGCTACAACTGCCGCAAATGCGATAATACACATTACAGCCATGGGCATTTACCTTATAGCAGGCGCTGTTCCAAATGCGGTTATGAGGAATCGGTAATAGCGTATACCATATTGCAAAATACCCGTATACCTATTAATAAAGCTTTTTATATGATATTTTTGATGTACTCCACCAAAGGGAAAATATCATCGCACAAACTATCCGAAATTGTGGCCATTCGCCAGAGTACCTGCTGGGCCTACAGCACGCGCATTAAAAAGCTGATGGATCAAAAGAAAAAGGAACTTAACCATGCAGGCAGCAAAGGCTGGAGTTTGCTGGTAATGGATGAAAGTTTATAAGGTTTGAAATAAGCCGCCAAAAGGCTTATATTCGTGTACAAACCCTTATTATGCCTGAATTTGCTGCCGCTGATCCTCGCCATTCAAAAATACACCATTTCAAGTCGATCATTGGCGGTTCCATCGGTAATTTGGTGGAGTGGTATGACTGGTACGCGTATTCAGTATTCGCTTTATATTTCAGCGCCGCTTTTTTTCCTTCCGATAACCAAACGGCTCAGTTATTAAACACTGCCGGTATTTTTGCCATAGGTTTTTTAATGCGCCCGGTAGGTGGCTGGCTAATGGGCGCCTTTGCCGATCGTAAGGGGCGTAAAACGGCTTTAACATTGTCGGTACTACTCATGAGCGGTGGCTCATTAATGATAGCCCTGGTGCCCGGATACAAGCAAATAGGCATAGCCGCGCCGCTGATACTGGTTTTGGCACGCATGATACAGGGCTTTAGCGTAGGCGGCGAATACGGCACCGTAGCCACCTACCTAAGCGAAATGGCCCCGCCCAAACTGCGCGGCTTTTATTCCAGCTTTCAGTATGTAACCAGCACCATGGGGCAGTTGATAGCGCTAAGCATATTAATGCTGTTGCAGCGTTTTCTGCTATCGCCGCAGCAATTGGGCGATTGGGGCTGGCGCATACCCTTCGCGGTTGGATCATTACTGGGGCTGGCAGCTTTTTACCTGCGATGGAACCTGATGGAAAGCACAGCCTTTACCAACGAAGTTAAGCCTCCGCAGCAACGTGGCACTATTAAAGAATTGCTGAAGTACAAGCGCGAAACCCTGATCATTATTGGTTTTACCATTGGCTCAACAGTTTCGTTTTACACCTTTACCACTTATGTACAAAAGTTTTTGGTTAACACTGCGGGCTTTTCAAAAAACGATTCCACACTTATCACTATTATTGTTTTGCTGGTATTTATGCTGGTGCAGCCATTTGCCGGCCTCTTGGGCGACCGCTTTAGCCGTAAAAAGGTAATGATAGTGTACGGCGTACTTGCCGTATTAACCTCTATGCCTATAATGCTGCTATTAGGCAGTACGCACAGTTTTTGGCTGGCGACATTGCTCGTATTGGTTACCTTGTTAATATTGAGCCTTAATACCTCTATTTCGGCCATTATCAAGGCTGAACTGTTCCCGGTGAATATCCGCTCGCTTGGGGTGAGCTTTCCGTATGCCTTAACGGTAGCCATTTTTGGTGGTACGGCCGAATATGTGGCGCTGTTGTTTAAGAACATGGGCCACGCGCACTACTTTTACTGGTATTTAACCGCCTGTTTGCTTATTTCCTTAATAACCAGCATCCGTATGCGCGATACCGTGAAGCATTCAAAGATGGACAAAGACTAAAATCTTCTTTTTTTACTAAAATCGACCCCGTATTGTATGCTGGAAGTTTGGTTTGGCATGGGCCGAATTGACTTTGTTTTTGTATTTTTTGCTTTTGTGGAAGCCATTGGCAGTATTTTGGCAGTATTTTGAGCTGAATTTTACGTACATTTTGTCAGTATTTATTTATGTGTCATGTTTATGCCAAATTGGCAAAAAAATAATTTTTATGACTTTTTATCGATAATAGGCTATTTAAAATATGTTTTCAGGTCGCTTTTTTAACTCGTAGTACATTTTGAAAATCAAAAACGTTTATTAAAAAATGCAAACTCATTTTTTGCTGTCGCGAAATTTTAAATAATTCTAATGGGCATTTTTTCGCCCTGAAAAGAGGCAATTTCTTTTAAAAACACGTTTATAAATTTTTTCGAGCCGTTTTTTCGCTCCTGAAAGCCAAAAATGACGATATTTTTCAGAAATACCCGGATTTTTTCAGTGTTTTCCAGATTTTGCTGAATTTAAAAAACGGCAATTTTATGGCCCTGAATAATAAATGAAGCATGGCATGTTTTTAGACGATACCTCTGCGAAAGAATACAAATTGTTCGAAGATCCTAAACCTGAATTGCAAAATTAAGGTACATCTGAAAGAATGATAAATGTTCTTTAGAGTTTATCAATCATTTATTAAATAATTAAAAATTAAAGCCATGTTAGTAGTATTAGAAGTTGCAATTTTGATCGCAGTTATCGTAGTTCCTTTGATCCCTGCCAAAAAAAGCAGCAGCGTAAAATAATTACGTCCGGTTAATAAACAGGTCAGTTAATTATAAGATCAGTTGGTTTATTAATCAAATTACTTTAAAGATAAAGATGGATAGCATCAGGCTACCCATTTTTATCTTTTTTTTGTTTATAGCCCTGTCATTTCACTTTCAGCAGCTCGTAGTGCTCACCCTCGTCATCAAGCACCGCTTTCACCACCTTCCCGCTGCCGTCCTTCACAAAATCCATATCGGTCGACATGATCTTTAAAAAGAAATGATGATCATTCTGGGCATATAAATTAGTCTTAGGCAGGTTAACCGTTGGCGATTCCGCCTTTAACTGTCCGTTCTCCAAAGTAATAATGGCTTTTAGCTTGCCATCATATTCGCCCACAAACTGTTGCAAAAATTGCGGCGATAGCCTCACATTTTCGCGGTAAGGCGTATAACCCTCCCAATACCAGGGAATGGTAACCCCGCTTATTTTTTCTACCAGCTCCTTAAAAATACTTTCCCCGTTGGCATCGTTACACATAATTACCAGCGCGATCTTTTTATCCGGAAAGCTTATTACATAATGCACCCAGCCATCGCCATGGCCCTCCTTAAAAAATGCCTTGCCATAAGGGCTGTTGAACAGTCCCCAGCCCAGGCCGTAGGATAATTTTATGCTGCGGTTATCGCTGGTGGTACCCTTATCAAGCGATGGGAACTCCCGCTTGCTATAAATGCCAATTTGCGGCGATAGCATTTCCGCTTTAGCTTTTTCTGATAGGCCCTTGCCCTGCATTACCCCCGCCACAAAGCGTGTATAATCGGCTATAGTTGTTTCCATAGATCCTGCCGCGTTTTGGGTTTTGCTGCGGCTTTTGGCTATGGTATCGCCATTCATATCATGCCCATTAGCATAATCTGTTTCAAAACGGGGCTGCCATAAAAAGCTGGTTCGCGTCATGCCGAAGGGGCGGAATATTTTTTCTACGGCCAGGCTTTCCAGGCTACGGCCGGTTACGGTTTCAACAACAAATTGCAGCAAATAAATCCCCTCGCCCGAGTAGGCAAACCTTTGCCCCGGCGTAAAAAATATCTCGAGTTTATTGTTATCATGCGGGTTAAATTCGCGCCAATTGGGGAATCCCGTAGTATGGTCGAGGCAATCCCGGGCGGTGATCAGTTTCCAGCGGTCATCCCCGGCAAGGTCCTTATAATTATCATACGCTGGCAGTGGTTTGGGCAGGTAGGTGTATAAAGGCTTGTCCAGGTCTATCGCGCCCTCATCAACCAGTTGCATCACCAGGTAAGCAAACAGCGGCTTAGCCAATGATGCGGCATAAAAACAGGTGGCGGTATCATTCAGCGTTTGCAGGGCCTTGTTTTTATAGCCATAGCTGTTTACATACGCAACCTTATTATCATTAATAATACCTAAAGCCAAACCTGTAATTTGTGCGGTATCCATCAACTTTTTGGCAACGCTATCTATATATTTAATGGAAATAATATTACCATCGGGCCTTGCAATTTGCTGGGCAAACAGGGTAGGGGCTAATAAAGTTAATATTAATGCGAAGTAAAATTTCTTTTTCATGAATGGTTTGGTATACTTTTCAGACAATGGAATTTAGCCAAAGTTTAGTAATTGAAAATATTATTTATAATGTACATACAAACTAACAAAGTATATCAGATATTTGAGTTATGGTTTTGCCAATTACCATTATACATAACAAAATAGCTATATGATAAAGAAAGCCGCCTTATTGTTGCTTTTTGCCGCAGGTGTTTTTAATAGTTACGCGCAACTATCCAAAAGATCCATTCAGAATAATGTGCCCTCGCTGGAATCTGTTTCGGGTGTGTGGATCAACGCGGATACACTGGGCATTGAGCCTTCGGTGCGAAACTTCAGGGCGCAGGCTTTGCTTAACCGCGATATGGCATCAATCGGCTGGTTTGCTTCGGCACCGTATAGCGGCGGCTATCATACAGGCGTTCTGCGCGTAAATGGTAAAGCGCCATTGGCGCAGCTTTATCGCTGGTATCCCTGGCAGGCTTTAAGAAAAGCCACCGAACCTACCTATAAAATAGCCTCGGCAGTTAGGATGATACCCGATAATAATGGCATGATGTGGGAAATAACCATTACCAATTCAACCGCGAAAGCCCAACAGTATCATATTGAGCAGGATTTGATCGGCTTCATCAGCCATTACCCTAAAGATACCTGGTCGTGGCCATACCCTTATCCTAATTTAAAAGGCAAAACCGTTGCCCGCGATGATGAGATAGTTAATGTGATAAACAATGTAGGCGCCGATCCGCAGGATGTGAAAGCCGTGGCTGCCGAGCCCAATAAACCGGGTTTCGACTCCACAAAAGTGGTTAAAGCGGTATGGCCATCGGACGATGAGATACTTAGCGCTGCCAAATATCATATCATCTCCAGCACCAATAACCAACTGATAATTGCCGATAACGAAACGGATGCCTTAACGGGTTTCAGGCTGATGGACACGCCAGACAAACTGGTACCGCAAAACAGCGGCGGCAAAGCCTACTGGAGCATCAGCTTAAAGCCCGGCGAAAGCAAAAAGATCAGGTTCTTGATGGCCTGGGCCGATAATGAAAGCGATTTAACCGCTAATTTGAATAAATGGGCCAATACCTTTGATGAAACCTTTGCCAGTGTTGAAACCACCTGGAAAAGCCGCTGGCAGCAAATGTTTAAGCCACATAATCAGCTGATCTCGGGCTGTTTCCCGGTATTGGCTACCAAAGATAGGGCCGTTAGCAAAGTATACTATGCGGGCCCGCTTACCTTATTGTACCTGATGGATAATAACCTGCCTGCCCACAAGCGGGTTTATTTAACCGGCGGCCCGCGCTGGGGTGCCAGCATTACCTTTTTTTGGGATAATACCGAATGGTCGCAGATAATGGCGATGGTCGATCCTGTTATTATGAAGGATAATTTACGGGCCTTCATCCACATCAACCCCTCGAAATATTTCGCGCAGGATAGTTATAGCGGCAACGGTATTGGTAACGGCTATGTGGCTAATTACTGGGCGCTGTTCCAGTTGATACGCTCGTACATCACCATGACCAAGGATTACGGCTTTTTGAACGAGGAGATAGATGGCGAAAAGGTGATAGACCATTTGTACGATTATGCCTACCACTGGAAAGCCATATCCATTTACGGGCAGCCGGGCGCTACCGACGATGAATACAAGCTGGCCGATTTTGGCAGCAACCCCTGGAACCTGCTGGAGTGCGTGCCCACATATATCCATATAGTACCCTCGTTTAATGCAGGTTATGTATGGATGATGCGCGAAACCGCCAAATTTTATACCCACCAGGGCGATACG
>Ga0302315_10003685_pt1 | contig 13725 bp, 14 predicted proteins | sample III_Palsa_N3_1_FD_200532 | JGI IMG/M metagenome (GOLD analysis project Ga0302315, IMG submission 200532) | Peat permafrost microbial communities from Stordalen Mire near Abisko, Sweden - III_Palsa_N3_1 | ecosystem: Environmental > Terrestrial > Soil > Palsa > Peat permafrost | place: Sweden... | reverse complement strand
CACGCATTCCGCATCGGGCGCAATGCCGCCGTTTCCCGGTGCGCACCAGATTTTCTCCGCGTCCGGACTCTGCCGGCATTTCCACGCCATCGCGTGTTCGCGCCCGCCGCTGCCTAGAATTAAAATCTTCATCTGAAATTTTGTCCGCAAGAACCATACGGCGGCTTATCCTGCGCTGTCAACTCTCCGCGCCGCTCTCGCTCTTGCTCTCTTCGCCCAAAAATGTTCTCATCTTTTTTCATGCACTGGGATTTTGCGGCCATCCTGATTTTTCTCGGTGTCGCCGTTCCGCTGCTCGGACGGCGCCGCATTCGCCAGTTGATGCAGTTGCCTGCCACCACCAAGGAGCAGCGCCTCACTCTTTACGCGTCCACCATGGCCTTTCAGTGGCTCGCGTCCGCAATTATTTTCTGGCGCGCGACCCTTCACGGTTTTACCGCCAGCCAACTGAGTCTGGGCTTTCCCCGACTATTTCTTACGTTCGCGTTGACCGTTGGCTTGACCACCCTGATTTTGTTGAACCAAGTTGTCGGCCTCAAGCGGCTCGCCTCGCTGCCAGCCACCAGCCAGGGTCTCGTCCCGCAACTCGCGCAAAAGCTATTCCCTCACGACGGCGCCGAGCGTCTGGCATTTTTCGCCCTGGTCGTGACGGTCGCCGTCTGCGAGGAGTTTATTTATCGCGGCTTCATCCAGCACCTGTTTCAGAATCTCGCGGGCGGCTCCCCCTTCGTCGCCGTAGTCGGTTCGGCCGCGTTCTTTGCATTAGCCCACTTATATCAAGGTCGTCGTGGCTTGATCTCAACCTTTACGATCGGCGTCTTGTTTTCAGCCGCCACTGCGATATCGCTCAGCCTGGTCCCGTCAATCATCGCGCACTTTGCCGCTGATTTTGTGGCCGGCACCCTGGCGCCCCGTTATTTGAGGCGCGACGCCGCACTCGATGTGGTCGAGCCGGCAAGAAGCCCGTCCGAAGCTGCATCAATTAATACTATGTACATAGTAATATGACTATCGCCGTCACCGATCACACGATCGAGGCTGCATTGCGCCCCTATGGTGTCGCGACCACACCAGCACTCAGGGATGCCATTCGAGCCTACGTCGAACTGCTTCTGCGCTGGAACCAGAAAATCGCCCTGACGACGATCACCGATCCTATCGAGATTGTCCGCCTTCATTTCGGCGAGAGCATGTTCGCCGTGAACGACGCGCCCATACGGCATGGTCGGCTCGCCGACGTTGGTACGGGTGCCGGCTTCCCCGCCATACCAATCAGTATGGCCGTTCCCGAATTGGAATGTGTGCTGATCGAAAGCAATCAGAAGAAAGCTACGTTTTTAGCCGAAGTAGTCCGCACGCTTAAGCTCGATCGCATCCAAATTTTCCGCGGGCGCATGGAAACCTACCCGGTATCCACGCAGAAATTTGATTTTGCGATATCTAGAGCCCTTGGCATGCACCAAGCCTTCCTCGATTGGTCAGCTGGTCAACTAGAATCAAGTGGAAACGTGATTTATTGGATTGGAGACGAAGATGGAGCGAAAATTGCCAAGAACACTGAGTGGACTTGGCGTGCATTGTCGAGGATTCCAGATTCAGAGAACCGTTCGCTTCTGATCGGCTCCAAGAACCAATCGGATCACGAATAACTCGACGTTCCACGTGGAACAATCCACAAATGTTTCACGTGAAACAGAAAATCACACTGTTCCACGTGAAACATCTTGAATCTCCACAAAAATAAATATAAATTGCTCGCGCATCCGGGGGTTTCGTGGCTCGCGTCATCGCAATCGCAAATCAAAAAGGCGGAGTAGGCAAGACCACCACCGCCGTGAATCTCGGCGCTTCACTCGCCGCTTCTGAGCAACGCACTCTAATCATCGACTGCGATCCCCAAGGAAATACCACCAGCGCACTCGGATTCCCCAAGGATCCCGCCCGCCGCACGCTGTATCAATCGCTCGTCCTCGACGAACCGCTTGATCGCATCATTCTCGATGCGCAAGTCGAAGGCCTCGACCTGATTCCATCCGACAAAAATCTCGTCGGCGCCGCGATCGAGTTAGTTCCCATCGAAAACCGGGAATACAAGCTCAAATCCGTAATTTCTGGCGTCCTGGCAAAATACAACTACATCCTAATCGACTGCGCCCCATCTTTGGATCTGCTCACGGTGAATGCGCTAGCCGCGAGCGACTCCGTCATGGTTCCGATACAGTGCGAATATCTGGCTCTCGAGGGAGTTTCGGAGCTGCTGGACACGCTCATGCGCCTTCGCCGAACTATTAATCCGTCCCTGGCCATCGAAGGCATCCTTCTCACCATGTACGACGATCGCACAACGTTATCCAAACAGGTCGCAGCCGATCTCCGCAGCTTCTTCGGCGCTCAAGTCTTTGAAACCGTCATTCCTCGCAATGTCCGGCTCGCAGAAGCCCCAAGCCACGGCATGCCCGTAATGTTCTACGACATACATAGTAAAGGTGCAGAAAGCTATATTCAACTTGCTAAAGAGGTTATCGCGAATGCCCAGAAACGCATTAGGCAGGGGATTGGGAGCACTGATTCGGGAGCCGGACTCAACACCGCTGCCGCAGCCGCAACAGCAGGCGCCGATAGCGGCGGCTTACCCACTGGGACCGCCAACGACGGGGGGAACGGCGGTAGCCCCGGCACTGAGTGAAGGCTTTCTGCACGTCGGGATCGAACTGATCGATCCGAGCCCGTATCAGCCGCGCACGCGCTTCCGCGAGGAAGCACTCGACGAGCTCTCACGATCGATCCGGTCCAGCGGCATCGTCCAACCGCTCGTTGTGCGTAAAGTCGCCGGCCGCTTCCAGTTAATCGCTGGCGAAAGACGGTGGCGTGCCGCCCAACGCGCTAGCATGCACACCGTGCCAGTGGTTCTGCGCGACGTCCCCGAAGAACTGGCACTCGAAATGACGCTGGTCGAAAATCTCCAGCGTGAAGACCTCAATCCAGTCGAGCAAGCCCATGCCTTCCAGCGCCTGATCGACGAATTCCACCTGACCCAGGAGCAAGTCGCCGAGCGCACCGGCAAAGACCGCACCACCATCGCGAATTCGGTCCGCCTGCTCAAACTCGAATCGCCCATCCAGGAACTTCTCGAAGAGGGCCGCCTCACCGCCGGCCACGCCCGGGCGCTGCTCGCTGTGGAAGATCCGCAGACCCGTCTCGGCCTGGCTCGCCGCATCGCCAAGGGCGGAATGACTGTCCGCCAGGTGGAACGCTTTGCTTCACGCGGAACTCGCGCCCGTACGGTGGCGTCTGTTGCTCTCGCACCGGATCCCAACACCAAAGCCGCGCTCGAAGAGCTGCAGCGCGAATATGGCACCCGCGTCCACCTGCATTCCCGCCAGTCCGGAAAGCCCGGTCAGTTAATCTTTGAATACTACGACGATAGTGATTTGAGCCGCCTTTACGACCAACTCATGCGAAAATAGCTCTTCGCACTGAATCGCGTTCCATACAAATTCCTGGGAGATGGTCTTCAATGGCTCTGGGTTGGTTTGACCGTAAACGGCAAGATTCGGGCGAATGGACCGGCTTCCTCGAACAAGGGGTGCGGCTCGAAGGCCGCCTCGAATCCGTCGGAACATTCCGAATCGACTGCGCCACGAAAGGCACTCTTGTTTCTCACGAAACGCTCATCCTCGGCGAAAACGCCAGCGTCGAGGGTGAAATCGAAGGGAACTACGTCATCATCGCCGGCCGCTTCAACGGCACGGTCCGCGCCAAAGGCAAAGTAGAAATCCAAACCAAAGCGATCGTCACCGGTGAAATTTTCACGCCCTGCCTCATCATGGAACCGGGCGCACTCTTCGATGGCCGCTGCCACATGCTTTCCGCCTCGCAAGCCGCCAGTCCCATCGTCATTCCGATCCGCTCCGTCGCCGCTCACGCGTAACTTGAAATACGAATCGAAAGTCTTCGCGCTCTTCGCAGTCGTCTGACACTTCCGCAATCGTGTACACTTCCACTTCGTAAAATTTCTAATGGATACGATCACTCATGGCATCGCGGGCGCGCTCATCGGCAAGGGATTCTTCTCCCGCAAAGCTGCTCGCGTCGTAGTTTTTTCCGCCACGGTCGGCGCCATGTTTCCCGATATTGACGTGGTCGCCGAGATTTTTTCCCGGGATCCACTAGCCATCGTGAAATACCACCGCGCCATCACTCACTCCTTCATCGCGCTCCCATTCTTCGCCGTAGGTCTCGCGTTTCTCACGCTCGTCGGAGTCGCGTTTCTAAGAAAAAATTATCCACGATTCACGGACCTCGAACCTCCCACCTGGGGCATCCTCACGATCATTTATGCCGTCGCCATCGCCAGCCACATTCTTCTCGACGCCATGACCTCCTTCGGCACCCGCATGTGGTTTCCGATTTCCCAGCAGCGCGTCGCCTGGGACATCCTCTTCATCATCGATTTCACTTTCACTTCGCTCGTCCTGCTCCCGCAAATCGCCGCCTGGATCTTCAAGGACCGCGAAAAAGCCAACCGACGGGCCGTCGCGATGTTCCTCATCTTCTCGATTGGCGCGTTCGCCGTTTGGAAAATTGCCGACGCCGTGGGTTTTCCGTTTCACCGCTGGATCGCCGGCGTCGCCATCCTGATTCTCGCCGCACTATTTTTTGTCCCGCTGTACCGCGGCGCCGGATTCGGAATCACCACGCCGCAATGGTGTCGGGCCGGAACCTACCTCACGCTCGTGTATCTTTTGCTCTGCACCTTCGCGCACCACGCCGCTTTCGCGCGGGCCAGAGCCTTCGCCGCATCGAACAATATTCCAGTTGAACGCATCGCCGCGCTTCCGCTGCCGCCCTCGCTGCTCGATTGGGGCGGCGTCATCCGCTCACTCGATGGTGTCTATCAATCACGCTTCGATCTGCGCTCGAGCTCGGCTCCTCAATTCTGGTTTCGCCCCGATTCTCCACCCGACGCTTTTATCGCGCGCGCTCTCCAGCTTCCGGAAGTCAAGACCTACTGGACCTTCGCGCGTTTTCCGGTCATCCGCTCCTTCGCCGCGGACGGCCAGCATTTCGTCGATTTCGACGAAAACCGTTTCATCACCCGCCATACCAAAGGGCCGGCGCCATTTTCCTATCGCGTCATTTTTGACAATGCCGGAAACCCAATCGAGGAAGGCTGGCAGGCCGATGGCATGGACGTCCGGCGTATGATAAAAATCTTGCCGGCCCCCTCGGGGAATTCGAGATGAAGGTTCTAATTTTCAGCGACACGCACGGCGATCTGCGTTCTCTCGAACGCATCATCGCCCAGCCGGCCGATGTGTACATCGCTGCCGGCGATCTCTCCAATTTCGGCAAAGGTCTGAATCATTGTGGCGAAATTCTGAAACCGTTAGGCGAACGCCTGCTGGTCCTTCCCGGAAATCATGAGACTCACCAGCAAATTACGGAATTTTGCGCCAAATTCGGTTTCGTCGATTTTCACCGCCAGCGCCGCAACATCGGCAATTCGCACTGGGCCGGCCTCGGCTACAGCAACATCACGCCGTTCAAAACTCCCGGCGAATATTCCGAAACCGAAATCGCCACCGCCCTCGCCGCGTTCGATGGCATCGCCCAACTTCATCTCGTCGTGCATTTCCCGCCGTACGACACCAAACTCGACGAATACGCTCCCGGCCAGCACGCCGGCAGCCCGGCGCTCCGCACCTGGGTAGAAAAAGAAAAGCCCACGGTTCTTTTCTGTGGGCACATTCACGAAACCGCGGGCATGAGCGATCGCCTCGGCTCGACGCAATGCTTCAACGTCGGCAAGCAAGGCTACACGCTAGAAGTCTAAATAAACCCACCGAACGATTTCTGCACGACAAACCGAACGTTGTCATCCCGAAGCGCAGCGAGGGATCTGCTTTTCACGATCTGACGGCACTAACGATCGCGAAGGAATTCGCCAGGACAAAACGTCTTTCGTCAGGGCACGGCTGCAGCCGTGCCACCTCGCATGTGAAAAAAACGCGGCTTTAGCCGCGGAAGGACGTTCATCGCAGAGAATATTGTTGATTGAACTGCAGCAGCCTACTTCTTATTGGCAGGATAAATCACGAGTTGCCGGCGGTCGCCAGCGCCTTCGCTCACCGTGCGCACGCCCTGCGCCCCAGTCAATTCCAAATGTATCAACCGCCGTTCGCGCGGCGACATCGGATTGAATCGAAATGGCTGGCTGGTCTCGCGCACGCGCTGCGCGGCCACTCGTGCCGAAAGTTTCAACTCATCAATGCGCTGCGACCGATACTCTGCGCAATCGAACCGCACCCGATCGTGCAGCCGCGGATCGAGCCGCAACCAGCGGTGTCCCACGTGTTCCAGCGCCAGCAGCAATTCCGCGTCGCGCTCCAACAGCAATTCCTGATCATCACCGCTGAACGCCACCACGATGTCCGTCTCGTCCGCCGCGCCGCCAATCGTCGCCGGCGTCGAAACCTCATACGAAATCGCCAGCCCCATTTCGCGCAACGCGAGGTCCAGGTAGCGCTTCAGTTCCACCTGCGCATTCGCGCGGTCCAGCCGCGCTTCCGGCTGCGATTGCGGCGCGGTGAATGGGCGCCGGCCCGCTGGCCTGCGGTCGTTACTTCTTTCGTTCACTCGCTCGTTGCCTCGTTCGTTGTTCATCAGGTTGTCGCCGGCTTTTTGAATTTACTGCGTGAAGGAAGCGGTTCCGTTCTATTCAGGTAATACTGTTGCGCCACTCCCACCAGGTTGCTGGTAAACATATACAAGTTCAAACCGCTCGATAACCGGAAAAAAATAAACCCCATGAACAGCGGCATCAGCCCCATCATTTTCTGTTGCGCTGGATCCACCGTGGTTTGCGGCGTCATTTTGGTCATCAGCCACATCATGATGGTCATGCCGATAGGCAAAATATAATACGGGTCCATCGCCGATAAGTCATGAATCCATCCCATCCATGGCGCATGACGCAACTCGATCGCCCCGTTCAACACACGCCACAGCGCCCACCAGATCGGCATCTGGAACAGCATCGGCAGGCAACTGCCCATCGGATTAATCCCTTCGCGCCCGTACACCGCCATCACTTCTTCGTTCATTTTTTTCTTGCGCGGATCGCTCATCGAGTACTTCTTATAGCGATCCTGAATCTGCCGGATTTCCGGCGCCACCTTCTGCATCTTCTGCATCGAACGCCAGCTCTTCATCTTCAGCGGGAACATCGCGATGTTGATGACCAGCGTCATCAACACAATGCACCAACCCCAATTCGGCACTTTGCTGTGCAGGGTTTGCAGGACCCAGAGCAGCGGCTTCGCCACCGGACCCATCCACCCGAAATTCACCAATTCCGAAAGCGACGGCTTCAGTGCCTCAAGTTGTCCCAGATCTTTCGGGCCCACGTACATTCGCAATTTCACTGGTCCCGCGGCCGTCGACCCCGCCGCCATCTGCGCTTCCGGTTCGCCCGAATGATCCTGCGTCCAATGCCACAACGACAGATCGCTGCCGTCCGGCAAAAACGCCGCGGTGAAAAACTGGTCCTCGATTCCCGCGTATGCAAGCGGCCCATACTGCACCGCGGGCTTACTTTGATTCCCTTCCACGCCCAGCTTCTTGTATTGCAACAGATTCAATTTCCCGGCCGCGTTGTAATACACGGTCACCAGCGTCGCCGCTTTGTACACCGCCTTGTCGCCGAATCCCCCGCGCCAGGCAATCGCCACCGGCAGCGGCTTTCCATCCAGCGCCGCCGTCACTTCCACGCTCAACTCGTAATTCAAATCGAATTTCAGTTTCTTGGTGACGTCCAGATGCCCGTCACTCCAGTGCATGTCGACTTCGGTCGGCGCATCGGCCACATTGTCCGCAGCCGAAGCAACGGGAGCGGGAGCAACCGGCTTCAATTTCGCCGTCGATTTCAGCGTCTTCTCGTCGACCGCCGTCGACGCCCGGCGAGTTTCAATTTCGTACAGCCCCGAATTCGCGCTCGCTTCCAGTTGCGGATCCGCCAGCACCAACGAAAACGGCCAGCCAAATTGTTGCGCCACCGCGTCATTCACTAGGTCCAAAGGCTGCGGCGGAGTCTGGTCGTTCATGTAGCGATTCAGCTTCCAGGTTTTCACCACGCCGCCGCGGTTCGATATCTCCACGTAGTACAGCGGGCTGGACACCACAATCGTTTTTTCGGCAGCGGCTTGCACCACTCCCGGATTCGCCACCGGTTTCGCCGCGGTCATCGCCGCAGCGCTACCGCCAGCACTCGACGACAATCCCGCAGCGTTGCCCGGCGCCGAATTCACTCCCGGTTGCTGCGTCGATGTTGGTGCGCTGCTATTTTGCGGCGGAACGGCAACGGGCGCCGGCTTATAAAGACGTCCAAACGCGAATAAAATAATCAGCGCGACAATGACGAAAATAATTCCGCGCACCTGGTCCGACAATTCGTTCACTGCACCAACTCCTTGTTCACTTCCACGCTACGCAACCACTCCGCGTCCGAATAATCATGATGATCGCGGCTCGTCGTGACCAACCGGCTGGAATGCCCGTGATCTTCGTATCCCAATTTCGAATCCGGCACCGGATCGAATCCGCCCTTGGTAAACGGCCGGCAGCGCCCCAATCGCTTCAACGCCAGCCAGCTTCCGCGTTTCGCTCCGTGCAACGCAATCGCTTCCTGCGCGTACTGCGAACACGACGGATAAAATTTGCAGGCCCCGCCGAGAAATGGCGAAAGAAAAACGCGATAGAGCTGCACCAACGCCAGCAGCAACCACTGTCCGGCCGCGCTCCTGAATCCGCGAGAACGCCCTTCGTCGCGGCGGTCTGCAGACCGCCACTCTCCCGCCGCCGCGCCAAATTTTCCCGAAGATAATTCCGCAGGACGCACGTCTACTCCGCCGGCTTTGCAGGGATTTTTTGCGATTCCGCCGCTTTCGGCGCACTCGAAAAGTTCAGCAACTTCAGCATCTCCTGCGCCAGCGCCGAAAATTCCGCCGTCGCCACCGTCGTCCGCGGGTGCACCACGATGTCCCATCCCACCGCGATTTCCCGCCGGTGCAATCGGAATATTTCCCGCAGGCGTCGCCGGATCCGGTTGCGCTTCACCGCATTGCCCAGCGCCTTCTTGATGCTCCAGCCAAACCGGCTCAGATCCAGCCCGTTGGGGCGCACAAATAAAGTGAATTCCCGGCTGCTCCGGCGCCGCCCTTCTCGATACACCGCGTCGTATTCGGCGCGCCGTACCAGTCGAGTTTCGCGGGGCAGGTCCAGCCGCGGCAGGTCAGACGCGGGTGATGGCGTGGCGCCCTTTTTTGCGGCGTGTGGCAAGGACTTTCCGTCCACCTTGGGTCTTCATGCGTTTGCGGAATCCGTGTTTCTTGTGGCGGCGCCGCACGTGCGGCTGATAAGTGCGTTTCGGCAACGAAAATCTCCCTTAATTTTTTCTGCCCGCCCTCCCACCAGCCCTCTCGGCGTCGCGGGACTTACTCCAGCAAGCAATCTCTCTCCGGCTCGGCCGCTCGTCGCACAATACGACGCAGCATGCACCCGCACGAAACAAGCAGTTTAGACGACCATTGCCACCACGGTCAAGGAATCGCGCTGCACTCCAGTCGGCCAATCTGCGGTGTCACGTTTGTCTAGCGCTCAGTGCTAATCTTTCACCTTCGATTCAACCATTTCGCGAGGGCTGCAGATGGTCTCTTCAGCTGAACTCATCCTGCTCAAGGGTAAAATCAAGGCGATAATTTTGCGCGATGACGGTCGATTTCCGCCCTTCTCATCGTTCGCTAGCGAGAACGGCTAGGAGCGCACCATGGAACAACGCGTAAGCCTCATCACCCTCGGTGTAGCCGACCTGGAACGCAGCCGGAAGTTTTATGAGCGCCTCGGATGGCGCCGGTCCATGGCCAACGCCGAAGGCGTCGTATTTTTCCAGACGGGCGGCATGGCGCTGGCCCTGTATCCTCGCCGTGATCTGGCCAAGGACGCAAACCTCACCGACGACGGCCGCGGTTTCAGCGGAATTTCCTTGGCTTACAACGCCCGGAATCGTGAAGATGTCGATTCTGTCCTGGCCGAAGCGGAAGCCGCTGGAGCAAAAATCCTGAAACCCGCGCAAACCGCTTTCTGGGGTGGCTACTCCGGATACTTCTCCGACCCCGACGGGTTCCCCTGGGAAGTCGCCTGGAACCCATCCTTCCTTATCGCTGATGACGGCAGCATAAGAATTCCCGATTAGCCGTGGCTGCGTTCTTTCGGCGGCGCTACTCGTAGCGCAGCGCCACCATCGGATCCACGCGCATCGCGCGCCGCGCCGGAATGTAGCTGGCCGCCAGCACCACAATCATCAGCCCACATGCGGCGGCCACAAACGTCGCGGGGTCGGTCGGCTGCACACCAAACAGCTGGCTCCTTATCACCCGCGACAACAGCAAAGCTCCCGCGATCCCGATCACCGATCCAATTAGCGCCAACATCATTCCATGCCGTATCACCAGCATCAGCACGTCCGTGCGGCGGGCGCCGAGTGCCACTCGAATTCCCATTTCATTCGTCCGCCGCGAAACCGAATAACTCGTCACGCTGTAAATTCCCACCACCGCCAGCAACAACGCCAGCCCGGCGAACGCTCCCAGCAACAGCATGGTGAAACGCTGCGGCGAAAGCGACTCGGAAATCATCTCGTCCATGGTGCGGACGTTCTGCACCGGAATTCCCGGATCGACTTCATGAATCGCCAGCCCAACCGTGGAAGCCATGTTGACCGGCGCCGCGCCAGTCCGCACCGCCAAGTTCATCCCGAACGATTGAAAAGCTGCGCCTCGTGGAGCGGTGAGCTGCGCCACTGGAAAATAAAGCGTCGCTTTGCGCTGCGTCTCGTTCACCGCATAAAGCTTCACGTCCCCCACGATTCCCACCACCACCCGCGGCTGATCCGGGAAAAAATACAGCGTCAATCGCTTCCCAATCGCACTTTCATTCGGCCAAAAAAGTTTCGCCATCGATTCGCTGATCAGCACCGCGCCCGGCCGCCCCGCCACGTCGCTATCGTCAACGCCGCGTCCCTCCAGCAGCGGCAAATGCATCGCACCTAAGTATCCGGGGCTAATCAGCCGCACATCCACTTCCGGCATGTCGGCCATCGCCACCGGTGGCCGGCCCTCCAGAGCAATCGGCTGCATCGAGCCGTTGTCGCTCAGCGGCAGACTGTCGATCAGTCCCGCCGCTTGCACTCCCGGCAGCGTGCGGATGCGATCGAGCACCCGGTTAAAATATCCGATTTGCTGCGCCGGCTCGGTGAATTTGCCGATGGGCACCGCAACTTCCATGGTCACCACCTGCGCGGCTTCAAATCCCGGATTCACTTGGTGCAGCATCCACAAACTGCGGATCAGCAGCCCCGCGCCAATCAGCAGCATCAGCGAAAGCGCAACCTCCGAAACCACCAGCAAGTCCCGGGTTCGACTTCCCCCGGAATCCGATGTCGCCCGCCCCAGCCCTTGTTTCAGCGCCTCGTTCACATCCGTTTTCGCTGCGCGGAACGCCGGCGCCAGCCCCGCGGCAAAACCAGCCAGCAGCGAAATCCCAGCCGTAAACGCCAGCACCCAGCCGTCCAGCGAAATCTCCGAAGACCGCGGCAATCGCTGCGCCAGAAATTTCACGATCAGAATCACGCCATAGTGAGCAAACACCAATCCCAACGCGCCTCCCGCTAACGCCAGCAGCAGCGTTTCCGCCAGCGCCTGCTGCAACAACCGCCGCCGCGTCGCGCCCAAGGCGACACGCACCGCTTGCTCCTTGCGCCGCGTCAGCGCTTTTACCAAAACCAGGTTGGCCACGTTCGCGCACGCAATCAGCAGCACCAGCACCACCGCGCCGAGCAAAATCAGCAACGCCGGCCGCACGTCGCCCACCAAATCGTCGCGCAGCGGTACGGCGATCGCTCCCCATCCTTTGTTTTCGCTGGGATACTCCTGCGCCAGGCGGTTGGAAATGCCGTCCAATTCGTTCTGCGCCTGCTTCACCGCAACTCCCGGTTTCAGCCGCGCGACTACCGCGTAGTTGTGATTGTCGCGCACCGCGCGGTCCTGATCGCTCCAAGCCAATGGCTTCCACATTTGCGCCTGCAAACTGGGATCCGTGGAAATCGGAAACTCAAAATCCGGTCCCATCACTCCGATGACCGTGAACGCCCGCGCATTCAGCGTGATGCTTTTGCCGACGATATCCGGATTACCGGCAAAGCGCCGGCGCCACACGCCGTAACTCAGCACCACTTCCTGCTCGTGTCCCGGTTCGTCTTCGCCGCTGACAAACCCGCGTCCCAGTAATGGCCGCGCATGCAAGATCGAAAACATGCCGTCGGTGACGGCGATCATTCGAAACGTCTCGGGCTCGCCGTTTCCGGTCAACGTGTAGCTCCCGCGTCCGTACGCCGACATTCCCTCGAAGGACTGCGTCTGGCTGCGCCAATCCAGAAAATTTGCCGGAGACACCGGAAACTCCGCGATTCCCGGAAAAGTTGCTTGCGGCGGCACATGCCACAGCTGAACCAATTTGTCCGGCTGGTCGTACGGCAGCGGCCGCAGCAACACCGCATTCACCACGCTGAAGATCGCCGTGTTCGCTCCGATCCCGAGCGCCAGCGCCAGCACCGCCATGGTGGTGAATCCGGGAGCGCGCATCATGGTCCGCGTTCCGTAACGCAAATCTTGCATTAAATTGTCCAGCCAGCTGGCGCCCCGCGCTTCCAGGCATTCCTCTTTGGCTCCTTCCATTCCTCCGAATTCCAGCCGCGCCCGCCGCAGCGCTTCCGCGCGTGGCACGCTGCTTTGCACCAACTCCTCGGCGCGCGCCTCCACGTGGAACTGGAGCTCGGCCTCCATTTCGTTTTGCACCAGCGAGCGCTGGAAGATTCCTCGCCACCACGAGCGCACCCGGTTCAGCAGCCTCATACTTCCTCCGGCCTGGTCTCCAGGATTCCGGCAATCACGTCCGTCATGCGGTTCCACTTTTCCGTTTCCGCCTGCAAGCGCCGCTTGCCCGCGGCGGTCAGCCGGTAATATTTCGCCCTGCGCTTGTTTTCGGATTCGCCCCATTCGCTGGTGATCCAGCCTTGGTGTTCCAGTCGGTACAGCGCGGGATATAACGACCCCTGCTGAATCTCCAGCCGGTCTTTGGATATCTGCCCGATGCGCAGCAAAATTCCGTAACCATGCAGCGGCCCCAGCGAAGTGGCCTTGAGAATCAACATGTCCAGCGTGCCCTGCAGCAAATCCAGCTGCTTACTCAAGGTCTCTCCTTTGCCGTCTAGGAGAACATATCAACCGCTCTCCTCGACTGTCAAGGAGAACGTGGCTTTCAGGGTGGCCCATCCTTCGCGCATTTCGCGAAGGGTGGGGAATTGAGGGCGCGTCAGACCTCGGGCTGACTCCACCCAAACAATCGCGAAGCCTCAGACCCGATCCGTCCGCAGGTCCCAGCGCCGGAGGCGCGGCAGAGGTTAGCCCGGCCCGTAAGGGCCGGGAAAACCAACCAAGGAAAATCCCCGAGCACCGGAGGTGCGACACATCCAGCCCACGGCATCGCAATCGCTCGCCACTTTCTGGCCCCACTCGCCCAATTCTGTTGCAAAATAGCTACACCGGCGACGGCCCAGCCCGGTTCATCGAATCCGCGCCCCACGCCGTATCGATTTCGCGGCGCGCGGCA
>Ga0302315_10003683_pt1 | contig 13727 bp, 10 predicted proteins | sample III_Palsa_N3_1_FD_200532 | JGI IMG/M metagenome (GOLD analysis project Ga0302315, IMG submission 200532) | Peat permafrost microbial communities from Stordalen Mire near Abisko, Sweden - III_Palsa_N3_1 | ecosystem: Environmental > Terrestrial > Soil > Palsa > Peat permafrost | place: Sweden... | reverse complement strand
AACATTGGACTTCGTGGTGGACTTGTATCCCAAGGTCTATCAGTAGTGGCGGAGCATTGGACCCAAGAGAAGCACTATTTCTATTTATCTAGTGGCGCATGCCATCCTCTAGGCATTGTCGACTCTGGAACGTCATGGTGGAACCTAGTGAGGTCCGGAATACTATGAAGGGAGAACTTAAGGGAGCGGATTGTGAAAGAGCTTGACGGCATTGTGCGGGACATTGAAGTAACCGATTGCAAAAAGAACGTTCGATGGATAACGGTTGTTGCCCTTCTATTGTTGCTGGTGCAGACACACAGGCTGCAAGCAGCAGATAAGCTGGAGTTTCGTCCGCCAGCTGTTCCTCTTGTAACCTTCGATCCCTTTCTAAGCATCTGGTCGCCGGCGGATCGCCTAACCGACGCCACAACGCACCACTGGACTCGTCGCGAACAGCCGCTGATTAGCCTGATTCGGATCGATGGACATACATATCGTCTGATGGGGACGTCGCCTTCCGCGTTGTCGGCGATGAAGCAGACATCGCTTGAGGTGACGCCGACACGGAGTCTCTATGAGTTTGAAGAGGCCGGCGTGCATGTATCGCTTACGTTCCTGGAGCCCGCGCTGCCGAGCGATCTGGATGTTTACTCATGGCCGCTAAGTTACATCACCTGGGACGTGCGCTCCACAGATGGAAGGAAACACAAGATTGAGTTGTATGACAGCACCAGCTCACAGCTTGCGGTAAACAAGCCCGATGAGGTGGTGGCGTGGAAGAAAGAGACCGCAGGCGAACTGACCACTCTGCGAGTGGGCACGACGGAGCAGCCGGTGCTGGGTTCGAGCGGCGATGATCACCGGATCAATTGGGGCTATGCCTATGCCGCGGCACTTGCCGCGGAATCGACATCCATGATCGGCTTGAATGACGCTCTGGAATCGAGCTTTCAGGAGACAGGTGGGTTATCGCAACCAGCAGCGACAGAGAGTCAAAGTCCCGCGACGATTCAGCCGGTGATGGCTTATGCCTTCGATATAGGTGAGGTGGGAGCAAAGACTGTGCAGCGACAGGTGATCGTTGCCTACGATGAGGTCTATGCCATCAAGTACTTCGGCGAGAAGCTGCTTCCTTACTGGGCGCGCAATGGAATGAGCATTGGCGAACTGTTACAGAAGGCTTCGACAGAGTATCCGCAGATTCTTGGACGTAGCGAGAGCTTCGATCGGGAGTTGATGGCCGATCTGACCAAGGTGGGCGGTGAGAAGTATGCGAAGATCGTGGCGCTCTCTTATCGTGAATGCGTTGCGGCTAACGGACTGGCTGCGGACACGAACAAACAACCGCTTCTGTTCACGAAAGAGAACACCAGCAACGGCGATATTGCGACCGTCGATGTGATCTTTCCGATGGACCCTGTCTGGTTGCTTCTAAGCCCTTCGCTGGCAAAGGCCTCGCTGGTTCCAATTCTGAGTTACTCGGCGTCCGATCACTGGAAGTTTCCCAATGCCCCACACGATCTCGGAACATATCCCCTTGCGTTTGGCCGGGACAACGGCGGCGAGACCATGGCTGTTGAAGAGAGCGGCAACATGCTGATTCTTGCCGATGCAGTTTCACAGATTGATGGGAACACCGACTTCATTAAACCGTGGTGGCCGCAGCTTACGCAGTGGGCAAAGTATCTCGAACAATATGGGCTGGATCCAGAAGACCAGCTTTGCACTGATGACTTTATGGGACATCTGGCGCACAATGCGAACCTTTCTGTGAAGGCCATTCTGGCCCTCGCTGCCTACGGAGATATGGCACGGATAAACGGAGATACAGCTACGGCAAAGAGATATAGCGATCTGGCCAAAGTGGATGCGAAACACTGGGTTGAGGCCTCAGCCGATGGCGATCATAGCCGCCTGGCTTTCGATAAGCCGGGAACGTGGAGCCAGAAATATAACCTTGTCTGGGACCGCATTCTTGGTCTAAATATCTTTCCTGCGTCCGTTGCCCAGCAGGAAGTTGCGTTCTATAAGGCCCACATAGGCAAGTATGGTTTGCCGCTGGATTCGCGCACGAAGCTTACGAAGACTGACTGGTCCATATGGAGCGCGACGATGGCCAGCAACAAGACCGACTTTGAGACGATTGTCGATCCTATCTACAACTACCTGAATGTGACGCCTACACGCGATCCGATTGCAGACTCTTATATGACAGACAACGCACGGCAGGGCGGAATGCATGCGCGGCCCGTTGTGGGAGGGTTCTTCATCAAGATGCTTGCGGATCGGGATGTCTGGAAGAAGTGGGATTCGCGCGATACCTTGAAGCCTTCGAACTGGGCTCCGTTGCCAGCGGGCGAGAAGTAGGTTCCTGCGAAGTGACAAAGTAAAAGCCCCAGCTTGCGGTTAGGCGAAGCTGGGGCTTTTTGTTGTTATAGATTGTGCGCGTTAGCGGCGGAAGCCTCCACGGAAGCCGCCGTAGCCACCGCGATAGAAACCACCACCCCAACCCCAACCGAAGCCAAAGCCGACAGGATAACCCCATCCCCAGTAAGGGTAGCCGTATGCGTAGTAGGGGTAAGGATAGCCGTAGAAACCGTCGCCGTAGGGACCGTACGCGTACCCTGGGTATGTTGCATAGCCGGGCTCTCCGTTGGCGTAGCCGTTATGCGAAACGGCGCCGGGAAGAAGATCCCCGTGACCGGTGTAGGGGTCGACGTCGTGCGAACGGATGTCGGTTCCTGCAAAGACTAACTGCTGGTCTTCCTTCACTTTGCGGGGGTTTTCGTTAGGATTAGCGGCTGGGAAGGCATAGACTTCGCCGACCAGGACGCGGACGGTGTTAGTGTCGGCGTTGAAGGTATAGAAGCCGTTTTTGAGAAGCTGGCTCTGTCCGCCGGGTAGATCGACAAGGACGAGCGAGTCGGCGGTTGGATCGTGGACGGTGACGTTGGCACGACCGTGATCGAGACGGAGCTCGGTGCGCGTGGCGTCAGAGGCAACTATATGTAGCGCGTTGGGCTGGTCTGTGCGGACAGAGACTCCTGGCGCGGGTTGAGAAGTGGCGATCGCCGGTCCCTGCGGTTGAGCCTGGGATGGCGGGCCATAGTTGGCGGCTGGCCCTGAACGTTCGATGGGCGCTGCTTGAGATTGGGAGTAGATGGGATTTCCTGAGCCGGCTACGTACGCGTTCTGCGCAAACAAGGTCGCAGTGGTCGCGGACAGAGTCGCCAGGGCAAGAAAGAGAACTTTAGACCGTGGCATCGTAAAAACCTCTGCCTATTTAGACGCGATTTTACGGGAAGAGTTCCGGTCATCGCACGGGAGATGTCCGGTATCCGATGGGTTTATGGGCGGAGTTCTGCGGCCTACGGGCAAACGACCGGGCTGGCTGGCTGCAGATGGAGATGCCGAGGCTGAAAAGTCCATGACAGCGTTGGTTTTAGTGTGTTCCAATGAAATTTCCAGCAAAGCCAGGAAAAAATGTCCCAGAGCACAGACCCTTTGTGCCATGGCTGAAGAGACAGGTTTCTCATGTCGCGCGTTGCATTTTTACTTTTTCCGTTAGGTCTGTTGATGATGGCTGGGTGTGGTTCCACACTCGAGCATGCGGTTTCGCCCGTAACCCCAACACCGATCATCACGCCGGTGACATCGTCTGCTTCGCCGATCCAGCACATTGTGGTGATCATGCAGGAGAATCGCTCCTTCGACAATCTGTTCAACGGGTTTCCCGGCGCGGATACGGTACAGAGTGGCTCGAATGGCAGTGTGGTGACGCCCCTGGGCAATGGACCGGACCTTGACCACTCGCATTTGAACTGGTGGAGAGAATGGGACCAGGGGAAGATGGATGGCTTCGGCAATGAAGGAACCTTGCTGCCATACTCCTATATCTCCGAGACGGAGACAGGGCCGTACTGGACACTGGCGAAGAAGTTTACGATCGGCGACCGGATGTTTCAGTCGAATACAGGCCCGAGTTTTGTGGCGCATCAATATATGATTGCGGGGCAATCAGGGAATTCGTCGGAGAATCCAAATGCCACAGCGTGGGGATGCGACGCTGCGCCGGGTGGTACGGTTGCTCTGATCGGCCCAAACGGCACGGACCTGCCAGGGGTGTTTCCATGCTTCGACTATCAGACGATGGGCGATCTTCTGGATGCGAAAGGCGTGACATGGAGATACTACGCGCCGGGAAGCAATGATGGATTTTTTATCATCTCGGCGTATCAGGCAATTAGGCATATGCGATATGGACCGGACTGGCAGAACAATGTGACCTCGCCGGAGACGCGGGTGCTAACCGATATCGCAAATGGACAACTGGCGCAGGTGACGTGGATTGTGCCGACTGAGGATGATTCCGACCATCCGGGAACACCTCCTTTTGGACCGGATTGGATGTCGAGCATAGTGAATGCCATTGGAGCCAGTCCGATGTGGAGTTCAACAGCAATCTTTGTCTCCTGGGACGACTGGGGAGGATGGTATGACCACGTTCCACCACCGCAGGTTGACCAAATGGGGTTGGGATTCAGGGTACCGGTATTGGTCATTTCGCCTTATGCAAAACAGGGATATGTGTCGCATGTACAACATGAGATGGGCAGCATGTTGCACATGATGGAAGAGACCTTCAATCTGGGAACCCTGGGCACGCGGGATAGCATCTCCGACGACTTCAGTGATTGCTTCAATTACATGCAGAAACCAGTGCCCTATGTGAGGATACAAACGGCCCACTCCGGGGAGTTCTTTATTCAGCGAAAAGCGAAGGGCCCGCCGGACGACGATGACTAACTTCCTACGATGACACGCACCTCTATCAATAATTCACTTTTCCTGGCCAGCCTTGCCTTGCAGGCTGGGCTTCTGGTGCTTGTATGGCTACGTGGATATGCCAGAAGAATTCCGTCGTTTACCCTGCTGCTCTTCTTCTATCCGATGCGGTCGCTGGTGCTGTTCGTGCTACCGCGAATGATTGGACCTTCTGATTTTGGCGTAGCGTACCGTGAACTCGCGTTGTTCGGATTGCTGTTGCAAGTGGTAGTTGCGGTAGAGATCGGCTGGCGTTTGTGGAGAGTGTCGGGACCTTTCCGCTGGGGACTTCTGCTGGTCCCGGTGATCGCCTGGATGGGCGCTCTGATACTGTGGGCCGCGCTTCCAGAGAGAACCCCGTTGCCGGCAGACCGGCTGCAGATTTTCTGCTCCATCGCGATGATCCTGCTCTGCGGATTTGCATTGGCAGGGCGTGCGGACTTGCTGCTGCGACGGGTGATTACAGGACTTGCGTCGTTTGGACTCGTCGACCTGATTGCGACTGCGGGAAAGAGCTTCGCGGCACTGCATCGGGATGCGGCGAGCTTTGCGGCGTGGTCATATGTCGACGCGGGAGGCTATTTGCTGGTGGTGATTTTCTGGATGCTGAGCCTGAGGAACGAACAGACAGCCTGAATGCGGCTTAGTTGCGGTTGTGGCAAAAGAGATTGACGGTGGGATCTCGGTAAGCGGCCCGATATAGAGAGAAACCCTCTCGATGCCGGTATATATCTGGCAGCCTAATAAAAAAATTATCGGAATATATCTTGACAAAAGCTGTCAGACAAGTTCATGGTTGTGCGCGAAATCATTTCAATACGAGATCGTCAACTGAGATGTTCTGTCGGGCCCTCAGAAATGACGTCCATCCCACCAAATTTACCGAGGATAACCATGAAGAACTTACTGTCGAGCACGCGGCTTGCAGTCACCCTGCGAGTCCTTTTCTGCCTTTTGATATTTACGATGACTTACATGGTTCGCGCACAAGTAGCCGGAACCGGAAATATTCAAGGTTCGGTTGTGGACGGCACAGGCGCGGTGATTCCCAACGCAGCAGTCACAATTACGAATGCAGCCACACAAGTGAAACGCATTACGACGAGCGATTCAAGTGGAGCATATGCCTTTCCTAATATCGATATTGGCACTTACGCGGTCAACATAACCGTTCCGGGGTTTAAGAGCTATCAGCAAACCGGAATCGTGCTGGAAGTTGGCAGCAGTATCGCTGTGAATGTGAAAATGACCGTTGGCGCTGTTGACCAAAAGGTTGAAGTACAGGCCGAGGGTCTTGCGCTACAGACCGAGGACGTGTCGTTCAAACAGACCGTTGATCAGCAGGACATCACTGAGATGCCTCTGAACTCCAACAGTCGTCAGATCACGGGTCTGTTAGCTCTTTCAGGCGGATCGACAACGGCTCCGGCAGGCGACTATACCGGCAGCAAATACTCCTATCAAACGATCTCTGTTTCGATTGCTGGTGGTGGCGGCAATACGACTCTATGGCGGCTGGATGGTGGCGACAATAACGATTACATGGGCAATGGCAACCTCCCATTCCCTTTCCCGGATGCGGTTGCTCAGTTCAGCGTGGAGTCTTCCGTGCTGGGCGCACAGGATGGAATGCACTCCGGAGGCCTGGTCAACGTGGTTACTCGTTCGGGGACCAACCGCTATCACGGATCGGCTTTTGAGTTCATTCGCAACAACTATCTCGATGCAACCAACTTCTTCGCAACCTGCAAGCCTGTGGCACCAGCGACAACTTGTTCTCCAAAGGATCAGTTACACCAAAACCAGTATGGCGGCACGTTTGGTGGGAAGATCATTCGTGACAAGCTCTTCGCCTTTGCCGGATATCAACACCTGGAGAGTAAGCAGTTAAGCGCCAATACACAGGCACAGGTGCCAACAGCGGCGAACCTTGCGGGAGATTTTTCTGTCACTGACCCAGCTCCGGGAACAGCCACAAATGCGTGCAATACCAAGCTGGTTCAACTGAAAGATCCACTGACAGGTGCGACCCTCGTGGGGAACAAATATGCCACCGCGCCGACCTACAATGCGCAGGCATTAGCATTGCTCAAGTACCTGCCGGCCATTGACCCCACCTATGACACCAACAATTGCGGATTTGTTTCTTATGCCATTCCAACGGATATATTTGACAACGAATTCGTCACTCGGGTCGACTACACAATCAATCTGAAGAACCACTTATACGGCCGGTACTTTGTCGATGGCTACCAGGCACCTGCCTTCTTTTCTCCGACAAACATTTTGATTACCACCGCTTCTGGAAACGTCGAGCGCACGCAGAGCTTCACGCTTGGAGAGGACTACACGATCAGCTCGAAGATTGTGAACTCGTTCCACGCTACGATTTTGCGGCGCAGCAATAACCGCGGCTATGCGCCGAATGACATCAATGCGGCTACGCTTGGAGTCAACCTTTACCAAGGCGAGCCAAACGGCCTGCAGATGACCGAAGGCAAGTTCACGATAGGCGGCGGCACGAACTCCGTCTCCCACTTCAACGACAATACGCTGGCTATTGACGATGAAGTAACCATGGTTGAAGGCAAGCACCAGATCGTCTTCGGTGGAGAGTATGTCCGCAACCAGCTCAACATCTCCAACGCCTACGAGTCCAACGGTATCTTCACCTTCAATGGCAGCTTTAGTGGGAGTGGTCCGAACGGCGGGAACACTATTGGAGACCAGAACCTTGACTTCCTGCAAGGTGCATTGCAAGCCTTCCAGCAGAGTAAGTTCCAGCAGAATGCATTACGCGCTCCAATTCCCAGTCTGTATGGGCAGGATACCTACCACGCCACCAAACAACTGACTCTGATCGCCGGCATTCGCTGGAGCCCGGAGTACATGCCCGTGGACGTCAAGAACCGTGGAACCGTCTTCAACTATGCGGCGTTTCTAGCCGGCCAGGTGAGTTCTATCTATCCCAATGCTCCGGCAGGAACCTTCTTCTACGGAGATCCCCATGTTCCTCGCGCGTTCACACAAAATTCGCCCTGGCAGTTTTCTCCTAATATCGGTGTAGCTTACGACCTGACCGGCACCGGAACAACTGTTATACGAGCGGGCGCGGAGTTGATCTACGATGAGGTCAACTTCTTTACGGGCCAACGCACTCAACAAAATCCACCGTTTGCAACTGCTATTAGTCAAACGCAGACGTCTACATCCGGCCCCATCAGCTTCAGCAGTCCTTGGTCGGCCGGCTCCATCACGACAAATCCCTTTCCGCAGCCTATTGTTCCTACTCCGGCGACGGCTCAATTCTTCCCTCAGTCGCAGTACATCGTATTGCCAACACAATTCCACCCGTCTTACACCACGCAATGGACCGCGAGTATCCAGCATCAGTTCAGCCATGGATATCAACTGCAGATTGATTACATTGGGAATAAGACGACACATGCACCTTACGGCACTCCTCTGAGCCCTGCAGTTTTTGTTCCTGGCGTGTGGGGTGGGGGAGGAACGGGTTGCGCCGGCGTCGTTCTGACGGGACCTGCGGGGAAACCGGCGGGTGCGGCTGGCACACCGTGTTCAACCGTAGCTAACGAATCTCAACGCTTCTCACTCACCATGGCGAATCCTGCGCAAGGTAACCAATATCTGGGTGGTGGCGCCGGATCGGTCGTGATCAACGATGAAGCGACCGCTAACTATAATGGCATGATCCTTACCTTGCAGCATCGCCTGTCTTCGAGCTTCAGCTTACTGTCCAATTACACCTGGTCAAAGTGTTTGAACATCGCAGATCCTCAGGGTGATCTCGCCAGCACGCTGCTACAGAATCCCAATAATCCCGCTGCAGATTACGGTCCTTGCGGCTCGGACTACCGGCACGTTGCCAACATCGTTGTCGTTGCCCAAAGCAGGTTTGGACTGCCTCGGGTAGCTTCGATGCTAATCAACGGCTGGGAGATTGGACCACTGGCGCACATCACAAGCGGCGCGCCCTTCACGGTTACTTCAGGCGTGGACAACTCTTATACAGACATTGGCAATGATCGTCCGAACCGTATTCCGGGAGTGCCTGTTTATCTCCATATTGCCAACCGCTCCGCAACAGGCTCGGCAAACCGCGCTTACTTGAACCCCGCTGCCTTTGCTCAAGTTACCGCGGGGTGCCCGACCGGTGTTGCTCCGAGCCCGGCCCCTACACCGCTAAACTGCCCTGGGTATGGGACCTATGGAAATATTGGCAGAGACTCTTTCCGTGGGTTGCCAATCTACCAGTTTGATGCGCAGATCTCCCGTATCTTTCCGATCTATAAGGAGCTTCATATGACGTTACGGCTGGAGGGGTTCAATGTGCTGAATCATCCGGATTTCAATCTTCCTACCAGCGGAACCACTGGGACGATTGGAGGGCAGACCGGAAGCGCGGCTGTTCTTTCGTCATCTACCTTTGGGCAGATTTCTGCAACTGCTAATAGTGCAAGAGTTTTCCAAGGAAGTGTGAAGTTGAACTTCTAGGCTCTTAAACCTAAAAGCGCAGGCTTCGGCCTGCGCTTTTTTGGTTTTTGGACGGTGGATTTGCGGTGGGCGGACGGTGGTTTACGGTCGGGAAATGCCGGATGGTTAGACGGACTTGTGGGGGTGGAGGGCGGCGCGGACTTTTTCTACGTGGGTGCCGTGGGTGCGGATGGCTTCGTGGAGCTGGTCGCCGGTTACGTGGAACTCTTTGGACCAGTAGGCGATGTCGGATGCCATTTTGGGGTTGATCTCTTTGGGGTCGTGGGGGCCTTTGACGTGGGGACCCTTGTGGCGATCGAACTCGGGATCGACGATGGGTTCGGCTGTGGTGAGGATGGGATTGGTGGGGTCGGGGGTGGTGAGGGGGTGTCTGCCGTTTGGTTTGGACATGGTCGTTCCTCTTTCTTTGCTCTATAGAGGGATGTCGAGGGGGTGGGTGGGGATGTATGCCCGGCCCTCCCCTCCTGTACTTTTGGCCGTAAAGTCTTGAGGGAATGTTGGTTAGGGGTGGACTTGTGTAAGTCTGCTGGATGCACTGGTTTTGGTGCATGGGGTTTTGGGAGGCGTACGGGGAGCCGGAGGCACAAATATTCCTTCGAAAGGAGAGGCTTCTGTTGCGGCGGTTCCGTCAGTGTGTCAGTGCATGCTTCCGGGCTGTGACGCCGGGGCTGGAGAGGAAGACGCGATGAAAGGACGGCTGGTCGTAGCTGCGGCGTTGGGATGTTTGATGATGGAGATGCCGGGGAGTTCCGCGAGGGCTCAGGTGGAGGCGCAGGATGCGCCGGCGGTAAAGTCGGCGTGTGGCCCTATGGATGTGAACTTCAGCGTCAAGGAGACGAATACGCAGGCGACGCCTTCGATGCAAGCTGGCAAGGCGCTGGTGTATGTTTTCGAGGATGTGACGAATGTGCCGCTAACACCAGCGATGAACTTCCGGGTGGGGTTGAATGGGAGTTGGGTGGGTGCACTCAAAAATATGACGTACCTGAGCTTCGCGGTGGATCCAGGCGTGCAGCATCTTTGCACGAGCCTGCAGGGACATGCGTTCTTTGAATTGGAGAAAGGTATCACGCTGCGCCAGTTGCACACCGAAACAGGTAAGACCTACTACCTTCGATTGCGGCATGTGATGGGCAAGGACGTGATGCCGCTGGTGTTGCTGGAGCCGATGGATGAGGATGAGGGGTCTCTGCTGCTCCAGACAATGCGGCAGGCAGTGTGGCAGAAGAAGTGATGGGGCCTGCGGCAGCGTGGAACCCACTCATGCCGCAAAAGCGCGTCATGAATGGGTCACCCGGCGGAAAGATTTTCTGCCGGATAGCAATCTGGATACCCGACCAAATTCCGTAGACGACACTCGAAAACCGTAAAATACAATTAGGCGTCTTGATGTGGACGATTTATTGACGAGAAGGAGCACATGAGATCGTTCTACCAAAGTCAGCAGGCAGCGGCTTCGAAGCTGTTTTCATCGGCCGTATTCCAAGAGCTTGCTCGTAAAGGACGATCCTCGCTTTTTTCTTCACTCTTTGCCGAAACAGGTTTAGGCACGTCTCTAGGAAAATCAGCGCGGGTCGGTGATGCGTTTGAAGAAGCTTTCGACCGACTTTGCCGCGAAGGGTCTCGTGACGAGTACATATACAAGACTGCATTAATCCGTAGAGTGCTTTTGGGCCGGCATTCGCTCAAAACGGCTTGCGCTTTGAATGAATTCAGAGTCGGGGAGTGCAAAGCGGATTTGGCTATTCTTAATGGCACTTCAACCGTTTACGAAGTGAAGTCTGAGCGAGATTCTCTTGTGCGCCTGGATAAGCAACTTGGGGCATACTCGCTAGTCTTTGCATCGGTCTACGTTGTTTCGGCCGAGACCCATCTAAAAAAGCTAGTGAGTTCGATGCCTGAACATGTTGGCCTGCTTCGCGTTAACAATCGGTTCCAAATATCAATAGTGCGAGAGGCTATTGATCGATCCGCGGACTTATCTGTCCCCGCCATATTCGATTCGATCCGTTTAGAAGAGGCACAAAGAATCTTGTCGTATTTTGGTGTTGAAACACCGGTCGTTCCCAATACGGAACTGTGTTCTGTTTTGCGCGAACACTTCTTGGTTCTCAACCCTCATCAAGCTCATGAAGGAATGGTTAGGATCTTGAAAGACACAAGAAGTCACATTCGCCTGTCCGATCTACTTAGAGAACTTCCGCGTTCTTTACATACTGCGGCACTCTCAGCACCGCTTCGGAAACTGGATCATTCAAGGCTAATTTCTGCGGTGAACACTGATCTACAAGTTGCTCTTGGCTGGAGGTAAGACTTGTACCATCCATATTTTCGAGGTAAGCAGTTTGACCTACTGACTATCAAGGAAACCGCGCCGACGCTTGCATGGGCTGGTTTCACTCCGATCATTGAGCCTGTTCGAGGAGCTTTGAGCAGTCTCACCAGAGCCTTGGATGCGGTTATTGAAAATGATGGCAGTGCCATCATTGTTGTCAATCCCGAGCATGGAGAGATGTCAGAATCGGGTGAACCCATCTCAAAGATGCTTGAGGAAACTTACCTTGATTCCAGTGAGGTTTCCGCTGGAATTCTGTTGACAGCAGAAACCTCACTGACAGAGGCGCTTGGTTGTTTTAACAAGCATTCTCAACACACTCCCGTTTTTATCCACTCTGGGTTCACAAATTCAAAAAATCTCGCGCAAGAATTAGGCGTGCTGACCAAAAATAATCTGCATATATTCGTGGACGACAGTGGGGTGAAACTGGCTGCGAAACATTTCAAGGCAGCTTCGAGGGTTTTGCTTCGCGATGGATTTAAACGAAGAAAAAATAAGGAGTATCCATTCCTGGAGCCGTTTTCAGATTTACACGCGACATACCCCGATGAAGGTATGGACGGGTTCGGCGATTTTTTGATTGTTGGAGACGAATATGCCGATGGCGGCGGCTTGCCGCTTGTGTTGGCAATACATCTTACGTTCATTGATTCCGATCAAGATGACATGATGCAGATCTACCATTTCAAGTCAAAAATGCACGCTACGCAACAAGATCCAGCAGGCAAGTTTGCGGAAGCGTTAGCCGTAATGATGGAAACGCTAGATAGTCCCGATTCGAAGGTTTATGAAACGGATGCAGTACTGGAGTTTCGCGAGCTGTTTAAGAAAAAGCACTTCCCTGGATTGGGTTACATCAAAAAGCTTTCCATGAGTCATCACATTCAAACTTTCGCCAAATATTTCGGCCAAGGCAAGTAGGTATGTATTGTTGTCCAGAATGTTTTGGCGATAGAAGCCTTCGACGAGAAATTATCCCGATGTATGCGGATCGGACTGGTACTTGCGAATATTGCCTTACTGAAAATATTTCCCTCATTGAACCTCGTCAGCTAACTGAATACTTTGAACTGCTTGTCAGTGGCTATCACGCGGATGCACAAGGCAAACTCCTCGTGCAATGGTTTCGAGAAGATTGGGGCCTGTTTCGACATTCTCGTTTAGATGATTCACGGGCCAAGGATCTGTTGGCCGAAATACTTAATGATGGCGAAATAGTACGGCAATCGTTCTTACCTACTTTGACCTCTGGAGGAAACTGGCTCGAGGTCTGGGATAATCTTTGCGAGGAGCTACTTACTCGTAATCGATTTTTCCCAAAAATCAGTATTGACTATGAACGTCTTTCCGCTCTATTGACAGTTTTACAATCTGATCCGGCAGAGATTGGGCAAACTTGGTTTAGGGCACGCATTCGAGATAAAAATCTTCCGTATCTAATTTCCGAAATGGGCGCGCCACCTCGCGAACGTGCTACGTATGGCCGAGCAAATCCGGCAGGTATTCCGTACCTTTACCTCGCTTCATCGGTAGAGACAGCAATGTCTGAGACAAGGCCACATACAGGGGCCGCTGTTTGTATCGCTGACTTCAATCTTGATCGTCCTCTCAAGGTTATTGATCTTCGCACTCCGAAAGGAACTGTTTCGCCGTTCCTGCTTGGAGATGCTGAGGCAGTTCGGAGAATGCGAAGCGATCTTCCGTTTCTGGAGCATTTAGGACAAGAATTAGCACGTCCGGTTCTTCCACATGCCGCGGCGATTGAATATACGCCGAGCCAATTTCTGTGCGAATTCATCAAAGGCGAAAACTACGACGGTGTGCTTTATAAAAGCTCTGTTGGAAGCGGGAGTGGGGTAAATTTAGCTCTCTTTGATACCGCCGCCGCCTCTTGTCAGACAGTGAGAATGTTTCAGGTGACGAAGGTAGTAGTGGAAGCCATCGAATCTGTTCCAACTTTATAGGTATTGAAGGGAAAGAGGGCACGAGCTGAAGCTCGCGCCCTCTTTTATATTGCCGTTATGAGACACAGGCTGAAGCCTTGTGTGCCTGTCCGTGCTGGCGCAGA
>Ga0302315_10003682_pt1 | contig 13727 bp, 17 predicted proteins | sample III_Palsa_N3_1_FD_200532 | JGI IMG/M metagenome (GOLD analysis project Ga0302315, IMG submission 200532) | Peat permafrost microbial communities from Stordalen Mire near Abisko, Sweden - III_Palsa_N3_1 | ecosystem: Environmental > Terrestrial > Soil > Palsa > Peat permafrost | place: Sweden... | reverse complement strand
TACCGTCACGTTCACGTGTCCTGGACCATGAGCATTGGGATAGGTGGCGAAGGCGCTTCGTTCGTCATGCTGAGCACACAACGCTTTGGGACGCGGGGCGCTCTGACGAATGCCGTCTCCTGGGATGACCCGCGTGTCCAGGACAGCTTTGCCGTCGCCTTCGACGTCCGCGATCCCCCGACATCCAACCCCTTCAACGCCGACCTCAACAACGGCAACCCGCCGGTTCATTGGACCGAAAGTCAGCTCATCTTTTATCGCAGGCACTAGCCTCCCGTCGTTAACGTGAAAAAAATGTCCGCTGCATTGTTCGTCAATCGTTAAAGAGTTAGAACACCAAAGAGATTAGGTGTTCCAAATCAACAAAACGGAGAATCGAACTATGCTGCTGAAAAACAAGGTTGCGGTGATCTACGGAGCCGGCGGCTCGATCGGCGGCGCTGTAGCGCGCGCCTTTGCACAGGAGGGGGCGACGCTTTTTCTTACCGGGCGGCGGCGTGCGCCCCTGGAAGTGGTTGCCGAGGAAATCAAATCGGCTGGCGGATCGGCCGAGGTGGCGGAGGTAGACGCTCTTGATGAGAAAGCAGTGGATAATCACCTGCAGTCTGTGATCGACAAGGCGGGCCGCATCGATATCTCGTTCAACGCGATCGGCATTCCGCCTGAGAAAATCGTGGGCGCCCCGCTGACCGAGATAGATGCCGAGAAGTTCTTCCTGCCCATTGCAAATTATACAAGATCCTACTTTCTAACTGCGCGCCTGGCTGCAAGGCGCATGATTCAAAATAAATCAGGGGTTATCATGACGGTTACCGCGCTCACCTCGCGCAAGGGCGTTCCGGGGAACGGGGGGTACGGTTCGTCGCAGGCTGCCAAGGAAGCGCTTACCCGTGATCTCTCGGCCGAACTCGCGCCTCACGGCATCCGCGTGGTCGGCCTGCGGCCGCAAGCCATATCAGAGTCAAGCACGATGAGGGAAGTCTTCGATATTAAAGCCAAGGCAATGGGTGTGACCTGGGAACAGTTCCTGCAAGTGTATATTGCAAACACGACCCACCCGCGACGGGTCATGGTGCTTGAAGAGGTAGCAAACATGGCGGTCTTCATGGCGTCCGACAGGGCGAGTGGAATGACGGGAACTACCGTCAATTTGACCATGGGCAGTTTGGATGACTAGCGGGAGGTATTACCCCGTCCTAATCCTCATTTCCCGGAGAAAGCTCGCCGGATCCAGTACGCGAAACCCCGAGATCGCACTACGAAGCCGCGAGCCTTCTTCGGATTCGTCAAGTTCCAAGTCGAGCAGGTCCCTGTCACGGGTAACGATGAAAGAAGCGCTGGCTGCAAGAGCGAGGTTAAGGTACGGCTCGTCCTTTGGGTCTCGATCGAACGTGATTGCTGCAGGAACCGGGGTTACGAGATCCGCGGTTTCATTCACTGCCCCGGCGCTGCCTTCCGTTCCTGATAGACCTCGTCACGGATCTGGTCGAAGTACGCCTCTAGCTCTTCCTCTGTCTTTGGGTGTTTTTTAGACTCCGTGTGTACCGGGGCCAGGATCTCTCGGACATGGGAAGACGGGGTATCCGCTTAGATTCAGTTTGGGGCCATCTATCTTACGCAGATCGAGTCTTACTCTTATCTTTCGGTTGTGCAATCACTGTCAAAACGGTTATTTGGCCTTTTTCAGGACCGTAATGCCAAATCACGCGGTAAGCATTCGGCGTTTTGTTTTCAACATATGCTTCAAAGAGTTTCTCTCCGCTAGGCCCCGACACTGATGAGTATTCGTGTGTACTTAAACCTTTTGACTTAATGTTCAAGCTCATTTTCGCGAACGTGTTTCGCACGCGCGCCGCCCTGTCAGGATCTGATGCGTCTAACTCAGCCAATACGCGAAGCGCTTCTGGCATCACAAGGATATTAAATTGCACTAATCCGCATCCTCTAGATCACCTTCTTCTAGGTAATCAGAGAAATCCATGACGACCCCTTGCCCCGCTCTGGCTTCTGCCATTCCACGCTCGAATGACAAGCGAGCGACTTGGTTATTCCAAAGCCACATTTCTCTCTCAGGTATCTGTGCCATTGGTGTTAGTATTATTTGGCCATCTTCACTGTGTGTAACTGTAAAGGATTTAGCAATAGCACTAGAGCCTAATGCTACTCGGCCTCGGCTATCTGCCTGGATTAACTTTGTTTCTGCTCTTTCCGTGACTGCTGACATTTTGTTCCCCAACTAGGTTCTACCCATTTGTTACAATGTAACACTCACTATTGTATACTCTTTCAGGAAAAATGTCAAAATAGCCTTGCGCTTGAGCGAAAGGCCCTGTAGATCTTCTTTCTTCCTGCCTACAATTACCTTTGACACGACCTTACTCCGCTTAACATCACCAGAACCGTTTACGATCGACCAAAACGCTGGAAGCCATTTTGCCAGTGGCAGTTTACTGTCTTCAAGGACAGTTCCGACCTTTATGCTAAACTGCTTACGGCAGCTATACGGCTTCAAGAAGTGTTTTCGGTTTGAGGCAACTTGGTCTTGCTTTCTCAGAATACGCTGACGACAATAATCAAACCCTTCCGGTAACACCAAGGGGTTACGAAATTTGTGCTTGGGGCGGCAGCATTTACCCTTACGTCAAGAGTGCAGGGGTATTTTCGTGTCCGGATGATACGACTACCAGTCGCCTAAACAGCCACACTGGCGTCACCTTGCAGCCGGTATCTTACGCCTATAATGCGAACATTGCTACCCTCTCTCATACGACGGAAGGCATCCAAGGGGCAGTGTCCGTGTTGAATGCCCCGGCAAGCACCGTGTTGCTTTATGAAGTCACAGCATCCAGAAACCCAGGTTCTCAGTTCTATAGTTACAACGTTGCCGACCTGACGACCCCTGGTGAACTTGGAGCGACAATTAGTACCTTTGCACCACCGAATTATTCCCCGATGGGACTGGGGCTTTGGGCGGAGAGCACAGTCGCCACCTTTCAACAGGCAACAGGATACACAACGAGATTGGGTGTGTCTACCACAAGGCAAATCTTTTACAATACCATGTACTACACCGGTGTGTACGGGCGGCATAGCAACGGCTCAAACTATTTAGCTGCCGACGGGCATGTTAAATGGCTGACTTGTGCTTCCGTCTCGACCGGATATTACTTTAATCCGTGGACTACGCCAACGGTGAACGAAGATTCGATTGGAGCCAGCTTGGCCCCCCAGGCTGCAGGCACAGAATCCTCCCAGGGCTGGGCGATGACCTTTAGCCCAATTTAGCGCTCATCGAATGCCGCGAGGAATCACATACTACGACAGAGTGAGCGGCCGTCAGTTGACAAACCTGGGCAACTATACTATAGTAAGTGCACGGCATATTTACCGGTAAATATAGCTCCGCGAGGCGGCAAGCCGACAACGGCGCAGAGCTGACTTGGAGGAATACATAAATGCAATCCCCAACAAAAATGACGGATGATGTGAGGCCCTTCGGCAGGAACGCGTCGTGGTCGATAGCCCTGTGCTGCATTGGCGCTGTGCTTATTGGCTTCTCAGCGCTGCCGGCACGGGCCGCCAAAAAGCCAGTTGTCCATGCTGCCTGGGATTGGTCCGGGATCATTGGCACAGGGCAGAGTCTCTCCGTGGGAGCACATGGCCGGCCGGTTGTCTCGACGAGCCAGCCGTATAACAATCTGAAGCTTTCGACGGGCAGTCTGCCCTGGCCTATCGATCCGAACGATCCGTCGCTTGCGATGGCGCCGCTCGTCGAGCCCGTGGGCAGGCCGTCCACAAACTATCCCAGTTCGTGGCCGACGAACATCGACGGCGAGACCTACCATACGTCGATGGCCGACGAGCTCACGGCGCTGGTGCGCGCATACGGCGGTTCCGACTTTGTAAGCGTGCACACAGAGGTCGGCGAAGACGGTCAGGGCATGGTCTTTCTGAAGAAGGATGCCGTTCCGAAGGGCGTTAATGGGCATTCGTACCAGGGAGCGCTCGTCGAGGCTGGCGCTATCAGCCGCCTCGCCAGAGCGGCAGGTAAGATTTACGGCATTGGCGCAGTTGTCGTAACCCACGGTGAGACCGATTGCGGAAATCCGAATTACGAGGACCAGTTGCATCAGCTCTGGCAGGATTACAATACGGACCTGCGGGGGATTACAGGGCAAAAGCAGGACATCCTAATGATCGTCTCGCAGCAGAACGCTCTCAACGACCATTCCGCTTCTACGATTGCGCAGTGGAAGGTAGGGAACGACTATCCGAGTGATATGGTTTGTTCCGGTCCGAAATACCAGTATCCGTACTTTACGGATGCGCTCCACCTTACCGCCGATGGGTACCGGGAACTGGGCGAGAAGTATGCCGAGGTCTATTTTCAGCGCGTGATCCTGGGCCAGCCGTGGCAGCCGCTGCAGCCCATTGGTGTCGACCGTCAAGGCCCGGTCATCACGGTCCATTTCCACGTACCGACCGGGCCGCTAGTTTGGGATGCAAATTTCGATGCTCCGCACGCATCGGTTCCGGAGTGGAAGGATGGTAAGGGGTTCGAGGTAACCACGGCGGCAGGTGTCAAGGTACAGATAACGTCCGTGGCAATCGCGGGCAATTCCGTGGTCGTCACCTGTGCAACGGATGCCGGTCCTGGCGCGCTTATCGGATATGCCATGGTCGGTGAGGCCGTCCCGATGTCCATCCCTTATGCGGGGACAAAGCGCTGGGGTCTCCTGCGCGACTCGGATCCGTTTGTCGGTGTCGCCACCCGAAAACCTCAGCCAAATTACGCCGTTGCCTTCGAGATGCCGGCGCCGTGATCGCACTCGGCTAAGCCTGCATTCGCACGATATCACGCCGCGGGGGTGCGCCGAACATGCGCGTATACTCCCGGCTAAACTGCGACGTGCTTTCGTAACCCATTGCTCCCTGGACCACGATGCACAGCGCAGGTTTGTGGATCAAATAATCGGGCCGTTTCTCGCGGGGCGAGCCCAGGAGGATAAGACCTTCGATGGCTGTTTTGAATGGGCTTGATCCGGGATGCGCCTCTGTAAGACGCGTGACCATTTGTAGCAAAGTTTTGGGCAGCAAACTTTCAGGCATATAAGCAGGAACAGGCAAGAAATAGGAAAGTTCCGGCAAGGGTATATAAGAGCGTCCTTGGTATTATAACGTCAGACTTAGGCCAGGAGAAACCTTATGACATCCACCACACTGCCCGGAGGCACATTCAAGCTCGCCGATGATTTCACCGTTACCCGCGTCGGCTACGGCGCTATGCAATTGGCAGGGCCGCACGTATTTGGACCGCCTCCCGACCATGACGGCGCGCTTGCTGTCTTGCGCGAGGTTGTCGAGCTCGGCATCAATCACATCGACACCAGCGATTTCTACGGCCCCCATATTACCAATCAACTGATCAAAGAGGCGCTGCACCCTTATCCAGAGCATCTGCGGATCGTAACCAAGGTCGGCGCATTGCGCGATGAGGTCGGAGGCTGGCCGCCGGCGCGCGCTCCGCACCAACTCCGCCAGGCCATTCACGACAATCTGACGAACCTCGGCCTCGACGTACTCGACCTCGTCAACCTGCGGGTCGGCGGCTTCGATTCGCCCGAGTCAGGTTCCTTAGCCGAGGCTTTCAGCGTACTCGCCGAAATGCAGCAGGAGGGTCTCATAAAGCACCTTGGGGTTAGCACGGTCAATGCCGAGCAAATCGTCGAGGCGCAGGCCATTGCACCCATCGTTTGCGTGCAGAACTTCTACAATATCGCCAATCGGCAGGACGATTCGCTAATAGACTCGCTCGCCAAACAGGGAATTGCCTACGTGCCCTACTTCCCGCTCGGAGGCTTCACGCCGCTGCAATCCGGAACTCTCTTCAGCGTCGCCGCCCGTTTAGATGCCGCTCCAATGGCCGTCGCCCTGGCTTGGCTCCTGCAGCGCTCGCCGAACATTCTGCTTATACCGGGCACTTCGTCCATCGAGCATTTAAGAGAGAATGTGGACGGCGCACGCCTGACATTGCCCGAAGACGCGATAAAGGAGTTGAATGCCATCGCTGGGTAGGCAATGAGGACTTCTTATTCAATTACCGCTGACGTTATCAACGGCTGCAAACATGGTGCGCAGCCGTTCCACCGCCCAATCCGGTAGCGGCGGCATCAGAAGAGATCTGACGTTTTGCTCCAGGTGATCCCTGCTGCTTGTGCCGGAAAGGACCACGTCGATTCCAGGCTCGTGTCGGCAGAATCGGTAAGCCGCCTCAGGAATTGAGGCGGCCACGCCATCTTCCAGCAAGAATCCCAGAGGATTGTCTGCGTCCACGTTCTCGTCAAGCAGGTTCTGGCGCTTCAAGTCGGCTACGAGGCGGCTCAATTCCTCTGAATTGCTCAGCGCCCTTCGGACCGCAAACATGTCCAGAGTTCCTACGCCAAGAGCTTGAGTCTGATTCAGGACTCGATCGCGCGCGGACTGGTTCAGGATGTTAAATCCCACCATCACGACGTCCCAACCGTCGGAAACAGCGCCTTGTAAGGTGTCGTGGCCAGTATCTCGACCAAACTGCTCACTGATCGCCGTAAATCTGATCTTTCCCGCAGTTCGGAGTTCCTGTAGGGCAGGATAGAGGATATCGCGGGTGTGGTCGTATTGATCCTGAGTTACGCCGTGGACATGAAGAATGTCCACATAGTCGACGCCAAGCCTTGCCAAGCAGCTCTCAACACGCTCCTTGAATTTATTAGCCGCTAACGGCTGGCCATCAGAGGCTGGCGGAACTTTCGTCGAGAGGACAACCTCGTCGCGATTGACGCGTTTAATAGCGTCGCCCACCGCCCCCTCCGTACCGTAGCCCTCGGCCGTATCGATCAGGTTAATGCCGAGTTCCAGTGCGCGGGATACTATGGAAACGGCATGGTCGTGTCCCAACCCATGTGCCAGTCCAAGGCGGCTGTGCCCGCCGCATCCCAATCCCATGACACTTACCCGAAGACCGGTTTTGCCCAGAACGTTGTATTGCATGTATGCCTCACTATGCCGACGAACAAAGAAATCCCATGACGTCAGGCCTTAGTTTAGCACATCGACACGAGAGCCGCTCGCTTGAGATCGCGCCCCTGCGCGTCCTTACTCCTAATCGGGATTCCTATTCGGCTAAAAGGAATTATAAAATAATTGGTAGTGGGCCGCGTTAGCGGCTGATTTTTCCTCAATATCTCCTCTGCACTCCTCTTCTCTCCTCTCTTCTAATATAATCTGAAATTCTCTGATAAATTCTCTGTTAAGAATTGCGTGGATTTCCGGCAATCCATTGTACGGAATCCGTACAATAGGGCTGCTTTTTATGTTGCAACGCTTCGCTGCAGTGTTCGGTATGATGAAGGTATGATACTCGTTTTAGAGCTCAGCCTGGAAGAAGAAGTGCTGCTTGCGGCGGCATCTCGGCTACACGGCACGGATCCGGCGACCTATGCCAAGCAACTGCCGCCAGGCTGTAGCGGAGTTGGCCGGAAGCACGAGGTGGCATTTCGGCATCTTCCGGCAGCAGTCCAGGCTACACGCTTTCCACCGCGTGAACTGCAGGGCTCCGATCATCAGGACCAAAACTCCGACAGCGACCGGAACGCAGCGACAAAGATCAGGACGCTGCATTTCGAAGCTCGATAGTGCCAGCCCCACTGTAAAGACCGCCAACCCGATCACTGTCCACACGAAGAAATAGCCGGCGCCGACCACAAAGGTTAGCGTAGTCAGCCTCTCAGCTCCAGCGGCCAGTTCGCGATACCGCCCCAGCATCGGAGCCAGAGATGGCAGCATCATCGCCACCATCATGATCGTCCACATGAATAGGAACGATGCGGCTGCCCCGCACCATATCTGATTTGGCATCGGCATCCATACTGCCGACATGGTCCAGCCGCCGGGCATCCGCATGTTCCCCATACTCGACATAGACCGGCATAAGACGAATGTAGCTACTGTACTTGAGGCAAAGAGCAGCGCTAAAACGCCAACGAAGCTAAGCTTGGAAGTTCCTCGGGTTAGCACGGTCACTCTCCCTAATACTCGTCGTGGCGTCGTAGCCAGTAGGAATCTTCGTTCCGGCCTTTAGAAGCTCTGTCCAGCCACGGGTACATGCCCCAAACAGCGTCCACTCCGCGGGAGTAGGCCGAATAAGTATGGTAGATGGCCCCGTCTTCGAACACGAAGGAACTGAGCCCGGGCCGGTCACGGGCATAAGTCGGTGCATCGGTTCCGCAAGTCGCCGCGATTTGCTGGACCACGGGATGGGGCTTCTCGTTGTCCATGACGTGACCGCTGCGCTTGTAGTTGTATTCTATGGAGCCCTCTCGCTGCTGTTCTTCGGTAAAGGAGACACTGTAGTCGTTGTTGAAGTCGCTCTTTTCTGACGACGCCCACGGGAACGACCATCCCATCCTCCGCTTGTACTCCAGCAGCTTTTCGAGCGGCGCCCGGGACACGGCCGTCAGCGTGACGTCGTGGTTTGCCAGGTGAACGAAAACACCGTCGATTCCGTCCGCAATCGACGAACAGGATGGGCACCCTGCCTTGTAGTCCGGACCGAACATGAAGTGGTAAACGATAAGCTGCGAACGACCCTGGAAGAGGTCGACCAATGAAGCATGTCCGTCCTCCGTGTCGAATAGATACTCCTTGTTGACCGGGACCCACGGCAGATCCTGGCGTCGCTGCGCCAACTCGTCGCCGCGCCGCGTTAACTCCTTCTCCGCCGCGAGCAGATCGATCCGGGCGGAAAGCCACTCTTCACGCGTGCCTATGATATGGGTTGTCATTGGTTTGTCTCCTCAAAGTGTGTGTTTAAAAAGAGTAGTCACCGTAGATAGTTTGTATGTACTCCAGTTGGCTGGCGTGGCTCCTCAAATGGTCGGCGGCGAAAGTGATCGCGACGCCCATGGGGATTGCGCCAAACGGCATATCTACGATGGAATCCACCTGTTCGGGAGTAAGCGCGTCCAACCATCTCACATATTCGGTGCTGGCCTGATTGAGCAGGTTCAGCGCCTGCTCACGGGTCTTGTAATCCTTTTCCGCTACTCGATTTGAAGCATCCATTTCGTTCACATTCTTAAACGGAAATGGTTTGCCGTCCAGCAACCCATGGAGTAGTTGAGTACCCATTGCGCCATGAGCGACAAGATGTATCGGCGTGCGCGCCGCAGGGGATGGAGCCCACTCGATTTTATCGTCCGGCGTATTGTTGATGTCGGCCTCGAGTCGACTTTTGGCACGGAGGAACTCCGCCTTGGCGTCGCTGACTATAGTGTTCATTTGATTTCTCCCTATCTCTTCGTTATTTATCCGTTCCGGCCGCAAAGTATGTATTCCGGTCCGTTGGGAACATAATATCAGCGGAGCATCAATGGGTGTGAGTAACAAATCTGGCGGGATATCTAATGACCCTGTGGTTGCGGCCGCGGGGCGGGCGCTGGCTGCCGGGGACCCTCTGCGCGCATTGAACCTTGTCGCCCTGCGCGAAGACGGGCCGGGGCTTGCGCTGCGCGGCATCGCCATCGCCCAACTTGGCGACCTCGCCCGAGCGAAAGTTCTCTTAAAGAGTGCGTCTCGCGCATTCGGTCCAACCGAGGACCTATCCCGCGCCAGGTGCATGCTTGCGGAAGCGGAAATCGCACTCGCTACTCGTGACCTCACGTCGCTGCCGAAGTCGTTGGACGCGGTGCGGACTACCATGGAACAGCACGGCGACCGACTGAACGCGGCGCATGCGCAATTTGTTGACGCCCGTCGTCATCTCCTGATCGGTCGACCGTCCGAAGCGGACCGAATCATCGCCGAGATCGATCCCGAGCCGTTTCCTCCCGCGCTGCGGGCAGCCTACGAGTTGGTGGTGGCGGGGATCGCGATCAGGCGTCAACGTGCCAAGGCGGCTCAAAGCGCACTTGAAAGAGCCGAGCTTGCCGCGCGCAGGGCTGGCATACCGTCGCTTCAGGCAGAGGTCGAAAGCGCGTTCCGTGTTACGGCCGCGCCTGTCGCGCGAGTGGTTGGCGGCCGGCTCATTCGCCTGGACGAGCTTGAGGAAATGCTGGCGTCTGGAACGCTCGTGGTGGACGCATGCCGCCGCGCCGTCCGCAATGCGGACGCCTCCGTGTCTCTGGCGGGCCGGCCGTTGCTGTTCGAGTTGGCGCGTGCATTAGGAGAAGCGTGGCCGGATGATGTGGCGAGGAATGCGCTCATCGAGCGGGTTTTCGAGATGCTGATCGACGATGAGGAGGACCGCTTGCGATTGCGTGTCGAAATCGGAAGGCTGCGCGCCCTGCTCGAACCGCTTGCCTCGGTGATCGCCACGAAGCGTGGGTTTGCACTCGCCCCTCGGCATACGCATGAAGTCGTTGTATTGGAGCCGCCCATCGACGAGGAGTATGCGACTCTGCTCGCCCTTCTTTCCGACGGCGAAGCGTGGTCAAGCTCGGCAATTGCCCTTGCGCTTGGCGCCAGCCAGCGGTCCATACAGCGGTCGCTTGAAGCGCTTGTAATATCGGGTAAAGTACAGTCCTTCGGCCGCGGTCCGGCTTGCCGCTGGACGGCTTCGCCGGTGGTTGGAATCACGACAACTTTGTTACTCCCAGGATCTCTGCCGGGAGAGTAAGATAAACACATGACACCAATAAAAGCTGAAATTGTTCGCGAATACGGTCCCTTTCCGGGCGCTAAGAGCGTGGGCGGCGTTACGTACGACGGCAGCTGCGTTTGGTTTGCGTCCAATGACAAACTGAATGCCTTCGATCCGGAGACCGGAGAGGCGTTGCGCTCATTCGACGCAGCCGCGCACGCCGGCAGCGCCTTCGACGGCCGGCACCTGTATCAACTCTCGAACGATCGAATCCAGAAGATCGATCCAGAAACTGGCGCCATCCTGAGCACAATACCTGCGCCCGATAACGACGGCGGCAACTCGGGAATGGCGTGGGCAGAAGGGTCGCTCTGGGTGGGACAATACCGAGCGCGCAAGATCCACCAGGTCGATCCACAAACCGGGGCCATCCTGCGCACGATCGATTCCAACCGGTTCGTCACCGGGGTGTCCTGGGTCGATGGTGAGCTCTGGCACGCCACGTGGGACGACGATGGCAGCGACATAAGACGAATCGATCCGGCCAGCGGTGAAGTGCTCGAGCTGCTCGAAATGCCGGCGGAAATCGGTGTATCCGGCCTCGAATCTGATGGCGGAGACCGCTTCTTCTGCGGAGGCGGCGAAAGTGGGAAAATTAGGGCTGTGCGCAGACCCCGATAATGTAGTCTCGTTCAAGGAGAAAACTATGAGCACGCATATTGATGTCATTGACCACAAAGTAGTCACTCAACAAGAGTGGATTGAGGCCTCCGCCGAGCTGTTGATCGAGGAAAAAGAGTTGACCAGACACCGCGACGAGGTGAGCCGCCTGCGCCGAGAACTGCCGTGGGTCCGTGGGGAAAAAAACTATGTGTTCGACGGGCCCAACGGCAAAGAGACCCTCGCCGATCTCTTTGCCGGCCGCAGTCAATTGATCACCTACCACTTTATGTTCGCTCCAGGGGACGAAGGGTGCCCCGGTTGCTCGTTCGTGTCGGATCATATCGATGGGGCCAACCTGCATCTTGCGCACCACGATGTCACGCTGCTGGCGGTCTCTCGCGCTCCCCTGGCGGAATTCTTGCCCTTTAAGAAGCGCATGGACTGGGACTTCAAGTGGGTGTCCTCCGCCGGAACCGACTTCAACTACGACTTCTGGGTCTCGTATACGAGGGCAGAACTCGATCGCGATAAGGTCCTGCACAACTTCACCATCCAAAAGCTCAATGGCGAAGAGCAGCCGGGCCTCAGCGCCTTTTACAAAGACCCCGCCGGCAGTATCTTCCACACCTATTCCAGCTATGAGCGGGGACTGGACTTGTTGGTTGGCGCCTACAACTATTTAGACCTTACCCCCAAGGGCCGGAACGAGGCGAGCGGGATGGATTGGTTGAACTTCCATGACAAGTACGATGAGTAGCTAAAACGAACTTGCGAATCAAGGTGGCCAGATCTTCTTCTGTCCACCTCATTCCGTCTGGAAACTGTGGTAAATTAGTGTTAATAACCACTTAATGCTAGCTTCCCGCAATTCAAGGCAAGTCACGAACAAAGCAGCGATGCGGTCTACGGTCAAAGGAGAACTCTATGTCAGACTTCGATCCCGGAAACTCGCCTCAAGAGCCAGTTCGATATGACTTGGCCGGCAATCCGATACCGTCAGCGCCCCCGTCCTATGGAAATTCCCAAAATCCGAGCCCGCCGCCCGCCCCAATAGGATACGCACCGCCCGGAGTCTATGCTCCCAAGCAACCGGTAAAACCTCCACAGAAAAAGCAAAAAGCGATTCCGTTCGGTATGGAAGAAGCTATTACGAACGGGTCCAATTGGATTTTCGGGGTTGCGGGGCTTACACTGGTTAGTCTCTGGTTAACCTGTCTTACATATCCAATATCTGTGCCCTACGTGAGCTATGCAGCTCTCTCATCCGTGGTCGGCTTGGCGTTAGGGTTGGGTGCGGTTATGCACTATCCCGTTGCGGCGGCAATTGGCTCGCTCGCAATTATTCCTTTTGCCGGTCTTGGCGTTCTTGGCCACAAAAGACAAGCCTGGGTTTTCATGGTAGCCATGATCATATACGGCATCGACATTCCGATAAGCTGGGTGTTGAACTTCGGTCTTTTTGGTTTGTTACTTGGCACAACATGGCACGGCTGGGTCTTCTCCCGAATGTTCACCGCATTTACTGCATGCAGGGAGGTTGCATGAATAGCAGACAAAAGACAGTCCAAACTTATGCAGAGACCATCAAGCACCGTCCTATAAACAACAGGGAAAGTCTGGAAACTGTAAGCCCGCTGTGAAACAAGTTGGACTAATTCAGAATGCCAGTCACATCCCGGTTGCCGTGTAGCACGCGAATAATGCGTATGGGGCGTGGAGTGGGGTCGTAGACGATTAGGTAAGAATAGACTTGCCAAAATCGGACAGGCTTGTTTGTCAGGTCTTCCCGGCTATGCCCCGCGCCTGGCGTCTGATTCAGAAATGCACAGGCGGTCTTAATAGTCATAATAACCCTGCGGGTGGTCGCAATTCCCGCTTCTTCTGCAAGGAACGCCGTAATTTCGGCGAGGTCTATTTTTGCTTCCGAGGTGAAAGTAGGTCGCTTCACTTGTGACCGGCGCGCTCCATGGAATCGAGCTGAGTTTCTAACTCGGCAAAGACGTCATCACCATCATGCAGGCGACCAGTGAGGGCAGACGCCCAACCTGCGTCAATCTTTCTTCGAATCTCGTCCTTCTGAATGGCTTTCATCTGGTCACGCTCTTCCATGAGCCGCAACGCCTCGCGAACGACTTCACTGGCCGAGTTGTAGCGCCCGGTCTGCACCTTGGTATGTACGAGCTGTTCAAGCTCAGGGGTCAGGTTAACGTTCATTGGTCGCCCTTTGTAGTTGATGGTTTAATGATACTAAAATTGTCAATGATTGTCAATCTTCGTTAGAACTCTATGAAATCGGATAATGTCGCAAAACTGTGGTAAATTAGCGTGAATGGCGCAATCATCCTAACTCTTGACCCAATAGTTAAGGATTTACACAGCGATCCCCTCTAAAATAGGACAGTTATCAACATTCGTGGAGACCATGAAAACGTGAATTGTCTTACAT
>Ga0302315_10003681_pt1 | contig 13729 bp, 13 predicted proteins | sample III_Palsa_N3_1_FD_200532 | JGI IMG/M metagenome (GOLD analysis project Ga0302315, IMG submission 200532) | Peat permafrost microbial communities from Stordalen Mire near Abisko, Sweden - III_Palsa_N3_1 | ecosystem: Environmental > Terrestrial > Soil > Palsa > Peat permafrost | place: Sweden... | reverse complement strand
CAGAATATTTTTGGTTAAAGGAAGCCAGTTATTATTAATAGCTGCGCCGATGAGCTTATCCAAAGCATTATGCCTGCCTACATCCTCCCGTACCAATAGTAATTCGCCGTTAGGCATAAATAAAGCTGATGCATGTAAGCCACCTGTATCAGCAAATACTTCCTGATGTTTGCTTAGTATAGTTGGTAGTTTATGTAGTATAGCGGCATTTATAAAATTATCATCCTGCTGATTCTGATATACACTCACCGTACGAATAGCGTTGATGGAGCCTTTACCACAAACGCCGCAGCTGGAGGTTGTATAAAAATTACGCTCGGTATTGCGCAGGTTCGGGATCGTATCTTCGTACAGGGATACTTGGATAGTGTTTTCCTTATTCTCGGCGCAAGCAATAAAGGAATGATCTATTTTAGCTACATCCTTTTGTTGGGTGATGATGCCTTCAGTAAACAGAAATCCAAGTGCTAATTCTTTATCGTTACCCGGCGTACGCATGGTAACGGATATGTTTTGTATCTGTCGGTTATTTTTAGGGCCAAATTCAAGGCGAATTTCCAAAGGTTCCTCAATAGCCAGCGCATCCGATGTTTCGGTAATCGCCGCATGATTTACTTTGGTAATCGGGAGATGCGCAATTGAACTTGATGCCATAATCAAATATACAAAACAGGATAAACTAATGTTCTTTATCGGTGTTAATTAATTTACTTCTATCTTTGATTATTACGTTTTTGGATAGTTTGTATAATTTGTTTGGAAGCTTTTAAAAGACAATCAATGAAGATCAACATACTGGCATTTGGTATAGCAAAGGATATATTTGGCGGATCTACGATTAGCGTGGAGTTGGCTAATGATGCCAGTGTTTATAACCTGAAATATTCACTGGAACAACAATACCCGCGGTTAAAGAAATTAGCCACGTATATGGTTGCCGTAAATAACGAATATGCCCTGCCCGAAGATACCATTTACGAAACCGACGAAATTGCCATTATACCACCAGTGAGTGGTGGATAAATCACACTGTTATTTCGGAGGGAAATAGGAAACAGACTTACGAAGTTTTAAAAACTTCGTAAGTCTTACAGGCAACTTTTTTCACTACAAGCTTTTATAAACATTTCACCCAATTCTGTTATTATAATTTCCATATTGGACTGTATATCTATGTCAAATTTAACATTCAAGTAAGAATCCTCTTGGCTATTTGGTATTTCTAATGTTTGAGTATCAGCGTATGTTTCATGTACTTCCTTTATAATACCTAATCGAATTAAATTAGCTAATTCAAAATCTAATAATTCTCCTTCAGGTAGAACTAATGGTCGTCTAATGTTATAACGAATAGTAAACTCTTTGTTTCTAAAACTAGACCGTTCTTGATTAAATTTCTCTCTTTGGTCTGTCAATTCCAAATACCTTTTACTATATGGGTATTTACCATTTTTCTCTTGTTTTATTTCAGATACAATAGATTCAATCCTATTTGAAAATTCCATTTCTACCGCAGGTTTATCTATTATATATTTTTCTAATTCTAATCGGGCATTTATCCTATTTTGCATTTTCTCATTAAAAACATTTTCTACGAGAGTGTATTCATCTATTGAAATCTGGCTTAACAAATAAGGAAAGACGTGATTTTCTATATTTTGCTCGGAATCGACTAAATTGCCTAGTAATATTGCCCATTTGTTTTGCAAATATTCGTCTTCTTCTAATGCTGCATTTTCTAAAAGAGGACACAGTAATTTAAGCGATATTGATTTAGTAGATATATTGTATTTTTCGCAGTAAATTTTTGCTTTATTTAGAATTCTAACCTGATTTTTAAATTTGATAAAAGTTACCTGATCTTTTAATAATAATCCAGTCTCTTCTAAAGTAGGATTAATCAGCTTGCCTAGAAAATCTTTTGCTGCGTCAACCGCTTTTTCAAGTACTGTAGATGTAATATCTATTTTCATGTCTGTATGCTTAAACGATATTACATTTATTTTGCCATTTTTGCAACTATACATATTCACCGATTTGCAAACCGAAATAAAAATATCATCCCAAACACTCGATATACAAACGTGTATAAATTGGGTCATACTACCGGAATCGGGTGGTATAGATGTGTTTATTGGTACTGTACGTAATGCTACCAAAGGCAAAACAGTTTTAAGACTGGAGTTTGAAGCCTATGAAAAAATGGCTATTGCCGAAATGGAAAAGATAGCTACGCAGGCTTTGGCTAAATGGCCGGTTCAAAAATTATTGATTTATCACCGTACCGGGGTTTTAGCTGTTGGCGAGATACCTGTTATTATAGCTGTGTCTACCGCGCATAGGGATGCGGCTTTTGAGGCTTGCCGTTATGTGATCGATACTTTGAAACAAACTGTACCCATCTGGAAAAAAGAGATTTTTGAAGATGGCGAGGTTTGGGTGGCCGCGCATCCTTGATATTTCTCTGTGTCATTTCGACCGGAGGGAGAAATCTTCTGCTATCTAAATAGTCCGCTGTGTATCTCGAAGGGATTTCTCCCTGCGGTTGAAATGACAGGAAGTAGTCTAATTAATCCTCATCCAAATACGAAAACCAGGCACCCAATCCACCTTCCAATGAAAACACCTTAGCATCAGGGAATTTTTGTTTGATCATTTTTACTGCTTCCCCGCTGCGTTTGCCGGATGAGCAGTAGAGTACTTTGATGCTTCCGTTGTTGATGTAATCCCAGTAATCTTCCAGTTCATCCACTTCGATGTGTTCTCCGCCAATATCTATCTCATCGCGTTCCTCATCGGTGCGGATGTCTAATAGTTCCAGCGTATTTTCTTCCAAGCCTTTTTTAACTTCGTCTACAGACATACTTATTACCGCAGCCGTTAATGGCAACGCGGTAATATTAGTTTTAGTAACGCCGCCGATCTTAATTATACGACTTTGCATGCTCTGGGCATCAAATATTAATATTTTACTTTTTAGCAAATCGCCCGTTTGGGTAATGTATTTGATTACCTCGTTAGCCTGCATACAACCAATTATTCCTGCCAGCGTAGGTATCACGCCACCAACCGCGCAACTGGGCACCTGGGTGGCATCAACGTTATTGAAGAGATCACGATAATTGGGTGTGTATGTACCGTTTTCGTTTTTAACATTCCAAACAGCAACTTGCCCTTCAAATTGATAAATAGCGCCGTAAACAATTGGTTTGCCTGAAAGCACACCAGCATCATTTAATATATATCTAGTTTCAAAATTATCAGTACAATCAACTATAATATCATATTGGCTAATCAGTTCCATCACATTTAACGCTGTTACCCGCATATCATGTGTTACTACTTTTATATCCAGATTTTGCCTTTGCAAGCGCTTGGTAGCGATCATCGCCTTTTTAAAGTCCTTATCAGCAGGAGAAAATAACACCTGACGATGTAAGTTACCAATGGAAACAATATCATAATCGGCTATGCCTAATGTCCCTACGCCTGCTGCTGCTAAATACTGCAAGGCAGGGCATCCTAAACCACCTGCACCTACTACCAGCACCCTGGCTTCTGTTAAAAGCTGTTGTGCGGCTTCACCAAAACCTGGTAAAGCTATCTGGCAACTGTATCTTAGCAAATCATCAGACATTATACTGTAGTTATTTTTTGTTTAAGAATTGATTTGACTTTTTCCAGTTCTTCTGGCGTATTTACGTTAGTAAGCGAGCTGGCATCAGGCGCAGTTAATAAATGGGCGTCAGTATTAATTAAAACCTTGCGCGGACAAGAATACCCCTGTGCTAAAAATGCTAATAATACCGAATAACTTTTCGGCTCCCAAATGGTGATCAATGGCTCAGGGAAACCCTCGTAACCATTACCAAAAGTGGTTGCTAATTTTGATGGATCACGGTTATCGACCAGATATTGTAAAGTTTTCTTATCCAGCAAAGGCAGATCGCAAGCAATAACCAGCCATGCACAATCTGGTTTTTCTCTGAATGCTGATAGTATCGCTCCATATGGGCCTAAGCCTATAAAAGTATCTTCGAGTGTGGCGTACTGCGCATCGGTTTCTTCCTGTCCTGATCGGCATGAAATGAATACTTCATTACACAAGCTCTTCAACATATCAGCCATATGATAACGCTGAGGCTTACCATGCCAGTTAACTGAACCCTTATCGAACCCCATGCGGGTGCTTTTACCCCCTGCTAATACCAAACCATTTAAAACAGGTTTCGCTTGCTGTAATTTCTCGGCAAAAAATCCAATGATCTTATCTGTTTCGTTTAGCTTATATACCGGTATTTGTTGCCAGTTGGGGATGGATTCTTTTATAAAATCAAATACGTCATCTACATTATCGGCTAATAAAAGCAATTGTACGTTGGTTAACTGCTCCAGTCTTTTTTGCAGGGAAGTTTTTTTATTGAGGTCGATAATCACTACCTGGGCTTTTGCCGGTTGATGGTTACCATTCACTAAAATTATATCCGCCTCGGCGAAAAGCTGCCTTTGCCTGAATGGGGTGATTGGCGTAGTATAGTTGTATTGCTGATAGTTTATCTGATCGGTATATTCTAAAACTGCGCCAGATGATAAACGACCAGGTAAAGAAACCACTTCATCGTTGTGCAAGGTATCCGCGTAAGCGCATTTATATCGAGGTGATAGCGCACTAATCACCCGATCGGCTAAATGCTTGACGGCGGTGCAATATCCACCTACAATTGCCCACTCATTCCGCCCAAAATTACCGGATAAGCTCGTAAGCGGCGTATGTTTTCCATGCCTGCCGGCAAGCTGGTTATGCTCTTTTGAAGTCACGTTTACCTCCTGTTTTTGCTATCAGTTTGGTTTCTTTTATAATAATATCATGACTGAGCGCCTTGCACATATCATAAATAGTAAGTGCCGCTATTGATGCTCCTACCAATGCCTCCATCTCCACTCCTGTTTTAGCGGTAATGCTGGCAGTACAGTCAATTATAACTTCATTATTTTCATTTAGATTGATGGCGATATTGCAATTATCTAATCCTAAAGAATGACAAAGTGGTATCAAATCACCCGTTTTCTTAGCGGCCATAATTCCCGCAATGACCGCAATCTGGAATACTGAACCTTTTTTGGTTTGTAAATCGCCATTAACTAATTGGGTTAATACCTCATCAGGTAATGAAACAATACTACGGGCGGTGGCTGTACGTTTGGTGACTGTTTTTTCGCCAACATCAACCATTGTTGCACGGCCATTTTTATCCAAGTGCGATAATGTTTCTTCGCTCATTATATTATTCCATTAAAGGGGTAAACCCTGTATACCTCGCCTTTTTTAAAGTTATGTTTACCTAATGGAAGTTCCATAAAGGCGTTTGTATCGGCTAAGTTAGCAAAATCACCGGAGCCATTTCCTTCGATGGGGTGGGCTAATAAACGGCCTTCGTGATTTAAATTTAGATTTACCTGTAAAAAATATTTCAGATCAGGTTGAAAATGCACATCATGATCTAAAACCGCATAGGCAGCAGGTTTACTTTGCAGGCCTAATGTGGCTTGCAGCCAGGGCAAAAAGTAACGATGCAAACACATAAACGTAGCCACTGGGTTTCCGGGGAATGCGAAAACCAGCACCCCATTATCATGCTTACCAAACCAGAAAGGCTTGCCCGGCCTTTGTTGTACTTTATGAAAAAGCTGCTTTATCTGTAATTCTTCCAAAGCCTGCGGGATATAATCGAACTTGCCCATGGAAATACCACCGCTTAGCAATATCACATCGTAGTTAAGCAGGCATTCTTGTATCAGTTTTTTGGTAATGTCCGGATTATCCGGGATGTGGAGCATCGCTGCTTCTATTCCATTTTGCTGCAAAACAGCTTTAACCGTATAGTTATTGGATCTTCTAATCTGGTAGACCAAGGGAACTTGCTCAACCTCTACCAGTTCATCACCCGAAGAAATAATGACTACACGAGGCACTTTCTTCACCCTCAATTCGGTCTCGCCAACTGAAGCAACTAAACTTATTATGGCAGGCGTTATCAATTGGCCTGATGGTGCTACAACATCGTCCTTCTTTTTATCTCGACCCTGGTAGTGGATATTCTGGCCTTTTTTTATGGTGCTGTAGTTTACCAGTACAGATGCTAAACCTGCACGTACTTCCAGATCTTCATAACGGATAACAGTATCTACAGACAATGGCAAAATAGCCCCGGTCATGATTTCGATACAATGATCTGTTTCGTGGATCTCTGCCGGGGGATCGCCTGCTGCCTGTGTGGCCTTAATATGAAACGAGCTGACACCATTTTCAATAGCGTTATAGTTAACAGCAACCCCATCCATAGTCACCCGGTTAAAGGGTGGCAAATCGCGATCGGCTTTTATATTTTCGGCCAGTACACGACCTAAAGCATGTTCAAAGGGGGTTATTTCTACACCATAATCTTTGATCTCTGCCTGTATTATTTTTTCGGCTTCTTCTACAGTTATCATGTATTGCAAATATTAAAATTAGAAATTAGCCGCCTATAGCCGCCATTGATTCATGCATACCGGTATTTTTCACCAGTTTCTCTGCCTCCCATCCATCCTTCACCCTATTATTAAACGCATTTAACAGGCTATCTTTTATCGTAGCATCATTTTTACCTGCGCGCATCAAATCCTTTATATTTAGAACACCATCATCATACAAACAGTTTTTCAAAGTTCCCTGCGGTGTAATGCGGATACGATTACAACTACCGCAAAAAGTACGCGAATACGCCGCTATGACACCCACACTACCCGCATGCCCCGGTACATGGTAATTATATGCTGTTGAATAAGCCGGGTCCTGCACCTTTTTTATATCCGGATAAACTTGCTCTATCTCTTCTAAGATACGAATATAATCCCATGACATTTTAGTTTGATGAATTTGCCCATCGCCATTAAAAGGCATTTCCTCAATAAAACGAACACTTACCGGCAGTTTTTTAGTTAGCTCTACCAGCGGGATAATGTCCTGTGTATTTTTGCCTTCCATTACTACCGCGTTTATTTTCACTTCGATACTGTATTTTAATAACTCATCAAGTGTTGCCATAACCGCGCCAAATTCATCACGGCGGGTAATATTGAAAAAACGACCTGCATCCAAAGTATCTAAACTGAGGTTAACTGATTTTACACCTATCGCTTTTAGCTCGGCCACATGAGGCGCTGTTAATACACCGTTTGTAGTTAAGCTCAAATCCTGTAACCCATCTAACTTAGATATTGCAGTTAACAGCTTCATAATATCCTTACGAACAAAAGGCTCGCCACCTGTGATCCGGATTTTTTGGATGCCCATGCTTACCAGCAAAGCGCAGGCACGCAGCATTTCCTCATAGCTCATTAATTCCGTACGCGATAACCAGTTAAGTCCGTCCTCGGGCATACAATAAAAGCAGCGCAGGTTACACTTATCCGTTACAGCCAGGCGCAGGTAATTTATCGTTCTTCCGTGGTTATCTATTAGCAATTGGCAGTCTTTTTAATAAAAAAATAACAGCAGCTTCATTATTAAGTTTAACAAGCTCCTGTAAATTTACTGAATAATTATCCGCAGGGTTATAAAAAAATAAATCCTGCAGACTGTTTGTCGCAGGATTTACATAAGGCTTACAAAAATTAGTTATTTCCTTATTTAGCGATGCTAAATTTGTATTCAGTTGTGGTTTTATAAACCTGACCCGGCTTTAATACTACTGAAGGGAATTTCGGCTCATTAGGTGAATCCGGGAAATGCTCGGTTTCCATTGCAAAAGCAGTTCTGTAGTTATCCTTAGCACCGTATTTCATGGCATTATCTCCTTTCATAAAGTTGCCAGTATAAAATTGAAGCCCCGGCTCCTGGGTGAATATCTGCATCTCTATATCGCTTTTATCACCAACCACTGTGGCAACAGGTGTATCTAACGAAGGCTTGGTTAATACAAAGTTATGATCGTAACCTTTGCCGTTTGTTAACTGCTCATCTTTATCATTAATTCTTGAACCAATTACCGTAGATTGAGTAAAGTCAAACGGTGTACCTTTTACCGGTGCTATTACTCCAGTTGGGATAGATGTTGGGTCAATCGGGGTATATGTATCAGCTAATATCTGCGCTTTGTGATTCAGGATAGTGCCGCCATTTGCGCCATTCAGGTTAAAATAAGTATGGTTGGTTAAATTAACAATAGTGGTTTTGTCGGTTGTTGCGGTATAATCTATCTTCAAACCATTGTCGTTGGTTAAAGTATAAACCACTTTTACCTGCAAATTGCCCGGGAAACCTTCTTCCATATCTTTTGACAGATATGTTAACTCTAAGGTTGTTGAATCTATTTGTTTGGCATCCCAAACCTTAAAATCAAAACCAACTTTACCGCCATGCAGCGTGTTAGGGCTATTGTTGATGAACAAACTATATTCTTTACCTTCTAACGCAAACTTGCCTTTGGCTATGCGGTTACCATAACGACCAATTATAGCGCCGTAATATGGGCCTGGCGCATTTTTATAACCTTCAACTGAATCGAAACCTTCTACTACGTCGGTTAGCTTTCCATTTTTATCCGGCACTAATATGCTTACTACGCGACCACCAAAGTTGGTGATAGCCACTTCCATTCCTTTAGAATTTTTTAATGTATATAGATCTGTTTTTTTACCATCGATAGTTTTTTGAAAAGCTGAAGCCGCAGGTAATTTCGCTTCCAGAGAGTCGGTCATGTTTATAGTACTTTTTGTGTTTGAATTATTGCATGCGCTTACGGTTAATAAACATGCAGGCAATATAATAGATAGAGCCGGTTTAAATAATTTGTACATAATTGGGTTTAGTTATTGGTGAAACTTATCCAAAAATGGTAAAAATTATGTCAATAATACATTTAAAAAATAAATTTTATTAAAAGCCGAAATCGCCGTCACTAATTACCGCGCTATCGCATATGTATGTAGGTGCTATACCTGTAGCAATTATACGCGAGTCTGCATCCCGGGCTAAGGTATTGCCTGACAGAACGAGTACAGTATCTAAACCAAACTTATTGCCGCCGAGTATATCAGTATTCAGTGTATCCCCCACCATAACAATTTCGGTTTTGTTAACCTGCATTTTAGCGCGTACCAACTCGTAGGCGAACATAAACATCTGCGAATCCGGTTTACCGAACCTGATAAACTGCTTACCAACAACGCTTTCTACCATTGCGGCTATACCGCCAACAGCTATGGAAACATCCGTTATTGTGAGTGGATAAGCACGATCGGTATTGGCGACTATAACCGGTATGGTGCGTTTGCGGATAAGGTTGACGGCTTTGTTGAGATCTTTCGCCCAATCAAATCCTTCATCATCCAAAAATATCAGGGCATTTACTTTATCGATATTACTGGCATTGATTTCGCTTACCGGTAAGGTATGCAGGCCTGAACTTTCAATATAATGAGCCGATTGTGTGGTACCTAGGTAAGCCACTATACCATCTTTAACTTGCAGGTCTAAATACTCCTTAGTCAGCATGCCCGACGATACAATTTTATCGGCGCTGATAATATCTAAACCAGCTTTATGATAACTTTCGGCTAATTGGGCCGGACTACGGGATGCGTCGTTGGTTACAATGTAGTATTCCTTGCCTTGTGCTTCGAGGTACTCAAATGTTTTTTCGATGCCGGGCAGTATGCCGTTATAGTTTTTCAGCACACCAAACGCATCAAAAAATATTACTTTGTATTTATCAATAATCGATTTAAAGTTTTCTACTCGTTGCATTGGCGTGGCTAATTATATTATTTTAAGGGCTTCAATTATTTTATCTGCATCAAAATCACGATCTACCGATGGTAAATATATATCAAATGCTTCGGCTTGTAGCTTTTGGGCATATTGCTCATTGAAAAAGTATTTGCCGTCTTTTATCACATAGTTCAATATAAAAAACCGGTAGCTTTCTTTTAAAAATCGAATTTCGTCAGCTGTTAAGGGATAAACCTTGTGATATTCTTTTAAAAAAATGATAAACCGATCTTCCATTAGCGGACCAATCACATAACTAAACACCGTACGGTCGCCGACATCGGATACTACCCTGCTCAGGAAATAAAAATCAAGCATGCGGTAGCTCATCCTGAACCAGTCATAATCCCAACGGGAATATAATTCAAGATTTGGACCAACGGAGAAATTACCTATGTTCCAGTCGATAAATACCGGAATCGACTCAAAGGATTTCATGTTGTAATTGGAGCGATTTTTCAGGAACAGATCGCAGTGATATTTCAGAAAATCAACCTGCATGGGGGTGCCGAATTGCTTTTCATTACGCTCCAACTGTTGTTGTAGAGCATAAATATCAGTCCGCAAGGTTTTGGATGATTTTGGCAATATATTTCTGATGCGCGAACAGGCTTTATGAAATTTCCCAATCTGCTGCCCAAGTTTTTGAATATGATTTTCATCCAGGCGTCTTGGTAGCCTATCCATTATGCGGGTTGGGTTATAAAACACTACCCACACATCCTCTTTGCCATGTTTGTAATGATAGATATAAACCCGGTTGTTTTTTAGAAGTGATTTGGCTAAAAAGTTTTCAAACGGGTAAAGCAAGTTGTTTGACAAGCTGTGAATGATGCGATGATCCTCTTTAAAATGCTCGTACTTGCCAAAGTTTGAAAGCTTGGCAATGATAATATCATCATCATCAAACGTTATGCGGTATACGTGGTTGGTAGAAACCATCGCGCTGATATCTTCAATCAGTTTAATGGTTTTAGAAGCGTCGTAGCCTTCCCAGGCTTTTTTTATTATGATAGAGTAGTCCATTGGTTGTTTTTACCACAGAGGTAATTATATAATCTCGAAATATCTTTTCAACTCCCAATCAGTAACACTTTTGGCGAATTGGCGGTGTTCCCACAAACGGGTTTGGGTAAAGTGTTCAACAAATTCTTCGCCGAATAACTCTTTGGCTATTGGAGAGTCTTTCATTAGTATAGCGGCATCGTGCAGGTTTGATGAGAGCTTACCATTCCTTATATCCTGGTAGCCATTGCCGGTAGTTGGCGGTATAGTTAGTTCTAATTTATGTTTAATGCCATATAAACCTGATGCCAGCGCAGCCGACATAGCTAAATATGGATTAGTATCAGCACCTGGGATGCGGGTCTCCAAACGGGTATAAGCCGCTGAATCATTTAGCACCCGTAATGCGGTTGTTCTATTATCCAGTCCCCATGTTACTGTGGTTGGTGCCCAGGCACCTTCGACCAAACGCTTATAACTGTTTACGGTTGGCGCATACATGGGTAAAATATAAGGCATGCAATGTAACTGACCTGCTAAATAATGCCTGAACAGATCACTCATCTTATTATCATCATCGGCATCATAAAACAGGTTTTCGGTTTTATCCTTATTCCATAAGCTTTGGTGGATATGGCCGCTGCAACCGGGTAAGGTTTCCGTCCACTTGGCCATGAATGAGGCCATTATACCATGTTTGTAAGCTATTTCTTTTACAGCGGTTTTAAACAACACCGCTTTGTCAGCAGCTTGTATTACATGATCGTGCAAAATAGCTGCTTCATATACACCTGGGCCAGTTTCGGTATGCAATCCTTCAATTGGGATATTAAACTGCATCAATAAATTGAACAAGTCGTAATAAAACTCGCTTTGCTGAGAGATGCGCAAGATGGAATAACCAAACATGCCCGGCGTTAAGGTTTGTAAGTGTGTGAAGCTTTTATCCTGTATAGATTGTGGTGTTTCCTTAAAATTGAACCATTCAAACTCTTGCGAAAATTCGGGGTGATAACCCATGGATTCACAGTCTTTGGATATGCGCTTTAATAAACTGCGGGTATCTACAGGGAGATCATTGCCATCAGCTTTGCTAAAATCAGCCAAAAAGAATGGAATGTTATCCTGCCATGGTACGGTCCTGAAGGTAGAAAGATCAATACGACATTGTTGATCAGGGTAACCGGTATGCCAACCTGTAACTTTTACATTATCGTAAGTGCCATCACTGCTATCCCAGCCAAAAACCACATCGCAAAAGCCGTAGCCGTTGCGCATACCATCAATAAATTTTTTATGGTGAATTACTTTGCCTCGCAGGATACCATCGGTATCAGCAAAGGCAAATTTTATCTTTTGAATATCGTTCTCTTTTAAATAAGTTATGATCTGGTCTTCGTTCATAGGTTCGGAGATAATTCGGCGGCAAGTTAAGCAACTATTGTAACGGTTGGATAAACATTTTTATGATATATAGCTATACGGTCTATACGCTGTATCAAGTATCTTTGTTTGAGGCTTTAATAATTAATGATAGAAAAAAGTAATTATTTATTTGTGTATGGCACTTTACTGGATGAAAGTAATGAATTTGCTATCTACCTAAAGCAAAATTGCAGCTATTTTGATAAAGGCAAGCTTAAGGGCAGATTGTATGATCTGGGTGAATACCCGGGTGCTATGGCTGATGAGAATTATCCCGGTTATATTTATGGAAGCATCTTCGAGCTAAAGAATACTGCCGAGGCTTTGAAATATCTGGACGATTATGAAGGTATTGGCGAAGACCAGAAGCAGCCTAATTTATTCACCAGGGAGATGTTAAAAGTTGAAACTGATAGCGGGCGAATAGACTGCTGGGTTTATTTGTATAATTTACCGGTTGAGGGTTTTAGGGAGATTGAATCGGGAGATTATTTGGGGTATAGAAATAACTCGTAGAGGCTTGCGCTTATGCTTCGAGTACCTCAGCAAGACACCGCTCTTTGTAATGCTTTTAAGCGTAGAGGCCGGCGCACATACTTCGACTACGCTCGGTATGACATCCTCTTTTGTCCTTTGTTAGTGTCCTCACTAACAAACTGCATCTTTTCATTTTTTTAGTGAGGACACTAATAAAGGAGGTAGACTACGTTCAGTATGACAGGCTCCGTTTGTATTATAATAAAACAAAAAATCCTCCGAATCTTTCGATAAGGAGGATTTATATTTAGTCGTTAGTTTAATTAAACTTTTGCTGATTTAACAGTTTTGATGATAACCGCAGCTACTTTGTATGGATCGGCAGCTGAATTAGGGCGACGATCTTCAAGGTAACCACTCCAGTTGTGATCAACAGTGTATAGCGGGATGCGGATTGAAGCACCACGATCAGACACACCATAACTGAAATCATTTATAGAAGCTGTTTCGTGTTTACCGGTTAAACGTAAGTGGTTATCGGCACCATAAACTGCAACGCACTCAGCAACTGCAGGACGGAAAGATTCACAAATAGCTTCAAATGTTGCTTTGCTGTTTGCAGTACGTAAAATTGTATTCGAGAAATTCGCGTGCATACCAGAGCCATTCCAATCAAGTGTACCTAATGGTTTGCAATGCCAGTTGATAGATACATCATAGCTTTCGCCTATTCTTTCTAACAAATAACGGGCTACCCAGATCTGGTCACCAGCTTCTTTAGCGCCTTTAGCGAAGATCTGGAATTCCCACTGACCTGCTGCAACTTCAGCGTTGATACCTTCAACGTTTAAGCCTGCTTCTAAACATACGTCTAAGTGTTCTTCAACAATATCGCGACCGAAAGCATTTTTAGCGCCTACTGAACAATAGTATGGGCCTTGTGGCGCAGGGTAACCGTTTGAAGGGAAACCAAGTGGTTTGTTGGTTTCATCATCCCAAAGGAAATAT
>Ga0302315_10003680_pt1 | contig 13732 bp, 5 predicted proteins | sample III_Palsa_N3_1_FD_200532 | JGI IMG/M metagenome (GOLD analysis project Ga0302315, IMG submission 200532) | Peat permafrost microbial communities from Stordalen Mire near Abisko, Sweden - III_Palsa_N3_1 | ecosystem: Environmental > Terrestrial > Soil > Palsa > Peat permafrost | place: Sweden... | reverse complement strand
CTCAAATAGTAGGAGAGATACTTCCCGATACGGGAGCGCTGGGAATAGTAAAGAACCTCATTCAAAAAGCTCCCTCATTAACTACTGTTGATAAAACAGCGCTATTGGAACAGGCGAGGCAGTTTGAGGAAAATGAGATGAACGCTTACCTGAAGGACGGGGAAGATGCCAGGGATATGCAGAAAGTAGCTCTCTCGCAGACTGATTTATTCTCCAAGCGGTTTGTTTATTACTTCGCGGCAACCTTTATGCTTTTAACATTCGCTTATTTATTTACTGTTTCCTTTTATATAGTGCCGGAAGAAAATCGAATGACGGTTAACACCGCCACGCCGCTTTTACTTTCGGCGGGATTTGGAACGGTAATGGGATTCTTTTTTGGTAGTTCTAAATGCAGCAGGGAAAAGGATGAGGCAATACTTTCAGCCCTTAAAGGTATGGGGAAGATGTAATTAAAGAACTAAAATAAGCTTTACAAAATAAGGGAAGCTGTATTTTAGAACTTCCCTTATTCAAAAAGAATTTAAAATGAGAATATTTTATCTATTAGTCCATTTTGATACATATATATCTTTGTCCAAGTAATAAAAGCAAGACCAACTATTACCCAAAAAATTATTGTCCAGTTTATTTTAGTTAGCGAAATTCGATTTATTGCATACGCTAAAAATATAACGCCGAGCATTAGCGGAAAAGCCATCATCCAATCTTTGCCCGCTAGTATTAGCTTTATTAAAACTTCTACAAAAGAACACATACCCGCTACAATAAATGCAAGAGGCATCAGAACTTTATAGTTGAAGTTCATATAACTATTCATTAGTGATATAATGCTAAAATGAATGTTTAAGCCTGGAGAGAGTTCAATTTTTCTCTCACCTTCCATAAAATTTCTTGTTTTTTCAATATAAGCAGGAGATAAGGATAAAGAAGGAAGTTTTACTTTTTCTAATAAATCAATCATAACTTTTATAAGAAGTTCAGGTAAGAGCAGCGTTCCTAAGTCATGAATATTTTTCCCATTGCTGGTATAAATAAGCAAAAGCCATGCGGCTACAAGAATGAATAATAGATTTGTCATAAGGTTTGATTTTAGATTGTTAATTAAAAATTTGAGTTTAAAATAATATTATTAAGGTAATTATATATTAAATAAAAATAAATATACTGGGAACACCCAAGATTTTTATCTCTAATTCTATCCAATATCCCCGCTATTACTAATTCTATGTGTTTTTTTGGGATGCCTATTTACTAAAAATCTGCCAGGCAAAATATAAGGTAAGGTAGCGGTTGTAAGTATTGGTTTCAGTATTATGAAAAACGGGAATTATGCCTAAAGAATAATTTAATCCAATAGTAGCTTTTTTTAGTCGAAACCCCGTTCCAAAATTAAAACCTTAGCTGATGAATATTATTGTGAAACTGAAGAGATTATTTTCCAGATTTAAGTTTTTCATTTTCTTTTTTCAAAGAATCGTTTACTTCTTCTAATAGCCGAATTTTATCTTCGTAAAGCTTTCTTTCGTTTTCGGTTATTCCATAATTATTAATATTATAAGTATATCCGCATTGTGAGGCAGAGCTTAGGAATTGGAATAGCATTCTTTCATCAAAGGCAAGTATGTCCTGTGGGGCTATTTCTAATACTTTGGCAATCTGGTCTAGTCTTTCTATACTAATATCAGTTTCATCCCTTTCTATTTTTCCATAAGCAGTTATACTTATTCCTAATTTTTCCGCCACGTGTTCCTGCTTTAAATTTTTCAACTCTCTTATCTTTCTAATTTTTGTTCCTATTGTCGCCATAATTATGTGAATTTAAAAGTAACTGCGAGTTACTATTTTAAAACTAGTTTTAAATAATTTAATCTATAAATTTGAAACGTAAATATTTGGTAATTATATAAAAAACTATGAATTATTCAATAGAATAAGGATAAATCGTAACCCTAATTATTAAATTTTCTGATCTTTTACTCAAGTAAATATACAAGATTATTTAGCCAAGCTATGAGAACACTCGCATTAAAATTATTAAGCTATACTGAAGAGAAGAAAGTTATTGAGTTTTCAGAATCAGAAATAGCGAGCATTCATGACATGGGAGAGCTGTGCGGCAAATTGGAAATTCTGTACTCCATTCAGGATACTCAAAACAGTATTTTACAGATAGAGATTAAAAAAGCGAAAAAACATTTAATTAAAGCAATTAAAGAAATAGGAATGCTAGATTCGGAAGTAGTGACTAATATTCTTAATCGGATTCCTCTATATTTTGTTGATGATGATGATGGATTTCAACAGCTATTATCGGAAGTTGAGTAATTCAAATACTCATGCGGACATTAAAATTATACAGACTAAAAATGCAAAAATATTTAAAAGATTAAAAATTCAAGTTATTTCTATTTATTAGTTTTCTTCTTTTCCAGCTAAAATAATACATCATACAAAAAACTTATCAACAGCATTATGTATAAAATAGGTGTTGCTGAAATCACATTAATTAGTTGCATAAATTTTTTCGTATAGAACTAAAGCTATATTTTACATAATTATGATAATAAATATATCTGTTGAGAGATCAAAAATCACTTATTAACCTTACATAAGTTGCGACCAATTAATTTTGTTAAATAAACATAAATGAGTTTCTTCGATTTCCAGCCAGCTACAGGAATATTTTTATTTATTTTTTTAACAAAATAGTATTACATAAAACTACTATGCTACGTAACCGAAAACTATTAAAAACCATTGCTGTTTTTTTCCTCATCAACTTTTTAACAGTAATCTTTTCAGATACTATTGCGGCCCTTGCGGCGGTTAAAGAAGTCAAATCAATAAAAGGGGTTTCTCAGTCACACGGGGGAACTATTCCATCATCGGTTAACGATGGCAGCGTAGATTTAAAGACTGGAGATTATAGCTATACTTTGCCTATTATGGAAGTTCCAGGCCCAGAGGGAAACTACCCCATTAATCTGGTTTATAATGCTGGAATTCAGTTGAACCAGTCGGCCTCATTGGTAGGACTTGGTTGGAGCTTAGACGCTGGGGGCAGTATCAGTAGAACATTGAACGGATTCCCCGACGATTTCTGTGGGGCGCAGTATACAGTAACAGACACAATTAAAACTTACTTTAATCCTAAAACTTACCTTAATCCCACTACGGTTTCGGCTTATGCCTCTCAATTCAATCTGGCGCAACAATTATCTACCGACATTATGAATGTTAGTTTTTTCGATCCTGTTAACATTCCCTTTTCACTCTTGAACGGTCAGCATATCCCCTATAGCCCAGGCAATGATAGCTATACTCAGATTGGTTCAGTAGTTGCTCCAACAGAGATTCCACCAACTCCACCAGCAGTCTTATCAGGCTCTGCAAATCTGAATGCCTACGGTTGTTTAAATGGGTACGTTGCACAGCAAGCTTTTATCGCTGACCCAGAGTCAACTACTTTTGATTGCAAGAACCTATATAATCCTAGCTCATTGAGCGTTACGGATGCCCCGGAAAATACTACTGGAGGATGTGTCCTTCAGCCCGATTACTATAATATCTCTGGTTCAGGAATTTCAGGAGCTATAGAGCCCCTAATTCTTGATAATGGCTCCTTGTTCAGAAATTCGTACTACACGCCTGGAAATAATACGGTAAATTTTATCCTGCCTAGTTCAACGAGTCCGCCTATTCCGTTCAGTAATCAAGGTTGTTACTTTAATCTCGCTAGTGGTTACCTAAATAGTTACAATTATAGTTTCAGGTTCAAAAACGATTTTTCCAGTAGTTTCACAGTTAACCCTACAACACCAATTTATAATAATAGTTATTATGATCCTTTTGTTGGGTATAATATCCCTCAGTGGACATATCCGACATCTCCTGGCTATACTTATACAGCGCCCCCAAATTACCTGACACTAGATAACTCAAATTACCCAAATCCAGGGAACCCAGCGGCTCTGTTTGGAAGCTCGGTGATTAATTATGTCACCTTTGCACAACCATCGCCATTAACATATCAGGGAAATCAGGTACTTATGAATTATGCAGGATTTACATATTGGCATAATAATAATTCTGTTCCACCAGAAGAAAATAATGGTCAGGCGTTTTACCCTTCTGCTACCAGTAATCCTCGTTACGATATTACCAATCAAATCAGGGGATTTGTTGTAACAAATCCACAAGGAATCTCCTACCATTATGCGCTACCAGTCTTTACCTACGGAAGCCAAAAGTATGTAACAGCTACAGCTGAGATAGCAGCTAGAAGTTCCAGAACGCTGGAGATAGATCAGCCCTATGCTTATACCTGGCTTCTCACTACAATCACAGGCCCTGATTTTATAGACGTTAACAGCGATGGCTATGCCGACGAAGGCGACCAGGGAAGCTGGACGAACTTCAATTACGGAAGATATAGTGACAACTACCTAACAAGAACGCCTTATTATGGTAAAAATACTGAAACAGATGGCGCGGCCTCTTATGCAGGGGCATATATGGAAGTCTACTACCTTGATGCCGTTAGTACAAGAACCCATACCGCTTTATTTCAGAAGGCGGCTCGCAATGATAATTATTCAGCCAATAATTTGCCGCAAGGAGGTTGTGGCACTCATTCTGTGGGAACATTACAGCTACAGAATGTATTATTATATACCAACCAGCAGTTGGAAACCCTTACAAACACCTCAACTATTTTTAGCGCTATACAAAGTTTAAAATCATCTACCGGCGATGTGTCTCCCTATGTATTTGATAATGTAGATTTGGCAAAACTTGACCCCAATTACCAAGGATTAAATGGGGCAGCTTCTAACAACATCCAATATGTAAATCTGGCTACTGATAATTCCCTATGTCAGGGAACGCCGGATAATCCAACAGGGCATGGGAAGCTTACCTTAAATCAGGTAAATTTTTACGGGGCAAATGGCTCTTATGGTATAAATGGCGGACAGCTTAAGCCGCCTGTAATATTTAAGTACGAGCTTCCTAACCAGGCAACAGATAATATTGTAGAGTTCGGCGAAAGTAGCAGTAATAGCTCCAATCCAAGGAGTGCGAGTATAACCACAACCAATTATTATAAATTTAATGCAGGAGATATTATAAGCTTTACTATGGCTAATAGTAATTTGCCAACAAATTTTATAAACTTTCAGTCCACCCCTATTTTTAGTTCTATTTCACCTTCTGGTAATATAACTGTAACTATATATGATCATAGTAATCCTACTGTTTATAGTGGGCTTCAAGATGCTAATGCTGTTAATAATCTTTTTGCAAATGATGTGGACGCTGATGACTATCAAAGCTTTACTATTTCAAGTTCAACCTCCTTTACTGCTACTTATTATAATAGTGGTTCCAGTGGGTCAACCACACAGCTGAATTCTACTACAAATAATTACACCGCATATGCTGTTATCATGGCGTCCGCATATGATGGTGGTAATACCTATGATATATATTTTCTTGAAAATGTACCTAACATACCTTCAAATACTGTTAGTATCTTAGCTACAACTACCAAAAATCCTCCTTATGTTTATAATTTTTACGATAACTGGGGATACTTTAAATCAGATTTCTTAGGCGTTACCGGAAATGAAAATTTAGACCGTGAGGTCACGGCAACTTCGGCGGCAGGGGTAGACGCATGGTCGTTAAGAACCATACAGACCAGCCTTGGCGCCACAGTGAATGTTACCTATCAGTCCGATGACTTTAGTGAGGCAAAGTATGTTCAGAATAGGATTTATAATATTTGCGATACGATTTCCATTTCTGTGAATAGCTCAAATTTAGTATCTGTCACCTTCACGGTGAGAGAGACCATGAATCCCAATGATATTCCACAAGTAAACAGTTCTATACTGATAGAATCAATGATAGGAACTAATACTACACAAAATACAAGTATAGGTTTTGATGCTTATACAGGTTCAGGATATTTTACTGTTACAGGTATTAGCGCCAATTCGCACGGTCAAACTGTTATTAGTGGCTACTTTAACAGCTCTACTACTGGCGCTGTGCAGAATAACCCCCTTGTCGCAACTGCGGGACATGATGTCAAACATTATGGCTCTTATATGGTAATTCCCAGGCAGCACAATTATGGAGGAGGCATACGCACAGCCAGTACCTCTGTCCAGGAGAGCGCAGGTGGAGATTTATTCCAGACCAATTACGATTATTACACTTATGTCAATAACGCGAGCGGTTCCCCCACCACTCCTTCTACATCAGGGGTCACCAGTTACGAACCAGCTACCCACACGGCCCTTTATCCTCTTAATACCGCTACTAATTTCCCATACTTTGGTTCAGAGTATAATTATTGGTCGGCTTACAACCAATTTTATTCCGATTACATGGGGTTGTATAGCAAGGCATTTTTTTATGGAGATTTTATTGCCCCTCAGGTAATATATTCTACCGTCCATAAGAGAGAGTTTGGTAATGGCCTCCAGGCGGCCACTTACGATGAATACATTTACCAAACCTATGATGATTCACTTTTCCAGCGGAATGTTGTTGGAATACAAAAACCGGGGAGCATTGTAATCCCATGTCAAAATAGTCAAGGATATAGCACTAATATATACGGAATGACGGGCGGCCCTCCTGTTTACGCAATGCAGGATAGCGCTACAACAGTAAAGCTAAAAGATTATACTTCGTGCGTAGGCAATCTGCTTTCGCACCGAACTTACAACTTGTCCAATAAAATGCTTAGTAAAGAAGATTACATATACACCAATGCAGAGAACCATCCATCCCGACAGGGAGTGCTGGAACAGGTATATAATATTTATATATCGTTTGGTGGCGAGTATTTATTCGGCGGTAATAATTGCCCTCCCAATCCTAATTTCCATTTATGGAGCAATGCGCTTACCACTGTCAAAGGCGAGTACCCCTTTTATTTAAGCAAAGTTATCTCCAACGATTATCTAAAAGGGAGAAGTGTGACTACACAAAATATGTCATTTGATGAGCTTTCAGGACAGGTAGTGGATGTTCAGACTAAAGACACTTATGGTAATGTGAAGGTCGGTACTACTATTCCGGCTTATAATGTTTACCCCAACATGATGCCGCTTCATAATATGCTTACTCAGCCCTGCGGCAACTATAGCTACAATACCACAACAAGTACTAATTTCACTTTATCACCATTCTCCCCCAGCTCAACAGTTATAAACAGTGAAGTAACACAATATAATTATACTATTACTCTTAATAGCCCATTGCCATCAGGGGATATTTTAGACAATACGATTAATGTGAATGAGACAATGTACCCCATCACTACTATTACAAATAATAACACCACTGTTAATTTCTCCACGTATACACAGTTACCATCTAGTGGAAATTATATAAGGATAAAAAATGAAGTGCTTTCGGCAGGTATCCAGACCTGGACGAATGGGGTTTCCACCTACAGACACTATAATAGCACATCTGGCAATTCTACTTCTGGTTACTATGAGAATTATACCACTACAGATTACTTATTTAGACCTTATCGCAATTATGTGTGGAATGCGCCATATCTTAACTCAGATGGAAGCTATAATAACACCCCCAATACACAAGGCGTCTATTCGGAATTTAATTGGAGCAATGAACTATCTAACATCCCTCAAAATACTAACACTCCTCAAAATAACTATTGGCAAAAGGTCAAAGAGAACACGCTCTACGATCATTATTCCAACTTGCTTGAGGCCAAAGATATTAATGGTAATTATGTAAGTACTAAAAAAGATAATTACCATGACAACAAGGTTTCTGCTACAAGTAATTCTAACTATTGCAGCTCCTTCTATTGGAATTTTGAAGACCAGGTTCCAACTGGAGTATTAGATACCAGCGCAGAAATAGGATGGGGATTAGTACAAAGCCTCGCTATAGGCTCTACTGTTATTCCTCATACAGGTAGTTATATGGCTAGCATTACTCCCAGCCAAACGTGGGGACCCACATATCGTGCGCAAAATCTGCCTGCTTCAAGAGCGGAAGGAAATATTATTACAGGAAAAACCTATCAGGCATCTGTATGGGTACATGAAAGTAGCGATCCAAGCACTACGCTCTGGATTTATATAGGTGGTAATATTAATTGTGCTAGTGTTCCTTGTTCTTCTTCGGTTTCTATAAGTAGTAATACACCAAAAGTAAATAATTGGTATCTTCTTACTACTACTCTGCAAATACCTTCTAATTATGCATCGACTGGGGGAGCGCAGCAAAACGATGTACGGGTATACGTTCAGAATCCAGGAACTAATAATCTGCCTGCTTATATAGACGATATGATGTTCCACCCCGTGGATGCCGACTTAACAGGCTATGTTTATGATCCTCCTACGAACCTGCTTCTTTATAAGCTGGATGGCAATGGATACTTTACCCAGTATCTATACGACAATAACCACCGACTTACTACTATCAATAAGGAAACACAAGGAGGAGTGATGAAGGTGAGTTCCTACAACTATTATTTCAAGAATCAGCAATAAGAACTCATGAGAAAATTATTAATTATTTCCCTGATAATAGTTTCCAGGCTTCTGTCTTCTCACGCCCAAACCAGCTACACCTGGACAGGGGCGCATAGCAGCGTTTGGAACGACAGCTTGAACTGGACGCCCAAAGGCATACCCCAAAGCGCAGATAACATCACGGTAAACGTTGTAAATACTACCCTGACCTTAGACCAGAACAGGGCGGTAAATTCTGGTACTATCAAAAAAGCAAACCTGAATTTACAAGGATATACCCTTTCTGTAACCAGTACAACGGATTTTGATACCGTTCAAACAACCTCAGGAGGCCTTAGCTTCGCAGGCCCTGTTCTTAGCCTTACTCAGCTAAGGACAAAAGCCAGCGTTAATGCAGTGTGCGCCTCTATAACAATAAGCAATAGCGTATTTGACAGCATAGCTTATTTGGAGCGAACAGGAAGTAATACTAGCGACTTCTGGGGATCAAACATATTCAACGAGACAGCCACCATTATCCAAAACAACCCTAACGCTACCTGGAACATTGGCCAGGGAATGCTAAGGGAAATATTCAACAGCGATGTAACTTTTATAGCCCAGCAGGGATCGTTGTTGGTAACTCCCGTTAACGCCTGCCTGTTCAGAGGGAATATCAACCTAAGCAGCTCCGGGCAGGGGATTAGTATAGGAGATACCAGCCTGAGTTTTTTAATAGGTAATTCTATAATAGCTCCTGGTAAAGCCATCATAACATCATCGTTCACCTCCGGCCAGCTATCCTTATACAAAATCGTTCAGGAAGGAACAAGCCCCGATACCCTGCAACTTGGAGGAACTGCCAGCCTTGGCATGAACCAATGCGACTTCGGAGGAAACGTAAGTATAAGCACAGGAGGGACAGATACCACAAAAGCGGAAATAACCCTCAGAAATACCCTATTCCGCCAGTCCACTACCATAAATACGCCCCTTGCCAATCTTCAGGGCAATCGGTTTAACGTTGGCAACAACGCGGGAGCGGAGACTACAATTATCCAGGCGGCGCAATCAGCCAGCCAGCAACTACAAAGCAGCAATATGATCACCGGAACCCTTATTACCAAACAATAACGTATTGGCCTATGAATTTTTTACTTAAACAATCGCTGACAGTTCTTGGAATACTATTGGCATTTACACTTGCTTCACAGGCTACCAACTATACCTGGACGGGAACTACGAGTACCGACTGGGGTACGGCGGGCAACTGGAGTCCGTCAGGCGTCCCTGGCGGTTCGGAGAATACCGATAATGTAACCATAAGCGCCTGCTCTGGCAACGCCCCAATACTTAATGCCACGTATACTATCGCCGCCTTTACCATGACCGGTTGCGCACTTACTATCAATTCTGGCTATACGCTCAACATTACAGGAACAACCAGCATCACAGGAAGCGGCACGTTGATCACTGGCGCAGGAACGCTAAATGTAGGAACATCCACAACCGCTGTCACAGTAACGATAGGATCAACGAGCGTACTTAACGGACCTACCGTTTCGGCTGCAACTAGTACTATCTATGCTTCCCTTTCTGAAAGCTTATCTTATATATACAACAGTACCTTTGGGGCTTGTTCAATCTTCTGGCTTGGCAGTGGGTGGAGCAGTAACGGAGGAAACACCTTTACCGGAATAACCTATATAGGATTTTCCGGCTTTGGGGGTTTAAACTTTGGCGTAAACGCCGGGGATACTTTCGAGGGACAGACGACATTTTCCAATACAGGTAGTGGAGCGTCCAGTGTTACTATTTCTTCCAATTATTCCTCCACATTTACTGGAGATATTATTGTTGCATGTGCCAACACAGGCGGTTATGGAATAGTTTTTGGTTCTCCCACGGGTAGCGCAACATCCACTCTTGCTTCCGGCTACACTATTTCGGCGGGTACTTTTTCATCAGGTTTCTTAAAGCTGTACAATTTCATTCAGGAAGGAACTACTCCGCAAACTCTTTCAGGTATTTCAAGCTTGTACTTCTGTTCAGGAACTACCTTTAACGGCCCACTGACTACTATAGGAAACACCTATTTATATTTTAATCCTGAAGCTACTTTTGTGGGCGCTGTTACGGCCTCAGCGGCTTATCTATATTTGAATGGCAGCCATTTTGAAAATGTGACCAATTTGACAGAGACGTGGGGTGGCAATAATAGTAATGGGGGGAATACCTTTGATGGCCTTACCACCATTAACAATAATGGAGGAGGCGGTAACATGAACTTAAATTATACCTCCCCGGATATCTACAATGGAAATGTGACTTATAACAATTACTACTCATCGTTAGTTATAGGGGGAAGTATAGGGAATACTTATAATGGAACCGTCACATTTAATAATAACGCTGGAGCAGGTTATCTGACAGCCTCCTACAAAGGGACGACGCATTATAATGGAGATATAATTATTAATAATACCAATGGATATGATGCTGTTATATTTGGGCAAGGGGGAGGAACGTCTATACTTGACACAGGCCAAACTATTTCTGCTGACGCTTTTGCCGTCGGCACTCTTAGTATAAGTAATTTTACCCAGTTGGGCAGCACCCCTCAGAACATCATTTTAACAGGCACGGCAGGCGTGGGTTTTAGTAATTGCACATTTAATGGGCCGCTAACAGCCACCGCCCCAGTTGTTGGGTTTAGTGGAAACACATTTAACAACACGGTTAATTTTACTACCACGGCCACGTCTGCCAGTAACACTGTTTATGGCTCAGGAGTATCTATTTCCGGCGGTGGAAATACATTTAACTTTCCTACTTCGATCATGAATTCCTCTGTGGGGAAGCCCTTGGAGTTAAGTACTACAACTCCCGATATTTTCTATTCGAGCCTTAACTTAACTTGTAATTCCGGCGATGGTATAACTGTAGGGGCTGGAAATACCTACAATGGGGTTGTGACTATTACCAATACAGGCAGTAGTCAGGGAATAATAGCCATGTCTAACAATAATAACACCACAAGTACTTTCAATGGGAATATTTACGTCAACAATAGCTCCTATTATGGAATAAGTTTCGGACAAGGTGGAGGAGCTTCCGTATTATCGTCTGGCAATACTATAACCGCGCCAACATATACCACATCAAGCTTAACCCTTAAAAATTTTACCCAGCAGGGAAGCGCCACAGCCCAGCAGCTTGACATACCCGGAGGTACGCTTGCTATCACCAATTCCGTTTTTAATGGGAATTTTGAATCCACTAGCTTAATCCATAATATAGGGACAACGCAATTTATCGGCTCTTCAAGCTTTACAAAAACAGGCACAAGCACAAGCTCTTGGGCGGGAGGCAATATCTTTACCGGAGCGGCCACATTCACCAACCAGAATAGCGGGGGCTGGTTGGAATTAAGCACCGTGGCGGACCTATTCAATTCCAGCGTTACTTTTATAAATAACGGCTACCCAGGTATTCTTGTTAATTACAGTTCTGTAAACGTAGGAAACACCTACAACGGAACCGTTACCCTGACCAATAACTCCACCACTGGCAATATTAGTCTTAACGCTACTTCCGAGTCTATCTATTCCTATTATTCTGGCAACATTGCTATCAATGGAACCGGCGCCACCCAGAATTGTGGTTTTAACATAGGAACTATGGTATTTACAGGAGGAAACAACCAGGCTATATCCGATAGCTATAGCTCCGGCCTTACGCTTACTGGCAACGTCATAGTTAATAAATCATCTGGGGCTATCACTCTCAATACCCCTGTTACGATAAGCGGCGCTGTAGTCACCCTTAATCAGGGCAATATCATCAGCGCTAGTTCAAGCGCTGTTCTTACTCTTACGAGTACTTCTTCAATAAGCGGAGGCTCGGCAAACAGCTTTATAAGCTCCCCACTGTCCAAGATAGGAAATACCGCCTTCACCTTCCCTGTAGGCTCAGGAACAATATACGCCCCCGTATCCATCACGGCAGCCACAGAGAGCAATAGCACAGTTGTAGTTCAACACGTCAATACGGCTCCCGCGGGAACGATATCCAACTACAATCTTTCTTCCTGCCAGTACTGGAACGTAACAAGGCCGGTAGGAACCTCTGCGATAAACCTTTCGTTGAATTGGAATCCATCGTCCTGCGAGCAATTGAATACGTCTATTCTTACGGTGGCTAGCGTTGCTAGCAGTACGAACAGTAGTTCAAACTCCTGGTCAACCGTAACCTCATCAGTAAGTGGAGAAAACTCCGAAGGTTCTCTTACCGCTTCATCCTCGTCTGCACGATTAGGAATAACGCCAGTACAAATTTCCCTTGCTTCATCAATAGAAGCAGCCATTTGTTCGTCAGACGTTAGCCAGAACTGGGTAGAAGAGATCCATTACAATCAATATGGAACCATCATCAGTGATACAAGGGTATATTCGGACGGCATGGGCAGGACAATCCAGACACAAACCCAGAACCTGGAAACAAATAACGTTATTGCTTCGGCTACTATTTACGATACTTACGGCAGAGCGGCCATACAAACCCTTCCTGCCGCTATTAATGCCACTTGCTTTGGTTTTAACTCTACTTTTGTTACTAATAACAATACTCCTTATAACTATTCAGATTTTGATGGAACATATGTAAATAGCCCCAAGCCAGTAGATAATACTACGCCCCTTGGAGCATATTATAGTACCTCTAATCTTGAGATTGGAATACCGACATCTTCCTATCCTTATAGCAGGGTATTTTACAATGATAATGCTCCCGGCGGAATGGTAAAAACCGCCAGCGCAGGGGAAAGTTTGCGTATGGGCAGCGGTAATGAAAAGAAAGCCATTGTATTGCCCCTGCTTACTGAGCTGGACAATAACTATATTTTAGTGAGAAATAACTTTGTATTAGGCAGTCCGTCTAGTCTGGCTTATCAGGGAAGCAAAACCATAGTCGTTGACGAAAACGGCAATGGATCGGTAACTTTTAAAAGCAAGGAAGGGCAAACGCTGGCTACAGCCATTACCAATGTTGGCACTATCAACAGCCGTTCCATTCCCCTGAGTGGCGCTTTTTACTATTATAATTACACAACTAATAGTAACGGATACAATTTTGTGTCTAAAGGGTCTTCAACGTTAACATTAGGAAATATAAGCGGCTACCAGCAGTTAAGGTCAGACGCCCCCTTTACGGTACAA
>Ga0302315_10003675_pt1 | contig 13743 bp, 13 predicted proteins | sample III_Palsa_N3_1_FD_200532 | JGI IMG/M metagenome (GOLD analysis project Ga0302315, IMG submission 200532) | Peat permafrost microbial communities from Stordalen Mire near Abisko, Sweden - III_Palsa_N3_1 | ecosystem: Environmental > Terrestrial > Soil > Palsa > Peat permafrost | place: Sweden... | reverse complement strand
TGGCGGACGTCTACCTTGACCGCCTTCAGGCCAGCGGTGGCCTGAAGGGTGGCAATTGCAGTTTGAAGAGTCTGATATTCCAGGCCTGCCAACTCCATGTGTCCTCCCCCCTGTTCATGATTATATTTCGTTCACGTTACGTGAACGAGATTATTAAATGAACCCCGTGCGACCCTCTCAAGCTAATAAGGCAAAGAAAATGGGCTGCCCCCCATGGTCAGACCACGCCCACTGGTTAGAAAGTTGATGCCAAACAGAGTCCGGAATACCGGTTTCTGCCGGTTTTACCGGCTATTAAACCATTTAGAATGTTCAGCTGTTCCACCTTCAGCACACCATTGTTATCAAGCCAAAGTCGCGGCGCATATAGACCGCGAAACCTGCCACGCGGCCTTAGAACCGTCGGTCGGTGCGGGTACCGACCATCACTGATCGGTTCTCTTCGTTTGCCTGCCAGCGCGGCTACTAGCTGTTGAACTTGCGCAGATAGTCGGCATCCATCTTCAGCGAGTCCTTCCACGGCATGTCGAAGGCCTCCTGCTCGACGAACGCGTGCTCGATGTGCTGCGAACGCGCCGCCTCGGTGAAGATGGAATGGTAGTCGATGCTGCCCAGCCCGAGCTCCGTCACCTTGGCATCCTGGGGGTCGGAGGAAGGAGTCGCTGAAAGTTTGAAGTCCTTCACGTGCAGCATGGTGATGCGGTGCGGATGATTCTTCATGATCTCGGCCGGATTCATGCCTGCCACCACCGCCCAACCGCAATCGAGCTCAAACGTAACCTTCTTCGGGTCGGTAAGTCGCAGCAACTCGAAATACGGCGTCTTGCCTTCGGTGCTCGCAAACTCGGGAACATGATTGTGATAGCCGAAGCGGATGCCCTGCGCCGCCAGCTTCGCTCCCATCTCATTGAACCGATCCGCGTTGTAGTGCCAGTCATCCAGCGTAAACGGCGCGCGGCCCCCCGGCGCTGCTGTGGCAGGCGGATTGCGATGACCCGGGCTCGCACAGATAAGGAAGTGCACACCGAGTCGCTTGTCGTACGCGACGATCTCGTCGAAGCGTGCGTGCAGGTCGTTGAAGGGATGGTGCGCACTGACGCAGCGCAGGCCGGACTTGTCGAGCGCCGCACGTATCTCCGCCGCGTCTTTCTTCGGCAGCGCCGCTGCTTCCACTTCGGTGTAGCCGGCGGCGCTTACCGCCGCGAGTGTGCCCTCGAGGTCTTCCTCCATCTGTTGGCGGACCGAATACAGCTGCAGTCCAAGCGGAAGGCCGAGCGGATTGGCGAAGGCAACGCGGCTCGTAGAACCCAATGCGGCGAACGCGGCCATGCCGCCTGCAAACTCCCTGCGTGAAATCTTTGTCAATGTGTCTCTCCTAGACATTTTGCCTGCTCATCTCGCCGACGAGATACTCTGAAGCGCGCATCGAGAGCGCCAGGATGGTCATCGTCGGGTTCTGCCAACCGGCACTCACAAAGCTCGCTCCATCGACAACGAATAGATTCTTATGATCGTGGCTCTGGCACCACTTATTCAGCACGCTCTTCTTCGGATCATCGCCCATGCGGCAGGTTCCAACTTCATGAATACTGTAGCCTGGGGGATTGGGAACGGCATTCTTCGAGAGCACTTCGAATCCAGCCGCATCTGCCACCGCGCAGCCAACTTCCACAGCGTCCTTCGCCATGTTGAACTCGTTGTCGGTGTACCTAGTCTCGACGTGCAACACAGGAATATCCCATGCGTCGACCTTCTCTTTATTGATGCGGACGTGATTCTCGTAGCGCCCGAGTACTTCCCCCATTACGGTGATGTAGAAGGCGCTCCCGTTATATTCGTGCAGCTTCTGCCGCAGTTCAGCGCCATACGCTGCGAAGTTGCGGGGGTCGACCCCACCCATGCGGCTGGTTACGTTCAACGCGTAGCCGCGCAGGAACTTGGGATACTTCGTCGTAATGTTGCGGAAGCGCGGCACGATTGCTGAGCCACCCATTAATTGTTCTGTTGCCTTACCATTGCGCGCCTCAGGCACCGAACAGGTGACGCCCGGCCCATAAATCTGGTCCATCAGGAAATGTCCCATAATGCCGCTCGAGTTTCCGAGATTTGAGTTCATCAGCAGGCGCGTGCTCTCAAGTGTCCCCGCGGCCAACACAACCACGCGGGCCTTCACATGCATCTCCCGGCGCGAGAGCCGATCGACGAAGTGGCACCCATTCGGCTGGCCGGTATTTGCATCGACCGTGATCTGCCGAACTACCGCATTGGCAATTGAGGTCAGCTTGCCGGTTCGCTCCGCATCCGGCAGTAGAAGATTCACCGAGCTCGCCAGGCCATCGCGGCCTTGCGCGCGGCGCTGCTCGCAGACCGCCATGTTGTACGACTGCGAAGCCTTGATAAATCGCTGCATCGACTCCGACCACACACTGTCGACAGGAATGAAGCTGCCATTCGGCATTTGCGGCAAACCATCCTGTGCGCCCGCCACCTGAAAGATTTCTTCCACACGCGAATAGTACGGAGCGAGGTCGGCGAGGATGATGGGCCAATCTTCGCCGAAGCCATCATGCGACTTTCCCTTGAACTCATAGTCGCTCAAGCGGAACGACTGGCGCGACCAGAAGAGCGAGCGCCCGCCGAACAGCCGCACCCGCACCCAGTTGTAAGGAGCCACGGGATCGAACGTGTACGGAACCTCCTCCTCGTCCACCCAGACGTTCGCGTTGAACTCGCTGGCCTGGAAGACATGCTCCAGCCGCCCCGGTGGTTTGAAGCCGCGATACGGGAGATCGTACGCAGGCTTGCGCTGTGCATCTCTGGATACGTCGGCTACCGGGCCCGCGTTCAGCATCAGGCACCGGATGCCCTTCTCCGTCAGGATCTTAGCAGCCATGCCGCCAGAGTGCCCCGATCCGATAATGAGTACATCGAAGGTTGTGTCTGTCATTGTCTTGTCTAGGGGGTCGGTCAATTTTAACGGGGGTAGGAAGGCATGGTGTGTGCGGCCTTGGGCACAACCATCACGTGCGGAGGCAGGGGCGTGGAGGCGGCGCCCGGACCGGCCATATCCGGCTCGATCGGGGACCAGTAGAGTCCGCCCGTCACCCAGTCCTGCCCGGCAGCCGCGCTGGCATCGTCCCAGACCTTCGAGTTCATCGTTGCAACACGGATGTCTTCGTGCGCGATGTTGATGAAATCCGCGTGCCTCTCGGTCGGGGGATGGTCCGTCATCCAGGTGCGCAGCCAGGGCTTGATGAGCGCATCCGCCTGGGTTGCGTTCAACTGCGCGAACGCCAGCTTGTACCTGGTCTTTGCCTCTACGTCGAGCCAGTCCAGGCCATCGCTGTATACCTTCTTGCGCGCCTCGGACGAGCTGCCGATCAGGAAGTCGAGGAACGTGGGCGTCCCTGCCTGGAGCGCGCCCGGCTTATTGCCGAGCGATGGCAGCAGTAAATCGCAGAGCCGCGTGAACGTCGTAAATTGAGCTGGAGTAAAAAAGCTCGCCTCTGTCTCCGCAATCCCATCGGCCGCTTCAGTGACAGGCAGCGGTGTCTTGGGATTCAGCCCAAGTGTCCACGGGACGGGAGCCGGGGGTGGCGGGGCGGGATTCGCTGTCTGCTGGGCAAGCAGTGCCTTCGGTAGCAGTCCTACCGAGACGACAGCTCGCACAAAGTCACGAAGCAGCATAGACCCTCCTTTTGCTGGCAAAAGATTACACTCCACACTCTTTCGTCGTCCAACGGGCTCCGGTGCAAATAATTTCGGTGGGGCAGGATGAGGTCCTGGAGAGGGATTGATCTATGCCGCGAGGACAGCGTTCCCGATAGCGGGGGCAGCCTGGTCTTTGGGACGTAAGGATCTGAGGGCGAATTGGCCTTTGTGAATACGACGTAGTAGTTCGATTCCGGCAATGGTGATGGCAGCATAATCGAAACGCCTGAATCCGAGCACAGGTCCGGTTCTGGACTTGATCCCGCGATGATCCTGCTCAATTGGATTGTTCAGGTATTTCGATGATCGCAGCCTGGTGTGCTTCCATATCTCGTTTTCGCTCGGCATCTCACGCACTGCGCGATGCGATGCGGCATAGCCATCCAGGGTGATGCGGAGGGGAGCACGCCCCTGGGTGCGGAGCGCTTTGTGGAAGAACGCCCTGGCCGCCGCAACGTCTCTCTCTTTGGACTCAGCCGGAAGTCGACCGTATTGCGCAAGCTCTGGTCCGCGTTCGGCCATCATCTCGACCAGATCCCGCAGGCTGAGCTTGTAGCGAAAATACCAACGTACGCACAACACGATCACCTCACGATCGAAGTGTCGACCCGCAAACATTGCCTTCGTTCCATTTCGTCTACTCATCCCCGTACTCAGCTCCCCAAAATAACACTGTACCCGATGAGAATTCGGCCATTTGCACCAAAGCCGGTAGGAATGACTTCAGTTGAATCGTAAGTAAGCAGTATTACTTCTACGAGAGCCAGCTTTTTTTCTACTTCGGATGGAAGGATCGCCACGTTGTCTCCAAGTGCCCGCATCGCAACGGAAGGGTAGACGATCCCTGATATGACATCAGGACCGCCGGGATGAGGCTGCCCAATTTTGGCAAGAGAACATTCTTTCAACATGATCGGCAATCTGGCATCGACGCGTTCATATACGAACTCCTTATTGATTTATTACAACTTCCTTATGCTCCTGAACCTAGACTCGTTGATGGTGAAAGCGGCTCGGAAACAGCGATCTGCAACCGTATTACGGAGATGTATGAAATCCACACGAAGCGCGATTCGGCCAGTTCATAATTTTTTTATTACCGTGGTTATTCTTGTAGCGTGTGTCACTTTGCGCGCACAAAGCCTCCCGGTTACCTCGAAAGCCATAGAGGCCACGCAGGATGTTTCGAACTCCACGCTGAGTGAGACGTCAGACGCATCTCCTTCCGACGCGCAATCTCCGTCATCACAAACGGCAGAGACATCTGCGACTCAAACCTCTACCGACCTCCAGAATGGCAACTTCGCACAGAGGTTGGGGCATTTTTACACGCACGATTGGAATGGCACCCTTCCCTCCGGTCCTACATCTGTACGTCGTGCTCTCGACGCCCCCCTGGACTCTGCGCCGTTTCCAAACTCGGACTGGGGTTATGGTGGCTCTCCGGCCATCGGGGTACCCGATGGCAACGTCTATCCCTTGATGACCGCTCTTAAGTTACAGGATAGCCGCACAAAGATATACGGATGGGTCGCTCCGAGTTTCAATTACAGTACGTCGGCTAACAACAATTTTCCTGTCTCGTACGACATCTTTCCAAACAGTGTTGTGCTCAATCAGGCTGTAGTCTACTTCGAGCGGCTTCAGGATACAGTGCAGACTAAGCACTTCGACTTCGGCTATCACCTCACGGCGTTCTTCGGAAACGACTACCGCTTCACCACCGCGAAGGGTTACTTCAGCCAGCAGTTGCTGCAGAAAAACCGTCGATACGGATTCGATCCGGTCCTTGAATATTTCGACCTTTACTTTCCGGTGAAGGAAGGACTCAACATTCGCATCGGGCGCTTCCTCTCAGTTCCGGGCATCGAGGCGCAATTGGCGCCCAACAACTACAACATGTCGCACTCGCTCCTCTACACCATAGACCCATTCACGGACACCGGCATCTACGGAACGCTTAAGCTCAGCAAGCAATGGATTGTACAGCTAGGCTTGTCTGCCGGTCATGACGTAGCACCATGGACTGTCGATCGAACGCCTTCCACGATCGCTTGTCTCGATTACTCCACTATAAGCAATCACGATAACTTCTATGCCTGCGCGAACGGCATCAACAGTGGCAAGTACGCCTACAACAATCTCCAGGACTACGACGGAACCTGGTATCACAAATTCAATCCGAAATGGCACATGGCCACCGAGGCCTGGTACATGTATGAGCGGGATGTGCCGAATGTCAGTAGCAACGTTGCGAATCCAGTGCCAACCGAGATTGGAACCGACGGAGCATTCTGTACCGGAGGGGTTCAGCGCTGCACCGCGCCTGAGTATGCTGTCGTGAACTATCTCAATCGTGAGGTCAATTCAAAGTTGATGATCGGCTTCCGCTCGGACTTCCTGGACGATAAGAAAGGTCAGCGTACCGGCATCGCAACAAAATATACGGAGAACACCCTTTATGCGACGAAATACTTCGGCAGTACAATCCTCCTGCGGCCGGAGATTCGCTGCGATCACTCTTGGGACAAGCTTGGATATAACAATGGGACGGCCCGGAATCAATTCTTCGCGGGTATGGACCTTATTTACAAGTTCTGACCCTATTCAGCTTTGCGAGATAGAAGCCGACATGACGATTCACAGATTCATTAGGAAGTGGTACCAGTTACGCATGGACCGACTTCCTCTCAAAGACCGCCCCTGAATGGAAGGCTCAGGTCGGAACAAGCCTGACTCCCAAATGGCCGGTGGGACGGGAAGCAGACGGGAATGATGGACTATCCAAACTGGTTGGAGAGCAGAGTGGCTCAATCGGGTACGTTGAGTTTATCTATGCGTTGCAAAATCACCTCAGCTACGGCAGAGTTCGAAATCGGAACGGCGAATTTGTTGCGGCCAGCCTTGAGAGCATCGCCGCCGCTGCAAGCCATTCGACGAAGAATGGCCACGACTTAAAGGTGTCCATCGCGGATGCTCTCGGTGCAGGCGTCTACCCCATCAGCTCTCTTACCTGGATTGTCATTCCTATTCACATTGAGGACGACACCAAACGGAGGCGCTCACCGGGTTCCTGTTGTGGATGTTGGGCCCGGCGCAGCGTCAGTCCGCTGCATTGGGCTAGCTGTGGGATCGCCCGCAACTTACGAACGTTCGCCACGATCACTTCATGGCCTGGTTCTTGCAACTGTTCGCTGATCCAGATCGAGTGTGTTCCAGATCGAGTGTGTTCCAGCCTCCATCGCAACTCGCGCTGGAGGAACATCGGTGAACCACTTCTCGATCGCCTTCGGGGTAGTTCGGAAGCGTCCCCCGATCAACGACTTCTCCGTCCCGGTTGAGGGTCCAGTAATGGCTCCAGACGTCGCCAAGATCGATGCCAACCGTCATCTCAACCTTGGCCTGTCTGCGTGGGACTTCAACGATGGGGTGCTGCGCTGGCTTCTTCATGGGAACAGTCTGCTCCTCCTTCGGAGGACCTGCTCATTCCATTATCGGGACTGATCGTGGCCTTCTAATCCACGTTTGAGGTATTCCCCAGGATTAGCTCCAACCACTCGCTTGAACGCCTTACTGAACGCAGCATCAGATTCGTAACCGACCGACCGAGCCACGTCTATGAGCTTCTTGTCACGCTGTTCGAGTAAGTGCATCGCCTTCTGCATACGCCACTCGGTTACATATTCCAGCGGTGTTTGTCCGAGCAGGTTTTTGAATCGCACTGCGAACGCGGAGCGAGACACGCCCGCTACTTCGGACAGAGACTCTACTGTCCATGGCGCACCCACACTATCGTGAAAGGCAGTCAGGGCGGCGCCGATTTGAGGATCGAAGACAGCACGAAGCCATCCCTGGTTGCTTTCCGGTTCCGACGCGATATACGCCCGGAGTACCTGGATAAATAGAACCTCGGCCAGGCGCGTCGCGACGATTTCAGACCCCGGCACCTGGTCTGCCATCTCTGACGCCAGCGCCTCCATAGTGTTGTGAAGAGCAAACGTGCGTGCCTGATCGGCCCTGATCAGAATGAAGCTCGGCAATAACTGAGTGATCGGTTTCAAACTGGCGCGGTCGAAACTAAGAGACCCGCAGACGATGGTCGTCGGTGCGCCGCCACCTCCACAGTGAGCGACGTTGCTCTTGGCCTTGGCCGCGATCTCACGGAAACTCCACTTCGGAGATGTTCGAGGGCTATCGCGCATAACGATCGAGGTGTCGCGGGCTAGCAACATGCAATCGCCACCGGTGAGTGGAATCGGCTCCGCTATGCCCTCGACATTGAGCCAGCAATTGCCCCGCGAAAGCATGACGAAGTGCGCCAAATCTGTCGGTGAACTCTTTTTACCTGCATTCGGCGGTTTCTCTTCGTTCTCCGCTCCTCCCCCTCTAAGGCCCCACGGGGCGGTGGCTTCGAGCCTGTGCTGACCGAAGGCAGTTACGTGCAACGTACGGAAGACATCTGATATCGGGTCCACTGCAGCCTCCCTATTTGGACGAATAGACAAAAGGTTTGGACTCCTGAGCAGTTCTCGTCCACCGCAAGAGGAATCTACTTCTGTGTATCGGATGTTACACGGCACGCAAAGGAGCAAGAATGGGAAAGCTTAAAGGTAAGGTTGCAGTCATTACGGGTGGGTCGAGCGGTTTGGCGCTGGAGAGCGCCAAACGGTTCGTTGAAGAAGGCGCCTACGTTTTCATCACGGGCCGTAGGCAGGAGGCGCTCGATGAGGCCGTCAAGCTGATCGGGCGGAACGTGACCGGCGTACGGGGTGATGCGGCGAATCTCGACGATCTCGATCACCTGTTCGATACGGTCCAGAAGCAAAAGGGCAAAATCGACATCCTCTTCGCGAGCGCCGGCAAGGGCGAGGCCGCTGTACTGGGCGAGATTACGGAGCAGCATTTCGATAAGGAGTTCGGCCTGATTGTGCGCGGAACCTTGTTCACCGCTCAAAAGGCTTTGCCGCTGATCAACGACGGCGGATCGATCATCCTGACCGGATCGGTTGCGTCAGTGAAAGGATTTCCTGGCTTCGGCGTGTATGCAGCGAGCAAAGCGGCGCTGCGTTCGTTCGCACGCACGTGGCTCAACGAATTGAAGGGCAGAAAGATCCGGGTCAACGTGCTGAGCCCGGGGCAGGTCGACACACCGGACTCCCAGCGGCTCGACAAGGCAACGAGGGAGATGTTCGAGTCCCTGATCCCCCGCGGAAAGATGGGTCGTCCTGAGGAGATTGCTGCGGCAGCGCTGTTTCTCGCTTCCGACGATTCGAGCTACGTAAATGGAATGGACTTCGCTGTCGACGGCGGCTTCTCGGCCATCTGAAATCGCGCTGATCCACCAAAGGTGGCTGATCTATCAGACCGCCGCCAAGAACCTTATCGCACTGAATATCACAGATCTATTAAAGGACGAATCATGGGAAAGCTTGAAGGAAAAGTTGCAGTCATCACGGGTGGATCGAGCGGTATGGCGCTGGCGAGCGCCAAGCGGTTCGTTGAAGAAGGTGCCTATGTGTTCATCACCGGCCGCAGGCAAGAGCAGCTCGATGAGGCCGTCAAGGCGATTGGCCTGAACGTAACCGGCGTGCGCGGTGACGCAGCCAGTCTGGACGATTTGGACCGCCTGTTCGATACGGTCAAGCGCGAGAAGGGCAAGATCGACATCCTGTTCGCGAGTGCCGGCAAGGGCGAGCCACTGCCGCTGGGCCAGATCACCGAGAAGCACTTCGATGCGGCCTTCGACCTGAATGTGCGCGGTACGCTGTTCACGGTTCAGAAGGCATTGCCGCTGTTCAGCGATGGCGGATCGATCATCATGACCGGGTCCAATGCTTCGGCAAAGGGTTTCCCCGGTTTCGGTGTGTATGCCGCGAGCAAGTTGGCGTTGCGCTCCTTCGCACGCACGTGGGTCAACGAACTGAAGGGCAGACACATCCGGGTAAACCTGCTGGTTCCGGGGGCTGTCACCTCACCGATGCAGGAAGAAGTTCTCACCAAGGAGGCGCGGGAGTTCTTCGAGTCGCTCATTCCGCGGGGAACGATGGGACAGCCTGACGAGATCGCGACGGTTGCGTTGTTCCTTGTTTCAGACGACTCCAGTTACGTGAACGGTGTGGAGTTGTTCGTTGATGGCGGCATGACCGCCGTCTGAGATCGGCGGGGCCCGGTGAGCGGATGGTCGCCAACGCATTCACTGGGACTCGATCTGCGATATAGCAACACCAACAAGTATTGGAGAACACTATGAGCTACGCAATTGTTGGATTCGGCAAGATAGGCCAGGCACTCGCCCGCGCCTTCGCGCGTAACAACATCGACGTGACCGTCGCAAGCCGCCGCCCGCCCGAGGAGTTGGCACCGCAGGCTCGGGCGATTGGCCCTACGGTCTTCGCTAAGTCGCTGCAGGAAGCGCTCGAGGCCGACATCATCATCCTGGCGGTCCCGTTCGGTGAACATCGCGAGATTGCAAAGGTCCTGCCGAGCTGGGAAGGCAAGACGGTCATCGACGCGATGAACTCGTTCCCCGTCCCGCCCGAGGAGCTCGATGGGCTCCCGTCCTCCGCCTTCGTCGCGAAGTCCTTCCCCGGCGCGAAGGTCGTGAAGGGTTTCAATCACCTGATCGCAGCCACGCTGGCGACCGATCCGGTAGTCGAAGGCGGTCATCGGGTCGTCTTTCTGTCGAGCGACGACGAAGACGCGGTTGCTCCCGTGGCGGATCTGGCCAAACAACTCGGGTTCGCACCCGTCAAGCTGGGAAAGCTGAACGAGGGCGGATGGCTCGTGCACGCACGAGGCCGCACCTGGGGTCAGCTCATATTCCAGGATGTGTTTAAGAAGCAGCAGTAATCGGTTTGTGACCGTGTGATTCAGGCCGAGAAGGATGATTCCGAAACGTTCCATTCAATCGGACGCACTTGATGAAGAAAGGAGAGATTCGATGAGCATCGATGAGAATGTACAGGTCGTGAAAGATTTCTTCGCAGCAATGGGCGGCGGCGACAAGCAGGCCCTGCTAGCACTCGTTGCCGAAGACATTGAGTGGATCATTCCAGGCGAGGACTGGCCGCTGGCCGGAACGCACCGCGGGCACGCGGGAGTGGCGGCTACGCTTCGGAAGGCATCCGAAGAGGTGGAAATGGCTTACCCAAAGCCTCCGGAATTCGTGGCGCAAGGAGATCGAGTTCTGGCCATCGGCGTCGCTGTGGGGAAGATCAAAGCCACGGACAAGCCGTTCGAGGACCACTGGGTCTTCGACATTACTCTTCAGAATGGCAAACTGAAGAGCGTCCGGGAGTATATCGACACGCAAGCACTGGCGCGGGCCTCCGAGACAGACGCAAGCCCCATACACTGACCCTCTGGATTGGCCGGTCTCGGTGAGTGCATCTTGGCTAACGCACTCATCGGGACACGATCCCGATCGTCATCTCGAACCTGGCCTGCCTGCGTGGAACTTCAACGATGAGGTTATGCAGCATCGACTCTCCTCTCGAACCCCAAAAGGCACCGAGCTTGCAGTAAGACAGCTCATCAGAGTGCGCATAAAAACACGGTGGAGAGCAACATGCGGCGCAACGAACCAGAACAACAACAAAAGCAAATGCTCCATGAATGGAAAACAAAAGAACAGACCTTGACACCAGTGATCTGCTCATAGAAAGTCGACTTGTCGGAAGTAATTCGACCGCTCGATGAGTGCATTGGCGATTTGTCATCAAACGAGAGCCGTTCCTTCCGGGATTGGCGTTTTTGGGGACTAATCCTCTGGAACTCGCTGTGGTTCGCAAAGCCCGCTGACGGTGTTGAACCCCTGCTCCGAGCTTCTTCGAGGCTATCCAGGAGCAGCTGGGGTTGAAGCTGGGTCAACCGCGATTACAGTGAATGTCTGTTGGCTGGGAGATCCGAGTTCCCAAGGCTGCTTTCATTCACTATCCAGTGCATACCGGGCTTCGGTGGAGTTTTGGTTCACCCCAAAACGCTCAATTGAAGGGCTCACGGGCTCCGTAGTGAGGCTGCACTCACCTTCGAAGCATTCGGTCTTTCCTGCGTCGCGGTACTCCACACCTTCACTCTTGAAGCTCTCCTCCCCGTCATAGCTGCCCGAGACTTTGGCGGAGATCCGCCATGAAGGAATGTCTGGAAGGCTGGCTTCGGTGCAGATAACGGTCGCTGTGGCGGGACTCTGGTAAGCGCTCTCGTCATGGCCCGCCGTTGTCAGGTACTTTGCCGGCAGCGTCACCCCTGGTCGCTCATCATCAAAGAAGAGGCTGGCGATCCAGAAGCGTCCGTGAGCATGCACAATCTGGAACGAATCGATGCCTCGCGAGGATGGCTGGGCGTCGTCCTTCGCATCCCGGCTTTCCTTCGTACTCCACACCTCGACAAGATTGCCAAACTCCTCGACTCGCTTCACGATGCTGCGCTCGAAGAAACCGTGCGTCTTGAAGTAGGGACCGTTTTGCTGCGCGAACATGTCGGGAGTCAGGAAAACGGCATCTCCCTTGCTCGCCGGCGCGTCCTTTGTGGCGGCAGACTCGGGAACAATCCAGGCAAGCCGACCGTCGGGCACAAATAGCGCGCGGAAGCGGTCCCAGTCGCGCTGTCCAGCTGGGCCGGAGACCACGTCATAGAGCGAAGCGACCAGGTGGTCCACAGTGTCCACGTCGCCGGGGTTCTTTGCCGCAGGCCAGTCTGGATGCTCTGCAAGTGTCCCGACGAGCGGAGGCGGCGCAGATGCGGCAGGAGTAGACTGCCGTGCGCTCGCGTTGAGCGTCAGTCCCACAAGAAAACAACTCAATACAAGATCGCGACTACGAATCATGATCATCTCCTTGGTTTGTTGATATAACGGCTGCGCTATGCGGTGAGAATCGAGCCAGTTCGGGAGCCCCAGTCACATTCTTTTGATTAAGCGTTGTGATCCCGTTCGCTCCGCACGGACGCGGAGCTACAACGTCACGCTTCCAGTGCCAAAGGTCATTCGGAGTGGAGTGTAGTGATCGGATCGAGGCGCATGGCGCGCAGCGCAGGGACGTAACTGGCGGCGATGGCGACGGCGGTGAGCACAGCGGTTACGCCGGCGAAGGTGGAGAGATCGTAGGGCGAGACACCGAAGAGCAGGCCAGCCATGAGATGAGAAACAATAAACGCGCCAACCAGGCCTACGCCCGCGCCGGCGGCGGCCAGAGCGAGGCCCTGGCGTAAAACCATCGTGAGGATATTTCGCCTTTGTGCGCCCAGCGCGAGCCGAATGGCGATCTCGCGCGATTGCTCATGGACCAGGAAGGAGATGGTTCCATAGATCCCCAGAGCCGCGAGCAGCAGCGCAGTTGCGGCAAACAGCGCCACCATTTCCATGGAGAATCGCCGCACCGAAAGCGAAGACGAGAGAACGTCGTTCAAGGTCTCCGGGTGGAAGACGGGAAGCTCCGGATCGACGGCCTGGATTTGTGTGCGCACCTGCTCGGAGATGGTGGCGGGATCGACCTGTCCACGCAGGTAGAACGCAAGAAACTTGGCGGGGCGCTGGTAGATGTCGAGGTACATCTGCGGAATGCTGGCGTCCGCGAGCGATTCTGTGCGTGCATCGGCAATGACGCCGACGATGGTGGTCGGGTCCGGCCTGGCACGGCCCAAACGGCCCAACATACGGACTCGCTTGCCGACCGGATCCTCGCCCATCCCGTCTTTGCCGGGCCAATAGGTGCGCGCCGCGGCCTGGTTGATGACTGCGACCAAGGGCGTAGATTCAAGGTCCTGGTCGACGAAGAGGCGTCCACGCACCAAAGTCATGCCGAGCACGTGGAAATAGTCCGGTGAGACGATCGATGTATCCAGCAGCGGAGGCTGGCTGTTTTGCCCTTCCTGGCCTTCGCGAACCAATGGAACCAGCCTGCGATCGTTCTGGCCATGGCCGAGGGGAATGGCCTGCCGATCGCTGACGGCGGCTTCTTCCACGCCCGGCAACGTCCGGATTCGACGGAGAGCTTCCCGCAGAAACACCGATTCCTGCGTGGCAGTTCGATAAAT
>Ga0302315_10003674_pt1 | contig 13744 bp, 11 predicted proteins | sample III_Palsa_N3_1_FD_200532 | JGI IMG/M metagenome (GOLD analysis project Ga0302315, IMG submission 200532) | Peat permafrost microbial communities from Stordalen Mire near Abisko, Sweden - III_Palsa_N3_1 | ecosystem: Environmental > Terrestrial > Soil > Palsa > Peat permafrost | place: Sweden... | reverse complement strand
TTCATTTTTGAGCGCCTGTACCCGGTCGGTTTCTTTTATTTTTAAAGTTTCCAGCCCGGTAAAGGTAGCATCGTGTCCCAAAGCCGCGCAAACAACAATTACGGTTTGTGCCAGGTCGGGGCACGATTTCATGTCGAATATCTTTCTTAGTACTGGTTTTATCTCTTTTTTCAAGTACACACCGCCATCTTTAAATTGCGAGGTGATGCCAAAATTAGCCATGATCTCGGTGATCATGCTATCGCCTTGCAAACTGTATTGCGTTAAACCGGGCAGGAATAGTTCAGCCTCATCGGCCAAAGCAGCAATGGCATACCAGTAAGATGCTGCGCTCCAGTCGGGTTCAACGGGCAGCGAGGTTTGGGCAAATTCCTGGTTGGGTATGCTGATCACATTGTCCGTCCATTGATGCCTGATACCCGCCTGCTCCAGCATCGCCAAAGTCATCTCCACATAAGGCCTTGAGGTTAGCTCACCTTCAATATGCAGCTCCAAACCGAGCGGCAATTTTGCAGCAATTAGCAGCAAGGCGGTAATATACTGGCTGCTGATATCGCCTTTTATGCTGATGCTGCCTGTTTTTTGCTCAAACCCGCCTTTAATTTTTAAAGGAGGGAAGCCTACGTTTTCGCCGTATTCAATATTTGCCCCTAATTTGCGCAAAGCATCTACTAAGATACCTATTGGGCGTTGTTTCATACGTGCGCTGCCGGTAAGGTTAATATCCTCATCCAACAAGGTGAAGTAAGCGGTTAAGAACCGCATTGCCGTCCCGGCTGGGCCTACGTGAACATTGCGTTGGATATAATTTACTTCTCCACGTTTTGCACGTGGATATATCGTAATTTCAACATCATTTCCATCTAAATCATTAACAATACTTGTTACAGGTTCAGAAAGTGAATGAGAAAAATTAGATAAAATATTTTGCAAGGTCACTGCATCCGCCGCATCAGACATGTTCTCCACCCTCACTTTGCCGTTGCTTAACGCCTCAATAACCAATGCGCGGTTGCATTCGCTTTTGGAGCCGGTAAGCTGAACGGTGCCGTTTACGGTTTTATCCTTTTTTGTTAGGATGATATCTTTACTCATCACGAATTACGCAGTAGTCAGCTTCTCTTCTTTGTTCATCACTTCTGTTTGCCTGCGGATAGATTCAGCATGCAACAGTTCCAGTAATTTCTCGGTGAACTCAGGGCTTAATTTTAACGCTTTGGCATAAGTAGTGCGTTTTTGCAATATCTCGTCCCAACGGTTAACCTGTAAAATGGTTATGCCATTATCTTTTTTGTACTGGCCGATTTTTTCAGCTATCTGCATACGCTCAGCTACTTTTTGTATCAGCAGGTCGTCAATCTTGTCAATTTTAGCGCGTAATTCCGAAAGCGCGTCTTTTACCTCTGCGTTCCTGATCTCCGGTTTGCGCAAAGTCAAATGGTCTATAATTTCGGCCAGTGCGGCAGGTGTAACCTGTTGCGCGGCGTCTGTCCATGCTACGGAAGGGTCGATATGCGATTCGATCATCAATCCCTGCATATCCAAATCCAAAGCTTTTTGCGACACATAGCCGATCAGCGCACGGTTTCCGGTAATATGGCTTGGGTCGCAAATGATAGGCAGCTCAGGCGCTAAAGTTTTCAGGTTGATAGCGATATCCCACATCGGTTCGTTGCGGAAACCTGTTTTTTCGAATGACGAGAAACCACGGTGAATAGCAGCCAGCTTAGTGATACCCGCATTGTTGATACGCTCCAAAGCGCCGATCCATAATGACAGATCAGGGTTTACCGGGTTTTTTACCATTACAGGTACATCAACGCCTTTCAGCGCATCGGCAATTTCCTGTACGGTGAACGGGTTTACGGTTGAGCGAGCGCCAACCCATAAAATGTCCACGCCTGCTTTCAGGGCTTCTTCAACGTGTTTGCCGGTTGCCACTTCAACTGTGGTTGGCAGGCCGGTTTCTTCCTTGGCGCGTTTAAGCCATTCCAAGCCTATGCTGCCGATGCCTTCAAACTCACCCGGACGGGTACGCGGTTTCCAGATGCCTGCACGCAGGGCGGTAACCTTGCCGGTTGCAGCTAATAAATGTGCAGTGGCTACCAGTTGGTCTTCAGTTTCGGCACTGCACGGGCCTGCGATTAAAAGCGGTTCATTTTTCGCCTGTATCCAGGTATTAAGCGGTTGTATGTTTAAATTCAATTTCATGGCTCTTTTTATTGTAGTCCGGAAGTCGAAGTTCCGGAAGTATTTTAATGGTTATGTTTTTTAGTTGTTAATTTTTCTCTTTTATTTCGGACTTCCGGACTTTCCATCTTCCCGACTTTTCTCCCCTCATCCCAATTTCCTCACATTTATATATTTTCTTTTCGTTTTGTCGGGCTCGGCAGCTTTTTGTTCCTGTTGTTCCTCGTATCGCTCATACTCACCCAAAATGTTAAAGTTGTGCGTGTATTTCAGTATCTGCTTAATGGCGGCATCGTACTGCTTGGTATCGTTCCACTCCACATCTACATAAAAATTATACTCGTTGCGCTTGCCCAAAACCGGCATCGACTGTATTTTGCTCATGTTGAGGTTTTGCTCCGCGAAAATATTAAGCACCTTGGCCAGCGAACCTACCTTATTGCTCACCTCGAAACACAACGATGCTTTGTTCGCTTTTGGCTTTACATTATTCTCGTGGTGCGTGATGATCAAAAAACGGGTGAAATTCTTTTTGTTCGATTCGATGCGGCGCTCCAGCACTTCCAACCCATATAAATTAGCGGCTAAGGTGTTGGCAATGGCCACGGTGTCGGTCAGTTCCTCCTCGCGGATGCGTTTGGCGCAGGCGGCGGTGTCGCTGCTTTCTACTAATTTTAAATGCGGGTATTCGTCAAAAAAATCAATGCACTGGCGGAGGGCTATCGGGTGCGAGGTAACATATTTTACATCCTCGAACTTCACACCCGGCAATGCCATCAAATGCAGCTGGATGGGCAGATAAACCTCGCCTACTATCGGGAAACCGTAGCTCATCATCAGCGTATAGTTAGGCAAAATGCTCCCGGCAATGCTGTTTTCAATAGCCATCACCACGTAATCGGCCTCGCGGTTCTCCAGCGCCTCAAATGTTTGCTTAAATGAATTGCACTCGATGGTTTGTATATCCTCACCGAAATACTTGAAGGCGGCTTCTTCGTGGAAGGAGGCGCGGATCCCCTGGATGGCAACTTTTGTTTTTTCCAATTTCATATCTCCCTTAAAGCAAAAAGTCCCGGCTTGTTTGGCCGGGACTTTTTAGTTTTGTTATGTCGATTTAACGCATATTAGTCCCGGCTCTTACTGTTAAAGTAAAAGTAGTAGCCGTAAAAAAATGTGCCGTTAAAATTCATTGCTTTTTTTATTTACGCCGTAAATGTACGGTTTAAAACCTGTTTGTCAATAGAAAATTTTATTTTTCTGAAAATAGCCTGTTTCAACCGAATTTTATTTGGATTGGATACTGCCTAACCAGATCGTCATGGCGAGGAACGAATCCATCTCTGAACTATCCAGTCAATTAAACGAAAAGTAATTCCAATGGATGAATGGCGCATACCTGTAAACGCAGAGATTGCCACATCGTTGTGCTCGCGCTGCCCTGCTCACTCCTCGCAATGACGATAGAAAAGAGCCATGCGTGAGAGGCTAAACAAAAAAGGCCCCAAAAGGAGCCTTTTCTATCTAAAATAATAAAATCTTTACTGTCCTGTCGAAGCCGTTGGCGCAGGTGCCGCTTTGGCTACTACTTCACCCACAATTACCAGGTTTTTAACCGGCGTTTTAGCGTTTGATGTTACCACAATGGTTTTATTGAACGGGTAAGCGGCAGCGGCATTATAAGTGATCTTGATAAGGCCTTGCGCGCCGGGTGCTACGGGGACTTTGGTATAGTCAGCTATGGTACAGCCGCAGGTGGGTTGTACGTTGCTTAGTATCAGTGGTTCTTTACCCACGTTGGTGAAGGTAAACACGGTTGTAACAGGTGTACCCTGTGGTATTTTGCCAAAATCGTGCTTTTCCTCGTTAAACTTGAATTCGGGTTTCTGATCGTCCTGTGCAGCAGCTTTAAACGATACAAAACCGATGATTACGGCGCATAGTATTAAAATCTTTTTCATTTGGTTAATTTGTTTTTTTATTGGTAACGAAGCCTTTGCGGCGTTTTGATTTTTTAGCCGCAATTAATTTCATAATTTACTTTTGATTTATACAAATATAGAAGGTTTAGTTTAATTTAAAAACTATTATGAAAACTGAACGTTTTGAACACAGATTGTACCAATTACAAAATAGAATTTTATAATTTTGGCGTCTAAACAAATTTGATATGCCCGAAACAGCAATTCAGGGAACCGGTAACTACGATGCTGTTGACTTGAGTTTTGATGATTTCAAGAAAATAGTCATCCGCGATTACCGGGTTGGTTACGAGAGCCGGCAGGCCAGTTTGCTGGGCCGCCGCGAGGTGCTTACGGGCAAAGCTAAATTTGGCATCTTCGGCGATGGCAAGGAAGTGGCGCAGCTGGCTATGGCGCGCGCCTTTAAAAATGGCGACTGGCGCTCGGGCTATTACCGCGACCAGACCTTTATGTTCGCAACCGGGATGAGCAACATGAAGGAGTTCTTCGCGCAGCTATATGCTAATCCCAATATAGAAAAAGATCCGGCATCAGGCGGCAGGCAAATGAACTGCCACTATGCCACGCGTTATGTTAACCCCGACGGCAGCTGGGTAAACCAGGCCGAAACGATGAACTGCGCCTCGGATATTTCAACCACCGGCGGCCAAATGGCCCGCTTGCTGGGTTTGGCCTATGCTTCAAAACTATACCGACAAAATAAGGAACTGAGCTACCTCAAAAACTTTTCGGTAAACGGTAACGAAGTTGCTTTTGGCACCGTTGGCAATGGAGCGACTTCTGAAGGTGTGTTTTTTGAAACCTTCAATGCTGCCGGGGTTTTGCAAGTGCCTATGGCCATTTCTATTTGGGACGATGCCTACGCTATATCCGTACCTGCCAAACTGCAAACCACAAAGGAAGATATTTCAGAAATATTAAAAGGTTTTCAGCGCGAGGACGGGACTAACGGCTACGAAATATTTAAGGTTCGCGGCTGGGACTATGTGGCCTTATGTGAAACTTACGAACGCGCGATAGCCGTTTGCCGTGCCGAGCACGTGCCGGTACTGATACACGTTACCGAAATGACACAGCCGCAGGGGCATTCCACCTCCGGTTCGCACGAGCGTTATAAATCAAAAGAACGCCTTGCGTGGGAAAATGAGCACGACTGCCTGGTGAAAATGCGCGACTGGATGATAACAACAGCAATAGCTACCTCCGACGAATTGGATGAACTGGAAGCCGAGGCCAAAGTGCATGTGCGCAACAGCCAGCGCGAGGCCTGGAACGAGATGTCGGACGAGATAATGGGCGAACTGAATGAAACCGTAAAGGATATTGAAACCCTGTCGCAGACCTCGTCATTACAAAATAAATTGCTGGAAGTTGCCAACGAGCTACGTGCTTGTGTAGACCCCGGAAGAAAGGATATTGTAGGTGCCATACGCAAATCGTTGCGGCTGACGGTGAAAGAAGATAGCCCGGAACGACGCGAGCTGATAAAATGGCTGGATGTGGAGAACGATAAAAACAGCGAACGCTATAATTCGAAATTATTTACCGGTACGCCGCAATCGCCTTTACTGGTGCCTGTTGTAAAAGCTGTTTATGAAGAAGATGCGCGTGTAATAGACGGCCGCGAAGTGCTTAATGCCTGTTTCGACGCCAATTTCGAGCGTGATAAAAGCATAGTAGCATTTGGTGAAGACCTTGGCGCCATAGGCGACGTTAACCAGGGCTTTGCCGGCCTGCAAAATAAATACGGCGACCTGCGCATTACCGATACCGGCATACGCGAAACCACCATCATAGGGCAGGGCATGGGCCTGGCCATGCGCGGGTTAAGGCCGATAGCCGAAATACAATACCTCGATTACCTTATATATGCCCAAACCGTTATCAGCGATGATTTGACGAGCCTGAGCTACCGCACAAAGGGCGGCCAAAAAGCGCCGGTTATTATCCGCACCCGTGGTCATAGATTAGAAGGGATATGGCATTCAGGTTCGCCGATGGGATTGATATTGGGCTCCATGCGCGGGCTGCACATTTGTGTACCGCGTAATATGACACAGGCTGCCGGTATGTACAACACGCTTTTGCGTGGCGACGAGCCTGCCTTGGTAATAGAATGCCTCAACGGCTACCGCCTGAAAGAAAAACTCCCTGCCAATGTTGGCGAGTTTACTGTTCCGTTAGGCAAAGCCGAAGTTTTACGCGAGGGAACCGATATTACTGTTGTATCCTATGGTTCCACCCTGCGTATTGTGCAGGAAGTTGCACAGGAATTGCAGGAAATCGGCATCAGCATTGAAATCATCGACCCGCAAACCTTATACCCGTTCGATACACAAAACCTGTGCGGTAAATCCCTTAAAAAAACCAACAAATTATTGGTAGTTGATGAGGATATACCCGGTGGCGGATCAGCTTACATTATGCATAACATACTGGAAAGCCAGGGCGGCTATTATACGCTCGACGCGCAGCCACGTACGCTTACCGCTAAAGAGCACAGGCCGCCTTATGGCTCGGATGGCGATTATTTTACCAAGCCGTCGCATGATGATGTGATTGAAGCGGTTTACGGTATGATGAGCGAAGCTAACCCGCATAAATTTCCGCCGCTGTTTTAGGGAGCAATTATTGAATTAATGAATTATTAATGAGTGATTGTGATGAGGTACATTTTTGCCTTCGCCTTCCTTATGCTGTTTATCTTGAAAGGGTATGCGCAATATCCCTTTGAAAAATTTCCTGCAATCAAATATGATTCGGCAGAAATAATAAATCATGGTAAAACGTATAATCACGGTTTTTATATTACGCGTTCGAAAGGATTTAAACGAATAGCATCATATAAAAACTATAAACTTGTATTCCTGTCTGACAGTGATATATTAAAAGATGGTACAAACGCTTTGCTATATCATAAAAATCATATTATTAAGCGTATGTGCTTTGACAATACCTGGCTGGAACAGCACGTTTATATAGCAGATATAGATGGCAATGGATTACCTGATTTTAAGATAATTGTAGACAATGATGGTAATGGTTTTGCCGCAGATTATGAGACTAAAGTATACCTTTTCAATGAGGGTAATGATGTTTTTAAATTAATAGTCTTCACCGACTTATTTTCAAATATTGAAAGGGATTTTAATCATGATGGCAATTACGAAATAATTGGGCAGGAATACAGAAGATACAAAGAACATGCTTACTTTATTTTTAATTTATACAATTTTAAGAACGGTAAATTCGTAAACGTGAGCCATAATTATAATTACCCAATAGCAATTAAGTATCTGTACGGACGCAATTTTATTACTGCTAACAATATGCCAAGGGGTATAATGAAAAAGTTCACATTTAAAAAACCAGGAGATAATTTTGATAATTGAATTGGATCTTTTTGGTGTCATAAACAACAAACAATCATCCAACTAACACCCATAAAATCATTACCTTTGAACCCGCCACAAGCGGGCTTATATTTTTAATTTATCTATGGACAATACCGAATTTACAGCTTTAGCTACCATTATCCAAAACCGCCGTACCGTAAAGCCCTTTGCTTTAAACGGCCATAAAATACCAAACGGCCACGTGGCCGCCATTCTTGAACTTGCCGACTGGGCGCCTACGCACGGCTATACAGAACCCTGGCGCTTTTGGGTTTATGAAAACCCGCTCGAATTTTGCTCGGCACATGCTAACCTTTACCGTGAGCATACAGCTGACGAGGATTTTAACGAAACCACTTTCAACAACCTGCTTACCCAGGGCGATAAGGCCTCGCATGTGATCATCGCCGTACAAAAACGCGGTCACCTGCCAAAAATACCTGTGTTCGAAGAAATGGCGGCAACCGCTTGTGCCGTGCAAAACCTGTTGCTGGGCGCAACTGCTTTAAATATTGCCACTTACTGGGGCACCGGCGGCATGGCGCTTAAACCGGCCATGAAAACTTTTCTTAGCCTCGGCGAAGAAGACCACGTAATGGGCATTTTATATTTAGGCTACGCTGATGAATACCCAGTTGGTAAAAGAACTATCCCGCTGGAGCAAAAGATCACCTGGAGCAAATAGAATAAACACGAATTTAAAATACACGAATTAATCGATAGCAGCACGAATTTCACGAATGGGAGCAGCCTTAATTCGTGAAATTTGTATTTTTTATTAGCGCTAATTTACTGACCACTTCTTCTAATTCGTGCAATTCGTGTATTTAGTTCGTGTTAATTCGTGATTATATGTGATTATATGTGATTATTTTGCGTTCCATGCAACATCTGCCATACCCTTTGCGTTAAAACCACAATCAGGAATAAATTTCTATTAAGTTAATTATTTTGCGTTTAAATTGTGGCTGCTATTGTTTTTAAATAAAAAAGTTTTTAACTTTGCAGCAAAACGCAACAATTTATAATCTTTCCTGGCCCTAATACTTGTTAATTTTTTAACGTTTTATTAAACTATTGATTGATTATTTTATGAAGAAACATTTTTGGTGGGTTACCTGCGTTTTGGTATTGGTGGTGTTGACTATTGTTGGAGGAAACCCCGTACACGCGAAGAAATTAAACACAAATGTTGTTAAACTTAAAGTCGCCGCCCCGGCGCCTGCTATCAGCTTATTTGAAAAATATGTTGATGAAGTTTACAATACTGCCCAGTTAGCACAAACAGGCCTAACCGAGACTGTATTTAAAAAAGCCATGACCGGCTTTATCAACTTAAAAATAGCTAACATTTTACCGCAAGCCAGTTCAATTATTACGGTTGTTGATTTTGACAAACCCAGCCGCGAAAAGCGCATGTGGGTAGTTGACCTGTTGAGCAAGGAACTGCTTATCCATACCTGGGTGGCGCATGGATCGGGCAGCGGTACGGAAATGGCCAGCTACTTTTCAAATACCGACGATTCGCACGAGAGCAGCCTGGGATTTTATGTTACAGATAATATTTATATGGGCAAGCATGGCCGCTCACTACGCCTCGACGGGCTTGACGAAGGGTTTAATGACTTGGCCCGCGCCCGCGAAATTGTTGTGCATGCCGCGCCTTATGTAAGCCAGCGCGTAATCAACAAAACAGGCCGCATCGGTTGTAGCTGGGGCTGCCCTGCTGTTTCGCCTAAAATAGCCGGAAAGGTTATCAATACTATAAAAGGTAAAACTATGCTGTTTATCAATGGATCGGACAGCGGCTATACCTCAAAATATTTAAATGAAGACAATATTTCGACTGACTATCTACCGTCGTACATAATGACCGCAAACCGCAGCTGATAATATTTCGAACGATAAACAAAAAGAGGCCTGGAATTCACTCCAGGCCTCTTTTTTATTTGTAATACCTCTATTAGTTAGGCAACACCTTTTCCAGGTTAGAGAAAAGTACAATATCCTGCCCGTAAACATCGCGGCGGTATTGCAATGTGCCCGTACTATCAGCCCAGCAGGTAACGTAGGTAATATATACAGGTACTTTCTTGGGCAGATTAAGGTCGGTCGGATCGGGGTTATTATCCGTCATATCCTTAGTTATCGTATCGTATTTTTCGCCGTCACCAAATAAGTTATGCGCTAGTTCAAGCGGTTGCTGTAATCGTACGCAGCCATGACTCACCGCCCGCATCGCCTCAAAAAAAGCCGATTTGGCCGGCGTGTCGTGCAGGTAAACATTGCTTTTATTTTTAAATATGAATTTTATCTTCCCCAGCGAATTATCGTCACCCGGCTCCTGTTTAAAATCGTAATCAGATACATCGGCTGTCGTCCAGTCGATATCTTCCGGGTCATCAATCTTTTTGCCATTCTTATACACATCAATGCCTTTGTTCGAAAGGTAAAATTTATCGTCAATCTCTTCTTTTACTATCTCCTTGCTGGCAATGCTTTGCGGTATGTTCCAAACAGGGTTTACCTGCGCCATGTATATTACGCTGCTTAAAAGGGGGGTTTCATGCGCCTGGGGTTTATCTACCCGGTCGGTATCATCAAAATGCATCAGGTTTTTGCTGTAATCCATATTACGCCCTTGCCCAACGCAAACTTTCATATTCAAAACTGAATGTCCGCTGTCGATCACATCCAAACGGAAATCAGGGATATTTACGATCACATACCTGTCGCCCTGAGGCTTGTTTTTCCAGCGTAAGCGTTCAAGGCTAACCAGCAACACCCGCTTTGATTCCTCTATAGAAAGGCCGGGTACCACGTCGTCGTTTACGAGCGCTTTTTGCAAAGCAATATATTGCGGGTCTTTAGGTTGTATGCTGTCGAGGTAAGTACGCAGGCTGCTTTCACGAAATACCTGCAGCATGGAAGCGCTGTCCGCCTCTTTAGTGGCTGTAAAATAGCGCGGGAATATTTTTTTAGGGTTCACATAGCCAAACTGCACATAATTTGAATAATTGAGCAGCGAGTTTGCCGAAAGCAGTTCGAGTTTCGCCAGGTCGTGATAGGCCTCATCGGTGTTTTTGATGGCTTTCTTATCGTAAAAATCATGCAATAGCGCATCTATCGTATCAGCCTGGAAAATACCCGGGTTAAAACCGTGGGTGCCGGCTTTCTGAAAATAATCCACCATCACTTTCAGCCCATCATCAGGCAAGTGTTTTTCTACCAGGCCGGGTTCATCCTTATGTAAGGTATAATAAATTTTGATAAACTGGTAATTATTCAATTTGGGGCCGATGCTGTCGAGCACTTTAGTAAAAACGGTATAATAAGCGTCGACATCCAATTTATTAAACACCTTATTTTGTGTTTTTTTAAATAGGATACCGGGCATATCCCATCGTCGTTTCTTTTTACAGCCCTGGAAAACGACCATGAATGCACAAAGCAGGATGATGATGGCCGTGAAAGGTTTACGGTTGTTTATAAAAGCAGATGCCATTTCGTTTGTTGTTTGCAAAGGTAAAGCAATTGCTATACCACAAGCTATTTAGTTCGGTATTAAATTAATAAATTTAGCCCACTATCCCAATATTATGAAGAAGAATTTCTTACTCCTTTTATTACTATTAGCCGGCGCCGCAATTAAAGCCCAGTCTTTTCAGCCGGTTAACCATAACGCTTCGCCCGAGGCGAAGAAACTACTTGCCTTTTTGTATAGTATTAAGGGGAAATATATCATTTCAGGACAGCATAACTTTAACACCCAGTTAAATACTTATTCAGACAGCGCCCATGCCATAACCGGTAAATACCCCGCACTGTGGGGCTGTGATTTTATATGGGACTGGAAAACAGACCGTGGCCAGGACGTAGTGAACGAGGCAATTAAGAAATGGAACGACGGTTATATTGTTACGCTGATGTGGCATACCGGCAGGCCGACAGATGACCCGCCGTACGAATGGACGACCAGCGTAATGGGTAAATTAACTGATGCGCAATGGAACGAGCTGGTAACGCCGGGTACCGCACTAAATAAAAAATGGCTTGGCCGGATTGATACAATAGCCGGTTACCTGGAGCAATTACAGGACGCACACGTACCGGTGTTGTGGCGGCCTTTTCATGAAATGAACGGCGTTTGGTTTTGGTGGGGAAATAAAAAAGGTGAGAACGGAATAGCCAAACTGTGGAAAATGATGTACGACCGTTTCACAAATTACCACCATTTGAATAATTTAATATGGGTTTGGGGCGCAAATGGTTTGAGGGACATACCTTTTGACGAGGCTTACACTTATGCCGATTATTACCCCGGCGCTGAATACGTAGATATTTTAGGCGCCGATGTTTATCACTTCGACTATGAGCAGAAGGATTATAACGAGCTGAAGGCATTAGCCCACGGCAAACTGATGGCGCTTACCGAGACCGGCGAATTGCCCAAGCCGGAAATACTTTCCGTTCAACCGGAATGGGCTTATTTTATGGTATGGACAAACTTTTTATGGACGGATAACCCCCGTGACCGGGTAAAGCAGATTTACGCGCTGCCGCAAACACTCGACCATGAAACAGTGAAGGATGCGTTACAGGCTATAAAAAATGAACAGTAAACCCGAAGTATGGCTGCGAGGGCCTGTTGATGGCATACCGCCATTGTTACAACCTGTTGCCCATACGCTGTTACAGGCACGCGAAGAAATTAAAGAGATAATGGCTGATTTCCCGGACAAACTGTTATGGCTGCAAGTTGCAGGCATGGCTTCGCCGGGATTTCATTTACAGCACTTATCGGGTGTTTTGGATAGGTTATTCACGTATGCGCGTGGGGAACAGTTGAACCAGCAGCAGTTGGAATATTTGGCTAATGAAGGTAAAGACAACGGGCAAACAGTAAATAAACTACTTATAGCTTTCAATAAACGAGTTGACGCCGCGTTAGAACAGTTGGGTAAAACTGATGAAAAAATACTGACTGAGGTTCGCGGTGTTGGAAGAAAGCAAACGCCTTCAACTGTGATGGGGCTGCTGGTACATTCTGCTGAGCATACGATGAGGCATACGGGGCAGTTGTTGGTGACGGTGAAGGTTTTAAAAGAAAAGGTGTTTTGATATGGATAACCTGGAACGACTTTTAAGAGTTGTAAAACAGCAGGCAGAAATGTTCCTGTTAGATGCTAATGAATTTTATCCATTCGGGGTATATGTCAATTTAAAAAATGAAATTACCCCGGTTGGGGTATCTTCTGAAAATGAGTTTCCGCGATCAATCGAGTTGATTGATCAATTAGAAAGATATTATAGTCAACTCGAATTTTTGGTAGGGGTTATAGTAAACGATGTGCTTTTGAAACAAAACGGCATTGAAAAGAATGCAATTGAATTGCGTATCTGGGACAAACGGAAAGCAGTTACGAATAAATATTTCAATTATGAAATAGGAAGCAACGCAATTGTTTTTGACGAGATTTTATAACTCACGAAGTCGGCTTCACCATAAGAAATCGATGTAGCAATGTAAACCCGATAGACGATAACAAACAAACCCCGCCCAATATCCACCACAACATATTAAACCCGCCAAAAACAATAATCGCGCTGCCGAGCGTAGGCGCTAAAACCTGCGCTGTTGACCAGGCCATGGTATACAAAGCGGCATATTCGCCCCTGTTATGATCGTTGGTGCGCACTATCCAGAATGAGTTCATGAACGGCATGCTCATCATCTCGCCAAAAGTTATAAACAACATAGCCAAAATCCCCGACCAAAGCACCGGCGGTAGCTTATTCAGCAGCACGAACCCAACCCCAACCAGCAAAACGCCTACCCGGATGTATTTAAGTATATGCCGTCTTCCCTCAAGGTTATGGATCAGTACCATTTCAATAAACACAATCAATAAGCCATTCAGGGCCATAATTAAACCGATAAGGCGTTCATTAAAATGCCAAACCGTTTTGTAAAACAGCGGCTGCATGGTAAACAGCTGAAAAAAGCAGGTGGCATAGCATATCACCAAACCGATAAAAATTAGATACACCTTATCACGGTAAGCTGATGCGGTGCCTGCCAGGTGTTCGGGCTTTTTGGCTGGTTTGATGATACTGGTACGGGGTATCAGTTTCAACAGCGCCAGGGCGGCAACAATATTGGTGCAGCCATCAACCCAA
>Ga0302315_10003673_pt1 | contig 13745 bp, 1 predicted proteins | sample III_Palsa_N3_1_FD_200532 | JGI IMG/M metagenome (GOLD analysis project Ga0302315, IMG submission 200532) | Peat permafrost microbial communities from Stordalen Mire near Abisko, Sweden - III_Palsa_N3_1 | ecosystem: Environmental > Terrestrial > Soil > Palsa > Peat permafrost | place: Sweden... | reverse complement strand
TGGACTTTACCTGCACCTTCGTGGACAACGCTGCGTTTGGTGCGAACTCCTGGGGAGAACACAAGTCACAGCTTGTTCAGCTGATGAACGTGTGTTCAGACCTCCATCTTCGGGTGAAGACCGAATCCATTAAGGTAGGATTCACTCGCATTCGTGTGTTGGGTCACATCGTCAGCAAAGACGGTTTGTTTCTGGACCCACGCAAACTCTCCATCATTCGGGACTGGCCGAGACCCACCACCGGGAAGGAAATTCAATCCTTCCTCGGCACGGTGGGCTTCGTGCGTCAGTATATCCGTCACTATGCGGACCTTTCCGCCCCATTGGAGGCGGTGAAAAACGTCAAAGGAGCCATCAATTGGACTCCCCTGTTGGATCGTCATTTCGAGCAGCTGAAGATTGCTGTGGCAAATCCACCGTTCCTTCGTTTTCCTGATTTCTCCCGTCCCTTCTACTTGGGAACTGATGCTAGTCAGTTGGGTGTGGGTGGTGTTCTCTACCAGCCCAAGGACGGGGATCAGGATATCAGGCCCGACAACATTGTCGCCATCGTCTCAAAAGTATTGAGCGGTCCGCAGCTCAATTACTCGGCGTTCAAACGTGAACTCTTGGCGCTGGTCTTCTGCCTACGCCAGTTTCACCAATATATCTGGGGAAGAACCGACACGGTGGTCTATACAGACCATAAGCCGCTCACCTACATGTTTACGGTGTCCAATCCCTCCGTCACGCTTCAAGCTTATCTGGATGTTATTCTGGAGCACTGCTTAGAAGTTCGTTATCGTCCTGGAGTCGCCAATGTGCTCCCGGATTTCTTGTCTCGTGTCTATGGTCGCCGCTACGACATCGAGAGAGCGCCTTGGGGCGTGCCCGCGAATATTCGCTTCAACATCCTGCCTGAGGAATTGGACAAGGGGGAGGAGAGTCTTGAGACCAAGACAACTTCCAAACCCACATCCAAGCCCAGGTCGTCTGTCCAACCAGTTCTGCGTAGAACTCATGTTCACCACAATGATCGGGTCACCCATGTGGCTGTCCACGCATCAGACGTGGAGGAGGTCCCTGTTCCCGCTGATCATCTGGAGCTGTCTTCAAGAGAGAAAGTGGAGCTCCTCAGGCGAGGCAAATCTGCACCCGCTGTCCCCGATCGTGTTCGCATGATTCAAGAAGAACATGCGTTCGGTCATTTTGGTAGAGATCAAATCTTCCGTCGATTATGGGACAAAGGATTCTGGTGGCCGGAAATGCGTAAGCAAATCCAAGTGGAAATTATGAAGTGTGACGCATGTTCTCGCTTCGTGGTCCATCGGGAGGGATTCAAACCCGCCGAATTCATCACGGCAGACGGTCCATGGCATCACATTCAAATCGACTGCCAGACGCATCTTCCCCGTTCCCCGGAAGGCTACACGACTCTCTTGAGCTTCGTAGATGTCTTCTCAGGGTTCTGCCTTCTGTACCCTCTTAGCTCGCACACTGCACATGCAGTGGCGCAGAAGCTGTGGAGCGCCGTCTCTTTGTTCGGATTTCCACAAATTGTTCAATCGGACAATGGGACGGAATTCACAGGGAAAGTCATCAAAGAACTGATGACACTGTCGCAGATTGACCATCGCTTCATCGCCGCGTACAATCCCCGCGCAGACGGTAAGGTCGAACGTACCTTTGGTATGGTCAATGACATTGCCAAGAAACTTCTCCAAGGAGCCAATAACCTATGGCCCTTGTTTGTGGAGGCTGTGCAGAGTCACATCAACTCGCACATTTCCTCTCTTACCAAGTCGACACCGTTCGCTCTTATGTTCGGTCGTGACCCCCAACTTCCAACTTCCTTCCCACGACTTCCTCAGGACGTACCCTACCAAGGTCGTTCCGTAGAGGAGTGGATGGAGTACCAAATGAAGATTGTGGAGGTCATTCGTCCCTCCATTTCCAAATTAATATTGGATTCCAAACTCCAGTCTACGGAGAAGCTCGACGCCAAGCGACGTTTGCTTCCGCGCAACGCTTTCCCCGTCGGCTCTTCTGTCATGATTAAGGATCCCGTATTTTTGTCCAAGCATTCTCGTATTGGCAAGCGCGATGCGCCGTATATCGGTCCGTACACCGTGATTCGTCGTGATCGTAACGGCAACTTCGTTCTGAAAGACATGGACGATGTCAAACTCGACCGCCATGTGCCACCCGATCAGATGAAGCCGCATTCCTCCGATTCTTCTGCTGCTGTCGACGACATCCAGACAGTTGAATTGGTCATCAACCATCGTGGCGAACCTGGACACTTTGAGTATCTCGTCAAGTGGAAGAAGCTTCCCGTTGAAGAGAGCTCCTGGGTTCCTGCTCACGATTTCCTCGACACCCAGTGCATCCGTGACTACTGGACACGTGTCGATGCTTTGTCCTCGAAGGATGAATAACTTCCAAATGTCATCCCATTCACATCCTCAGTGATGTTCTGGTCTTGAGGGGAGAGATGTCATAGCCACATCCTAAGCAACTCTTTTCTCAACCTTCACTGAAAGGAATAAATCCTTTCAGATGATCTTCAATCTCAAAGGTCTTCCAGTTTTGGAAGATCCTTCAGTGAAGATCATCTCATGTTTTCCGGATGATCCTCAAGAAGATCTTCACAAAAGATCTTCATAAAGATCTTCATAAAGATCTTCATGAAGATCTTTTTCATCATCGCTGAAGACCCTTCATCCTCGCTTCAGGAAGTCATCCTCGCGCCAGGAGGTGTGAGTCATGATTATGTCATCATAAGCTCGCGCCCATCGCTTCCGGAGTGAAGAGCCATCCTCGCTCCTGAAAGTGTGAAGAGCTTCTGTGTTCTGCAACCTAGATCCTCTTGTTTGCTTTCATCTTTGTTTAGTCACTCTTCGAACTCTCTTTCAAAACTCCTTCTTTCTCTTTCTATCTCTTCACTCCTTGTACTTTCGTAAAGGCCCCACTTGTTGAGTGAGAGACCATCCCTTCATCTATATCATCGTGGAAGCCTCTGCTGTGTCGTGGCTACCACATCTTTTTCAACATAAGCCTATCCTCGTTGGTGACTCTTCCGCGTCGTTCGAGAAGAGTTCTCCGTTTTTACCAACAGTAGGGGTACCGTTCAATCATCGCATTCATCATGTCATCCGAGAGTGTATCGTCTTACAAATCGCGAAGCAGGTCCAAGGGCAGAGCGCCCGAAGATCTGCCGAAGAGCGCCCGTTCCCCTTCGGGCGAACGCAAGACTGCTGATCCTGAGGTCTCTGGGAACGTTCCTGAGACAACGGAGGCTGAGCGTCAAGAGGGAAATGTGGGCAAACTCCCCGTCCCATCGCCTTCGGAGGAGTTGCCACCCATATCGTCCCAACCAGATTTCAACCCTCATGAGGAGTTGCTGTCGGTGGACAAGTTGCTGAAGGAGCTGGCTTTAAAGCAAGACAGTATCCAGGCATATATCGCCGTGATGGAAGAGCAGCGTCGCGCCTTAGTGGATTTAAGGCACGCTGCCGCCGAGGCGGCGAAGACGGACTCCACTGCCGCAGGGCAGAAGGAGGCCGTCATTCCCATTCCAGTTGCGAAGTCTACGATGCTCTCGTCAAGCTCTATCCATATTGGTACAGAGCCCGTGGACGGGTCTCGTAGACGAAATGGCGACTTCAAAACGGCAACGCCGTGTGAGCTCACTCAGCCAGAACTGATTTTTGAGTATCACCGGGTCGCCGATCAGGACTGCCCTAGCTGTCTGTGGCCGGTACGTAAGCACCGAAAGGATCCCGAGTTGGCTGTGAAGCTCAGTGGAGCTGCCACCGGTATGTCTCTTCGCGCCCGTACACCTGCGAGATCCCACGGGGATTCTTCGCGGAGCCGAGACAAGGCGGTCGGAGCGATGTCCGCAGCGACTTCGTCTTCCAAGAAAAAAATTGGCCGTCCCAGAAAACTCTCTGTTGGCTCCCTGGCCGAGATGGTGCAAGACGATTTGAAATCTAATGCACCTGAGGAAGAGGAGAAACAACGAGAGCTATGGGAGATCTATCAGCGCCATAAGCATGCGCTCAAAGCCAAAAAACCGCGTGGGAAGAAATCCACTTCCCGCGCGACTGCCCCCGTTATACCTGACCCCGACTCCGATTCGGAGGACAGTGACACGGAGTCGAGCAGTCATTCAGGTGAGGACGATTCGGATTCGGATTCGGATTCGGATTCGGATTCCGATGTTCGTATCACCGGCACAGGCCAGACGAAAGGCGCGTCGAAAGCCACCAACGTGCACCAAAACTATTATATCCCGAAGGCGCAAGAAATTACTGCCGCGTTGGCAAGTGTTCCAGTCTGGGATGAGTCCATGACATACACCACATCCGCGAAACGTTTTCTCGCGATGCTGACGTCTGGATTTCGACGAGCGGCCAGCAACAAGGACCCCCTGTGGAGTACCCGCATGTGGCCAGCTCAATACCTCTCGCCCAAGCTCAAGTCACCGTACGTGCAAGAGTGGGTCGAGAGAGCTCTCGTGGACAAAGGAGCATCCTGGGATGCTACCTGCGAGAAATTCCTCGAGAGATATCGCAAGCCCGGTGAAGAACTCATCTTGGAGATGCAGTGGACGGAATTGGCTCAGAAGAAGCTTCCACTCCATGACTTCAAGGATAAGTTCCTTCACATGGTGGCTCAGCGTGGATATTCCGTGGACACTGCTTCTCCCGCGGAGGACAAGCTGTATGCGGATGAATTCACGCGTAAAATCGACCCAGCGCTGCGTAAGGCGTGGGTCGTGCATCCGACTTATGGACCCCTTGCCGATGGCTTCGTCAAGACCCTCGAGTCTGTCATGCGAGGCGTGGGCCTCGTACACGACATGCTCCTGGTGACGACGGACAAAGGTAAAGGCGTCGCTGCCTCCGGTGGTGGCGACGGGGTTGACGTCAGTCGACGGCGTTTCTTTTGTAAAAATCACGGAGCCAACTTCTCCCACAACACCCCCGATTGCGTGATCGGCAAAGGTGAAAGGAAGGTGAGCTTTCGCGACCCCGACACTGCAGTGGCCAAAGGGATATTGAAGTCCCCAATGCCCGCAGCGTCGTCAGGCCAGCAGCAGAAGATCACCGATATGTGGAAGGCGAATGGAAACTCTCCAACGCCTCCGACTTCCAAGCATGCGAGCGGCAGTTCCGCCCTCGGTTCCATTGCTGGAAATGGAGCGAAGTGCTCCCATTGTGGTAGACCAGGTCATACAATGGATCGCTGCTTCGCCCTGCACCCAGAGTTGCGTCCTTCCAAGGCCAACTCAGTAAATGTCCGTCAATCCTTGGCTGGCATTCCCTCCGTTCCACCTCCGGGACCTTTGGCTTCCCACCCCACCTTACTTCTTCTACAAGAAGGTTTGGGAGTAGGCGAAGCAGAGCAGGAGATCGAAAATGAGAAGTATCCCTTCGATTCGATTCCTGCTCCATCTCCCTTGCCAGATATCGGAATATCTGCACTGAGAGTGACGGCACCGGCCATTTTGGACCGCATCGCCTCTCAGTCCCGCGTTCCTCGAATTCTCATCGGTCTCCCCGATTTCTCGAAGAACGATACCGTGACGCTGCAAGATCGCCTGGTACAAGCCCCTTCCATCTTGAAGGAGGCTTTCAGCGATTCAGGCTGCAATCGGTCCGCTTTGGACTCTAAAGTCGCCAAAGCGCTTTGTCTGCCCATTGTACCCATGGACGGTGTGATATCGTTGGCCAACACAGCCCACACGGTTCCACGCATTGGGTGTACGGCCGAAGTGAACATCGCCTTGTACTTTGTCTCGCCTCCAGGTACTGCTCGGATTGATCCCATATCCTTCATGTGGGGATTCGAAGTCATGGAGAACATTCAGCGTGACGACGAGTATTCCCTCCTCTTTGGACAGGATCTCATGGATCACTGTTGGCACTTGTTGGAGTCAAGGGGTGTGCCCGCTGAGGCGTTCCTCCCTTTCACTATTGGAAAGACTCTGAAGTCTTCCCGTAGTTCTCCCAGTACCAACTTTGGTTCGGTTCCCGTGGTGGCCACAGCCTCTGTGTTGCCTCCATCATCGTCGGCGCATGTGTCCATCGAGGAATCCAAGTCCGATCTCCCACTTGATCTCTCTCGGGATCTGGAGCCCGTCGAGCGTTTTGTGCTCGAACGAGACTCTGAAGACAGCGAGGAGTGGACTCAGAAAACGCAGGAACTGTTGAATAATCCTGTCGTTCAATCTGCTATTCAGCGGAATGCTTCCATTCCCAAGACCAGTTTTTGTTCTGATCCAGAAGCCATTCTACGGCTGGATCTGAAACCTGGCATCGACCCTGCCTCTCTCTTTGTGCGTCAATATCCAATGGCACAAATGAAGATGGAGTACGTCGACAAGCAAATCCAGCAATGGGCCGAGGAAGAGCGTATCGAGCCCGCACCCCTTGGGTGCGTGGTCAACAATCCTCTCCTTTGCGTTCCCAAGATGGAAGGCGGTCGTGCGGTGCCAGGCAAGTATCGTGTGTGCATTGATCCACGTCGGATCAACGCTGCCCTGGCGACTGACGACAAGTTTCCTATTGCCCATATTGGTCGTAATCACCAATTTCTCGCCGGCAAAGAATTGTTTGGCGAAATCGATATCGAAAACTGCTTCTTGCAGTTTAGGCTGGCACCCGAATGCCGACATCTGACCGCGTTCACCTGGAAGGGGAAGCAGTGGCAGTTCGTGGGTGCTCCCTTTGGTATCAAATATTTTCCCAATTGGATCCATCGCTTCATTTCGTCGCGTATTGCGGGTCCATTGGACTTTACCTGCACCTTCGTGGACAACGCTGCGTTTGGTGCGAACTCCTGGGGAGAACACAAGTCACAGCTTGTTCAGCTGATGAACGTGTGTTCAGACCTCCATCTTCGGGTGAAGACCGAATCTATTAAGGTAGGATTCACTCGCATTCGTGTGTTGGGTCACATCGTCAGCAAAGACGGTTTGTTTCTGGACCCACGCAAACTCTCCATCATTCGGGACTGGCCGAGACCCACCACCGGGAAGGAAATTCAATCCTTCCTCGGCACGGTGGGCTTCGTGCGTCAGTATATCCGTCACTATGCGGACCTTTCCGCCCCATTGGAGGCGGTGAAAAACGTCAAAGGAGCCATCAATTGGACTCCCCTGTTGGATCGTCATTTCGAGCAGCTGAAGATTGCTGTGGCAAATCCACCGTTCCTTCGTTTTCCTGATTTCTCCCGTCCCTTCTACTTGGGAACTGATGCTAGTCAGTTGGGTGTGGGTGGTGTTCTCTACCAGCCCAAGGACGGGGATCAGGATATCAGGCCCGACAACATTGTCGCCATCGTCTCAAAAGTATTGAGCGGTCCGCAGCTCAATTACTCGGCGTTCAAACGTGAACTCTTGGCGCTGGTCTTCTGCCTACGCCAGTTTCACCAATATATCTGGGGAAGAACCGACACGGTGGTCTATACAGACCATAAGCCGCTCACCTACATGTTTACGGTGTCCAATCCCTCCGTCACGCTTCAAGCTTATCTGGATGTTATTCTGGAGCACTGCTTAGAAGTTCGTTATCGTCCTGGAGTCGCCAATGTGCTCCCGGATTTCTTGTCTCGTGTCTATGGTCGCCGCTACGACATCGAGAGAGCGCCTTGGGGCGTGCCCGCGAATATTCGCTTCAACATCCTGCCTGAGGAATTGGACAAGGGGGAGGAGAGTCTTGAGACCAAGACAACTTCCAAACCCACATCCAAGCCCAGGTCGTCTGTCCAACCAGTTCTGCGTAGAACTCATGTTCACCACAATGATCGGGTCACCCATGTGGCTGTCCACGCATCAGACGTGGAGGAGGTCCCTGTTCCCGCTGATCATCTGGAGCTGTCTTCAAGAGAGAAAGTGGAGCTCCTCAGGCGAGGCAAATCTGCACCCGCTGTCCCCGATCGTGTTCGCATGATTCAAGAAGAACATGCGTTCGGTCATTTTGGTAGAGATCAAATCTTCCGTCGATTATGGGACAAAGGATTCTGGTGGCCGGAAATGCGTAAGCAAATCCAAGTGGAAATTATGAAGTGTGACGCATGTTCTCGCTTCGTGGTCCATCGGGAGGGATTCAAACCCGCCGAATTCATCACGGCAGACGGTCCATGGCATCACATTCAAATCGACTGCCAGACGCATCTTCCCCGTTCCCCGGAAGGCTACACGACTCTCTTGAGCTTCGTAGATGTCTTCTCAGGGTTCTGCCTTCTGTACCCTCTTAGCTCGCACACTGCACATGCAGTGGCGCAGAAGCTGTGGAGCGCCGTCTCTTTGTTCGGATTTCCACAAATTGTTCAATCGGACAATGGGACGGAATTCACAGGGAAAGTCATCAAAGAACTGATGACACTGTCGCAGATTGACCATCGCTTCATCGCCGCGTACAATCCCCGCGCAGACGGTAAGGTCGAACGTACCTTTGGTATGGTCAATGACATTGCCAAGAAACTTCTCCAAGGAGCCAATAACCTATGGCCCTTGTTTGTGGAGGCTGTGCAGAGTCACATCAACTCGCACATTTCCTCTCTTACCAAGTCGACACCGTTCGCTCTTATGTTCGGTCGTGACCCCCAACTTCCAACTTCCTTCCCACGACTTCCTCAGGACGTACCCTACCAAGGTCGTTCCGTAGAGGAGTGGATGGAGTACCAAATGAAGATTGTGGAGGTCATTCGTCCCTCCATTTCCAAATTAATATTGGATTCCAAACTCCAGTCTACGGAGAAGCTCGACGCCAAGCGACGTTTGCTTCCGCGCAACGCTTTCCCCGTCGGCTCTTCTGTCATGATTAAGGATCCCGTATTTTTGTCCAAGCATTCTCGTATTGGCAAGCGCGATGCGCCGTATATCGGTCCGTACACCGTGATTCGTCGTGATCGTAACGGCAACTTCGTTCTGAAAGACATGGACGATGTCAAACTCGACCGCCATGTGCCACCCGATCAGATGAAGCCGCATTCCTCCGATTCTTCTGCTGCTGTCGACGACATCCAGACAGTTGAATTGGTCATCAACCATCGTGGCGAACCTGGACACTTTGAGTATCTCGTCAAGTGGAAGAAGCTTCCCGTTGAAGAGAGCTCCTGGGTTCCTGCTCACGATTTCCTCGACACCCAGTGCATCCGTGACTACTGGACACGTGTCGATGCTTTGTCCTCGAAGGATGAATAACTTCCAAATGTCATCCCATTCACATCCTCAGTGATGTTCTGGTCTTGAGGGGAGAGATGTCATAGCCACATCCTAAGCAACTCTTTTCTCAACCTTCACTGAAAGGAATAAATCCTTTCAGATGATCTTCAATCTCAAAGGTCTTCCAGTTTTGGAAGATCCTTCAGTGAAGATCATCTCATGTTTTCCGGATGATCCTCAAGAAGATCTTCACAAAAGATCTTCATAAAGATCTTCATAAAGATCTTCATGAAGATCTTTTTCATCATCGCTGAAGACCCTTCATCCTCGCTTCAGGAAGTCATCCTCGCGCCAGGAGGTGTGAGTCATGATTATGTCATCATAAGCTCGCGCCCATCGCTTCCGGAGTGAAGAGCCATCCTCGCTCCTGAAAGTGTGAAGAGCTTCTGTGTTCTGCAACCTAGATCCTCTTGTTTGCTTTCATCTTTGTTTAGTCACTCTTCGAACTCTCTTTCAAAACTCCTTCTTTCTCTTTCTATCTCTTCACTCCTTGTACTTTCGTAAAGGCCCCACTTGTTGAGTGAGAGACCATCCCTTCATCTATATCATCGTGGAAGCCTCTGCTGTGTCGTGGCTACCACATCTTTTTCAACATAAGCCTATCCTCGTTGGTGACTCTTCCGCGTCGTTCGAGAAGAGTTCTCCGTTTTTACCAACAGTAGGGGTACCGTTCAATCATCGCATTCATCATGTCATCCGAGAGTGTATCGTCTTACAAATCGCGAAGCAGGTCCAAGGGCAGAGCGCCCGAAGATCTGCCGAAGAGCGCCCGTTCCCCTTCGGGCGAACGCAAGACTGCTGATCCTGAGGTCTCTGGGAACGTTCCTGAGACAACGGAGGCTGAGCGTCAAGAGGGAAATGTGGGCAAACTCCCCGTCCCATCGCCTTCGGAGGAGTTGCCACCCATATCGTCCCAACCAGATTTCAACCCTCATGAGGAGTTGCTGTCGGTGGACAAGTTGCTGAAGGAGCTGGCTTTAAAGCAAGACAGTATCCAGGCATATATCGCCGTGATGGAAGAGCAGCGTCGCGCCTTAGTGGATTTAAGGCACGCTGCCGCCGAGGCGGCGAAGACGGACTCCACTGCCGCAGGGCAGAAGGAGGCCGTCATTCCCATTCCAGTTGCGAAGTCTACGATGCTCTCGTCAAGCTCTATCCATATTGGTACAGAGCCCGTGGACGGGTCTCGTAGACGAAATGGCGACTTCAAAACGGCAACGCCGTGTGAGCTCACTCAGCCAGAACTGATTTTTGAGTATCACCGGGTCGCCGATCAGGACTGCCCTAGCTGTCTGTGGCCGGTACGTAAGCACCGAAAGGATCCCGAGTTGGCTGTGAAGCTCAGTGGAGCTGCCACCGGTATGTCTCTTCGCGCCCGTACACCTGCGAGATCCCACGGGGATTCTTCGCGGAGCCGAGACAAGGCGGTCGGAGCGATGTCCGCAGCGACTTCGTCTTCCAAGAAAAAAATTGGCCGTCCCAGAAAACTCTCTGTTGGCTCCCTGGCCGAGATGGTGCAAGACGATTTGAAATCTAATGCACCTGAGGAAGAGGAGAAACAACGAGAGCTATGGGAGATCTATCAGCGCCATAAGCATGCGCTCAAAGCCAAAAAACCGCGTGGGAAGAAATCCACTTCCCGCGCGACTGCCCCCGTTATACCTGACCCCGACTCCGATTCGGAGGACAGTGACACGGAGTCGAGCAGTCATTCAGGTGAGGACGATTCGGATTCGGATTCGGATTCGGATTCGGATTCCGATGTTCGTATCACCGGCACAGGCCAGACGAAAGGCGCGTCGAAAGCCACCAACGTGCACCAAAACTATTATATCCCGAAGGCGCAAGAAATTACTGCCGCGTTGGCAAGTGTTCCAGTCTGGGATGAGTCCATGACATACACCACATCCGCGAAACGTTTTCTCGCGATGCTGACGTCTGGATTTCGACGAGCGGCCAGCAACAAGGACCCCCTGTGGAGTACCCGCATGTGGCCAGCTCAATACCTCTCGCCCAAGCTCAAGTCACCGTACGTGCAAGAGTGGGTCGAGAGAGCTCTCGTGGACAAAGGAGCATCCTGGGATGCTACCTGCGAGAAATTCCTCGAGAGATATCGCAAGCCCGGTGAAGAACTCATCTTGGAGATGCAGTGGACGGAATTGGCTCAGAAGAAGCTTCCACTCCATGACTTCAAGGATAAGTTCCTTCACATGGTGGCTCAGCGTGGATATTCCGTGGACACTGCTTCTCCCGCGGAGGACAAGCTGTATGCGGATGAATTCACGCGTAAAATCGACCCAGCGCTGCGTAAGGCGTGGGTCGTGCATCCGACTTATGGACCCCTTGCCGATGGCTTCGTCAAGACCCTCGAGTCTGTCATGCGAGGCGTGGGCCTCGTACACGACATGCTCCTGGTGACGACGGACAAAGGTAAAGGCGTCGCTGCCTCCGGTGGTGGCGACGGGGTTGACGTCAGTCGACGGCGTTTCTTTTGTAAAAATCACGGAGCCAACTTCTCCCACAACACCCCCGATTGCGTGATCGGCAAAGGTGAAAGGAAGGTGAGCTTTCGCGACCCCGACACTGCAGTGGCCAAAGGGATATTGAAGTCCCCAATGCCCGCAGCGTCGTCAGGCCAGCAGCAGAAGATCACCGATATGTGGAAGGCGAATGGAAACTCTCCAACGCCTCCGACTTCCAAGCATGCGAGCGGCAGTTCCGCCCTCGGTTCCATTGCTGGAAATGGAGCGAAGTGCTCCCATTGTGGTAGACCAGGTCATACAATGGATCGCTGCTTCGCCCTGCACCCAGAGTTGCGTCCTTCCAAGGCCAACTCAGTAAATGTCCGTCAATCCTTGGCTGGCATTCCCTCCGTTCCACCTCCGGGACCTTTGGCTTCCCACCCCACCTTACTTCTTCTACAAGAAGGTTTGGGAGTAGGCGAAGCAGAGCAGGAGATCGAAAATGAGAAGTATCCCTTCGATTCGATTCCTGCTCCATCTCCCTTGCCAGATATCGGAATATCTGCACTGAGAGTGACGGCACCGGCCATTTTGGACCGCATCGCCTCTCAGTCCCGCGTTCCTCGAATTCTCATCGGTCTCCCCGATTTCTCGAAGAACGATACCGTGACGCTGCAAGATCGCCTGGTACAAGCCCCTTCCATCTTGAAGGAGGCTTTCAGCGATTCAGGCTGCAATCGGTCCGCTTTGGACTCTAAAGTCGCCAAAGCGCTTTGTCTGCCCATTGTACCCATGGACGGTGTGATATCGTTGGCCAACACAGCCCACACGGTTCCACGCATTGGGTGTACGGCCGAAGTGAACATCGCCTTGTACTTTGTCTCGCCTCCAGGTACTGCTCGGATTGATCCCATATCCTTCATGTGGGGATTCGAAGTCATGGAGAACATTCAGCGTGACGACGAGTATTCCCTCCTCTTTGGACAGGATCTCATGGATCACTGTTGGCACTTGTTGGAGTCAAGGGGTGTGCCCGCTGAGGCGTTCCTCCCTTTCACTATTGGAAAGACTCTGAAGTCTTCCCGTAGTTCTCCCAGTACCAACTTTGGTTCGGTTCCCGTGGTGGCCACAGCCTCTGTGTTGCCTCCATCATCGTCGGCGCATGTGTCCATCGAGGAATCCAAGTCCGATCTCCCACTTGATCTCTCTCGGGATCTGGAGCCCGTCGAGCGTTTTGTGCTCGAACGAGACTCTGAAGACAGCGAGGAGTGGACTCAGAAAACGCAGGAACTGTTGAATAATCCTGTCGTTCAATCTGCTATTCAGCGGAATGCTTCCATTCCCAAGACCAGTTTTTGTTCTGATCCAGAAGCCATTCTACGGCTGGATCTGAAACCTGGCATCGACCCTGCCTCTCTCTTTGTGCGTCAATATCCAATGGCACAAATGAAGATGGAGTACGTCGACAAGCAAATCCAGCAATGGGCCGAGGAAGAGCGTATCGAGCCCGCACCCCTTGGGTGCGTGGTCAACAATCCTCTCCTTTGCGTTCCCAAGATGGAAGGCGGTCGTGCGGTGCCAGGCAAGTATCGTGTGTGCATTGATCCACGTCGGATCAACGCTGCCCTGGCGACTGACGACAAGTTTCCTATTGCCCATATTGGTCGTAATCACCAATTTCTCGCCGGCAAAGAATTGTTTGGCGAAATCGATATCGAAAACTGCTTCTTGCAGTTTAGGCTGGCACCCGAATGCCGACATCTGACCGCGTTCACCTGGAAGGGGAAGCAGTGGCAGTTCGTGGGTGCTCCCTTTGGTATCAAATATTTTCCCAATTGGATCCATCGCTTCATTTCGTCGCGTATTGCGGGTCCATTGGACTTTACCTGCACCTTCGTGGACAACGCTGCGTTTGGTGCGAACTCCTGGGGAGAACACAAGTCACAGCTTGTTCAGCTGATGAACGTGTGTTCAGACCTCCATCTTCGGGTGAAGACCGAATCCATTAAGGTAGGATTCACTCGCATTCGTGTGTTGGGTCACATCGTCAGCAAAGACGGTTTGTTTCT
>Ga0302315_10003671_pt1 | contig 13752 bp, 14 predicted proteins | sample III_Palsa_N3_1_FD_200532 | JGI IMG/M metagenome (GOLD analysis project Ga0302315, IMG submission 200532) | Peat permafrost microbial communities from Stordalen Mire near Abisko, Sweden - III_Palsa_N3_1 | ecosystem: Environmental > Terrestrial > Soil > Palsa > Peat permafrost | place: Sweden... | reverse complement strand
ATCATTTTTTTGCAAGTTTCTGCACTTTATCATACACAAAAGCTTAAAAATTGCGTTAGTATATTCGTAAGTGAACTCCACTTACATTGTGATAAGGTTTAGGTTGAAAGCCCCCAAACAGCGAGTGTAAGGGGGCTTTTATTTTTTATAATGCTTATCTTTCGTCCACTTGTCATTCTGAACGCAGTGAAGAATCTGCCAGGTGATGCACCAAGCGACAGATGCTTCGCTATCGCTCAGCATGACAATTCCTTTATCAAAAAATAATGCCCGATATAAAACAACAACTTCATGCACTATGCCTTGCCTACGTAACATCGCGAATGGAAGCTGCCGAGCATGCTTTTAAGGATGCTGAACAGGCGCAAAACGATGATACCAAAAGCAGTGCAGGCGATAAATACGAAACCGGCCGTGCCATGATGCAGCAGGAAAAGGACCGCAATACCACGCAGCTAAATGAAGCCAATAAATTAATGGTGGCGTTAAACCGCATCAGTACACTGGGCAACGCAGCAGAGGCCGAAACAGGCAGCATAGTAATCACCAATAACGGCAGGTTTTATATAGCCATCAGCGCGGGTAATTTGGTGGTTGATGGGGAAAGCTATTTTGCTATTTCTCCCGCATCGCCTATTGGGCTGGTGCTAAAAGGAAAAAAAGCAGGTGATGAATTTACGCTGAACGGGAAAGGGTATGAGGTTAAGAAAGTGAGTTAATTGTTTTAATATCGAACACCGAATGCTGAATATCGAATAATGAAGTGAAGAAGTTGTTTGGTTAGATAAATCGGGTGTCATGCTGAGGCTCTCGAAGCATGCGGGCAAGGCCTTTACGCTCATGCTTCGAGAGCCTCAGCATGACAGGCCAAACAAATCCTACTTAAAAACTTCGATGTTGGACATTCGAAATTCAGTATTCGATATTAAAATCCGAAATCGAACATTCGAAATCAATCCCTACTCCTCCACCATCTCACTGTTCGTACTGTTAACGTGCGGAGTTTGGTGCTTAAAGTATCTTTTCTGGAATAGTAATATCGCGATAACGCCTACTGATATAGCCGAATCGGCAAGGTTAAATACCGGGCGGAAGAATACATAGTCCTGCCCGCCCCATATAGGCACCCACTGCGGGAAATAACCTGAAAACAGCGGAAAGTAAAACATATCCACCACGCGGCCCATAAACAGGGGTTCATTTTGGTAGATAAGCCCGTAAAAGGTGCTATCCACAATATTACCAAGCGCGCCGGCCAGTATCAGTGCCACGCACATAATAAGGCCGCGGTGGTATTTGTGTTTTATTAAATAAATAAGCCCGTAAGTAATGGCCCCTACTGCAACTATCCTGAATGTGGTTAACACCAGTTTACCAAAAACACCGCCCAGCTCCATGCCAAATGCCATACCGTTGTTTTCGGTATAGTGCAGCATGCCATGGTCACCTAAAAAGTGGATATCTTCGGTCAAGGACATATGCGTACGTACCCAGGTTTTAATAAGCTGGTCGGCAAGCACAATAATAAAAACAACTGAAAAAGGTTTAAGGTACGCTGGCTTCATTGTTTCAATTTAGCTTCCATGCTAAGTGTAGTATGCGGCACCGCGCGCAGGCGCTCCTTAGGTATCAACCGGCCTGTTTCGCGGCATATGCCATAGGTTTTATTTTCAATACGCACTAAGGCGGCCTCCAACTGCTCTATAAATTTCTTTTGGCGGGCAGCTAATTGGTTTATCTGTTCTTTTTCCAAAGTTGCCGAACCGTCTTCCAGTGTTTTATAAGTACCGGCGGTATCATCCGTACCGTTAGCGTTAGGTGAACTTAATGAAGTGGCCAGTGAGTTTAACTCTTCCCTGGCAATGCGCAATTTATCAAGCAGCAAGTCTTTAAATTCTACTAACTCCGAATCTGAATACCTGGTCTTTTCGTTTTCTTGTTTCATTATACTTTTGTAATAACAATAAATAATTCTATTCCTTCAATAACAATTTTGTCGCCTTCATTTAGCTGGTTATCAAGCACTACACTATCAGCTAAAATTTCGGCGCAAATATATAACAAATTATTCTTCACTGCACCGGCTATAAGTTCATGTTCCTGCAGGCGTACATTTATCCTGTCGGTAACTTCAAATTGCTTCTCCTTGCGCAGATTCTGTATCCTGTTGATTAACTCTCTCGATATTCCCTCCTGTTTCAACTCGCTGGTAAGCGTAACATCTAAAGCCACGGTTAGTTTTCCTAAATTTGCAACCTGCCAGCCGGGGACGTCTTCGGCAATGATTTCTACGTCGGTATCAAGTATCAAGTATTTAGCATCAAGTATAGCTATACTCCCTTCAGTTTCCAGCTTTGCAATCTCATCAGGCCCAAAACTGTTTATCGCTTCGGCAACGGCTTTCATATCCTTGCCAACCTTTGCGCCTAATGCTTTAAAGTTTGGTTTTATTTTCTTTTTGATAAAGCCCGATGCATCGGTAATGTATTCTATCTCTTTTATGTTGGTTTCGGACAGTATCAGTTCTTTTACCTGCTCCACCTGTTGTTTAAATTGCTTGTCCAGTATCGGCAGCAATATTTTACTAAGCGGCTGCCTTACGTTTATGCCCACCTTTTTGCGCAGCGATAATACCAGCGATGATATATCCTGTGCCAGCTGCATACGTTTTTCAAGCGCCTGGTTTACCAGTTTACTATCAGCAACAGGGAAATCGGCCAAATGCACCGACTCAAATTGTTCTTTTCCACTTACTTTATTTAAATCATTATACAAACTATCCGCAAAAAACGGCGCAATGGGCGACATTAACTTTGATATGGTAACCAAACAAGTATACAGAGTTTGGTAAGCCGATAGCTTATCATCCGAGTTATCCGATTTCCAGAAACGGCGGCGGCTTAAACGCACATACCAGTTGCTTAAATGCGCGTCGACAAAATCCTGTATGGCGCGGGCAGCTTTGGTGGGTTCGAAATCGGCATAAAAAGCATCAACTTCTTTGCTTAAGGTATTCAGCAGGGAGATAATCCACTGGTCAATCTCGGGCCTGTCGCTAATTTTTATTTCGGCTTCGCTGTAGGTAAAGCCATCGATATTGGCATACAGCGCGAAGAAGTTATAGGTATTGTATAAGGTACCGAAAAACTTGCGGCGCACCTCGTCAATACCTTCGATATTAAATTTCAGGTTATCCCAGGGCGATGCATTGCTAATCATGTACCAGCGGGCGGCATCGGCACCGTATTTTTCAATGGTTTCAAACGGATCGGCAGCGTTGCCCAGGCGTTTGGACATTTTGTTGCCGTTTTTATCCAGCACCAAACCGTTTGATACCACATTTTTAAACGCGATACCCTGGTTGTTAACGGCTTTGTTTATCTCCATCACCTCTTCGCTGGTTACGCTTAGCAATACCGCAATGGCATGCAGGGTAAAAAACCAGCCGCGGGTTTGGTCAACGCCTTCGGCGATAAAATCTGCCGGGTAGGCATTTTTAAATGCTTCTTTATTCTCGAACGGAAAATGCCATTGCGCGTAAGGCATGGCGCCGCTATCAAACCAAACATCTATCAAATCGGGCTCACGGAGCATAGGTTTGCCATTGCCCGATAGCAGTATCACATCATCCACATAAGGGCGGTGCATATCTATCAGCTCAAAAGCTTCAGGCATTAAACCGGCAGCTTTTGCTGTCGCGATTTCAGCTTCCAGTTCTTTTATCGAACCAATACATTTTTCCTCGCTGCCATCTACCTCGCGCCAGATAGGCAACGGTGTGCCCCAATACCGTGAGCGCGATAAATTCCAGTCGACCAAATTTTCCAGCCAGTTGCCAAAGCGGCCCGTACCGGTAGATTCGGGTTTCCAGTTGATGGTTTTATTCAGTTCCACCATTTTATCCTTAACGGCGGTGGTGCGCACAAACCAGCTATCCAGCGGGTAGTATAAAATCGGCTCATCGCTGCGCCACGAGTGCGGGTAGCTGTGTTCGTATTTTTTTACGTCGAATGCTTTGTTATCGGTTTTTAGTTTGATGGATATTAATACATCCGTAGCTTTAAACCCTGGCTCGGCACGTTCGGCGTCGCTGTAATATTCTTCTTTTACATAGCGGCCTGCATAATCGGTAACCTCATCAACAAAGCGGCCTTGTTTATTTACCAGCGGTACTTCTTTACCCGTTTCATCCTTCACCATTACGGATGGCACGCCGTTTTCCTTACATGCCCTAAAGTCATCTGCCCCGAAAACAGAGGCGGTATGCACAATGCCGGTACCATCCTCGGTAGTCACAAAATCAGCAGGGATAACACGGAAAGCGTTTTGCTCCAAATCATCATTGGTAACATAAGGCATTAACTGGTGGTAATGCAGGCCAAGCAAATCCTTGCCTTTAAAATTGGCTTCCAATTTCCAGGGAATAACTTTATCGCCGCCTTTATAATCTGCAAATGATGCGTTTTCGCCTTCGGCTTTAAAATATTTGCTAACCAAATCCTTTGCCAATACAACGCTAACCGCATCGAAGGTGTAAGGGTTAAAGGTTTTGATTTTAACGTAGTTGATGTTTTCGCCAACGGCTAAGGCGCAGTTGGAAGGCAGCGTCCATGGTGTAGTGGTCCAGGCTAAAATTACGGTGTCTTCATTTTTATCATCAAACAAAATAGGCATCAACGGGTGCTGCTGGTCGTTTTTTAGGTGGAATTGCGCCACAATGGTAGTATCCTTTACCATTTTATAAGTGCCCGGCTGGTTAAGCTCGTGCGAGCTTAAACCTGTGCCCGATTTTGGCGAATAAGGCTGTACGGTATAACCTTTGTATAACAGGCCTTTTTTATAAAACTCCTTCAATATCCACCAAAGGCTTTCGATATATTCGTTTTTGTAGGTGATGTAAGGGTCTTCCAAATCAACCCAGTAACCCATTTTTTCGGTCAGGTCGTTCCAAACATCGGTATAGCGCATCACCTCGCGGCGGCACTCGGCATTATAATCCTCAACCGATATTTTTTTGCCGATATCATCCTTGGTAATGCCCAAAGCTTTTTCAACAGCCAGCTCAATAGGCAAACCATGGGTATCCCAACCGCCTTTACGTTTTACCTGGTAACCTTTAAGGGTTTTGTAGCGGCAAAATATATCCTTTATGGCGCGGGCCATAACGTGGTGAATACCCGGCATGCCGTTGGCGCTTGGCGGTCCCTCGTAAAAGGTGTAAGGGTTATTGGCCGGGCGACTGCTTATACTTTTTTCAAAGATATTTTGCTTCTTCCAGAACTCCAGTACTTCCTTGCCGGTATCCGATAAATTTAAAGTTTTATATTCCTTGTACTTCAATGTTTTCACCTAAATTTTAGAGGTTGCAAAAATAGGCTATTTTACTTTAAAAAGCTATATTAGCTTTATGAAAAATAAGATATTAGGTTTCTCATTAATCACACTGGGCTGCATTATAATTTACGTGTTTGCCAAATTTACACCGTTAATAGGCAACTTAAATGTCCGCGACTTTTTCAGGGGCTTTTCTATGGGTATAGGGCTTTTTACAGCCAGTTATTTAGTGATGCTGCTCATACGTCGCGCTATGCAGAAACCTAAAGCGTCATAACGTTAATATTTACCCATGAAAAAAAAGATTATCACCTGCGTAGTATTTGCAATAATAGCCCTTGGCGTATATATCGCAAGCCGTTTTGTACCCAGCAACTCGACAGCCGAAAGGTTAAGCAGCCTGGCTGCCGGCATGCTTACCGCTATTTTTTTAGTGAGCCTGGCTTCGGCTTACGAGTATTACAAAAAGAATAAAAACAAACCTGCCGCGTAAGCCTAAAATATTGCGCGGTTTGCGCCGCCATCAACCTGTATGGTGGTGCCGCTGATGTAGGATGCCTGCCCTGATGCTAAAAACGCCACCACTGCCGCCAGTTCTTCTGGTTTACCTATCCTGCCTAAGGGGATGCTTTTGGCTTTTTCCTTTAATGCGGTTTCCGGGTCGGCGCCTTTGGGCACGGTATCTTTAATGCGGTCGGTTAATATTAAACCCGGCGCCACGTTGTTAACGGTGATGTTGTAAGGCCCAAATTCATCGGCCATTAATTTTGCCATGCCCACAATACCCATCCGCATACTGGTTGAGAGTACCGAATTTGCCAATACCGATTTCACCGAACCACTAACAATATTAATGATACGCCCACCCTCCGATTTTTTTAAGTAAGGCAATACCAGCCGGCTCATGTGCGCCACGCTCAATAGGTTTAGCTCGAAAGCTTTTTGCCAGGCCTGCTCATCAAAATTCTCAAACTTATCAAAAGGCGGACCGCCGGCATTGTTCAGCAAAATATCTATTTGCCCGTAAACGGCGGCGGCTTTTTTAACAAAGCTTTCAATATCCTCGCTTTTTGATACATCAATGGGTATGGCTATAACCGGGTTGCCGGTGAGTTTTTGTATTTCGGCAGCGGTTTGGGCAAGCTCTTTTTCATCGCGCGAGCCGATGATTACTTTTGCGCCTTCGGCAGATAGCGTGGTGGCAATTGCCCTGCCCAGGCCTTTGCTGGCGGCCAGCACAATGGCTACTTTGTTGGTGAGTTTTAAATCCATGTTGTCTTTTTGTTAGTCGTTTATTTTAACTACAGAGCGCGCAGAGATTTTAAAACACAGAGAGGCACAGAGAGTTTTTTTTAAGTCGATTTTTTAAATAGACAGGCTCTGTGTAACTCCTTTGTGTTTTCTCTTTGTGTACTCTGTGGTTAAAATCGCAGCCATAACCAATATATTAACTAAATTTGGTTCAATGAAAAAACTAATCCGCAGTTTTGGTTTTGCCTTTAAAGGCCTTGCCTACGCTACCAAAAGCCAGCTCAATTTCAGGATACATTTAGGTGCTACCGTTTTGGCCGTAGCTTTGGGTTTTGCCCTGCACATAACCATAAACCAATGGCTGTGGATAGCCTTGAGCATTGCCATTGTGCTGCTAACCGAACTAACCAATACCGGCATTGAAACGTTGACCGACCTGGTATCACCCGGATATAACGAGAAAGCGGGCCATGTAAAAGATATATGCGCTGCTGCTGTAGTGGTAGCTGCCATTTTTGCGCTGATTACCGGCATCATTATATTTCTGCCAAAACTGCTTTTGCTTATTCACCATGTTGCATAAAACGCGGGCCATCGTTTTTAAAACTACCGATTATGGCGAAAGCAGTGTTATTGTACAGCTGTTTACCGAAAAATTCGGCTTGCAATCGTACATCATTAACGGGGTTAAAAAGCCGAAAGCCAAAATAAGCCGCAATATGCTGCAGCCCCTGCATTTACTGGAGGTGGTGGTTTACCATAAAAACAATACCAGTATACAGCGCATAGCCGAACTAAAAAACGCTCCAGTATTGCTAAGCGTGCCTTACGATGTGATAAAAAGCTGTATTGCTATATTTTTGAACGAGGTTTTGTATAAGGCCATTAGGCAACAAGGAAGTGATGAGAATTTATTTGGCTTTGTTTTCAGCGCGGTTGAATGGCTGGATCACCAGGCTACCGGGCTGGCCAATTTCCATTTGTTGTTTTTAGCCCGACTAACGCGCTACCTGGGTTTTTATCCGGATTGCACCTTTGCCGCCGATGCGGATTATTTTGATATGAAGAATGGCGTGTTTGCCCGCCATAAGCCCGACAGCGTCTTATACCTTTCGCCGCCGCATACCCGCAATTTTTACGCGCTGCTGCAATGCAGCTTTGAAAACGCCGACCAACTAAAGTTAACCAATGACGAGCGACGCTACCTGCTTAATAAACTGGTTGAGTATTACGCCCTGCATATCGAGAGCTTTGGCAACATCCGCTCGCTGGGGGTATTGGAAGAGGTGTTGGGATAGATGAAAGAAACCTGTTTATTCAAGGGCTAACTTAATATCGAACACCGAATGCCCAATATTGAATAACGAAGGAAAGAACTTCGGCGTTGGACATTCGTCCCGATAGCTATCGGGATCATTATTCGATATTATTTTATACTTATGTTCCTTACTAAGTATAACAGGTGTTATTTCTTAGGCTTTATCTCTAAGTTTTCCAACTTTTCCATGAATAATGCACGGGCGGGGGCATCCAATGAAATTTCTCTGCTCAATAACCAGAAACTGTTCCCGTTATTTCCACCAATAGATGAAACTATTTTCCAGCCGTTTTGAGCCAACCACAAGATTGTTTCATTACCATATTTAAAATGATACTTTTTTTTAGGATCAACAAGCACTTTGGCCTTGATGCTATCGGGTAAAATCTGATTTAAAATATTGGATAGCTTCTTATTATTAGTAGCATAATCCTGCGTGTTGTAATTCACATTTCCATTAAAATCAACAGAGCAAAAAATGGTTACCGCCTGTTTTTGTGCAAATGCAGAAACAGAAAGGAAGGACAGGGTAAGCACAAATATGATTTTTTTCATTTTCTTTTATCAAGTAGAGAATTCAGGTACTGCAATTAGCATAAGTAATTTCACAGTATAAAGTTATCGTTTTCTAAAAGCTAAAACAAGGAGCAATGATGGAAAGGTGATTATGAAAGTCGGGGTTCGGCAATCTGTCGATTTCCAAAAAAAAGGCAAAAAAAAAGAGAGAGCGTTCCGGCTTTCTCTTTTATTTTAACTGACCTCATTATTATATCATAAAGAACAATTTTGTGTAGATCGATAATAACAACGTCACAAATATATAATCTCTTGCTATAAAATTATAATTTTTTAACTTTTTTTAACAGATTTCAGTCCAAAAAACAGTCGAAAAACAACATTTTTAGGTCAAAAACAACTCGAAAAATGTAATTATTATTAATAAGTTGTTAAATTTTGGTTATTTTTTCTAAATACTGGCTTATTTTATCCTTAATATTATTAAAATTAAAAAAAATCAATCTTTTTCAATTATTTATAAGGTATAATAATTTTAAATGGATTTATTATCAAAATCGCATAATATTGGTAATAATAAGCCGCGGCTATGCCAGCTTACCCGTTTATAATGCGTACCTTGTAAAAAAACATCTGCCCCCTACCTCACTTCACGTTTAGGGCAACAACAATTCTATAATACCGCCGCGCTTAATCCCATAAAGGGAAATGAGTTTAATTTTTAAAAAATGAGTAAAGACAAAAAATCAATGCCTAACCCTGTGGGTAAAAAGGCACCATCCGATTACCAATCGGGCAAAACCGCCACATCAAAAATTGAAATATCACCGCTAACCAAAAAGAAGAAATAATGGTAAACGAAGCGATAGAAAAAAAGGCCAAAATGTACGTGTACGATTTAAATAATTGCGCCACCGAAAACGGCTTTAAAGCCGACGAAACATGGGAGTTTAGCCTGGCTACCGATGTGGAAAAACTGGCAATAGAAAAGAAATATTTCCCAACCATTTCGGCCAAAGTATTGCCCGAACTGTTAACCGAATTATTTCATACGGTTAAAGCAAAATTAACCCATGTAAAATACAGCGGCGAGCGCTCGGGCACACCCGCGCCGGGCAGTAACCTGCAATATTTAATGGCTTACAACCCAAACCGTTTAAGGCATTAATTGTACTTTTTAAGATTGAATACCCAAAAGCCGGGCAGCAATGCCGGGCTTTTTTTATGACAACATTTCCGCACAAAACAAGCAAAAATGTTACCAAAACACCGTATTTAGCCATGCCAAAGCTTGTTTAAGCCCGCCCTTATTTGTATCTTTAAGTGCCTTGTAAAAGCTGTTTATAAGGTTAACTATCAGTAATTATTTTAATGGCGATTGTGCAAAGGCCTTCATTTAAAGAGGCATTAAAGTTTTGGTTTAAATTAGGGTGGATAAGTTTTGGGGGTACTGCGGGGCATATCGCCATTATGCACGATTTTTTGGTTGATAAAAACAAATGGATTAGTAACAGCCGGTTTTTTCACGCGCTTAGCCTTTGCATGCTTTTGCCCGGGCCCGAGGCACAGCAATTAGCTATTTATATTGGCTGGCAGCTGCACGGCAAAAAGGGCGGTTTAATTGCGGGTATTCTGTTTGTATTGCCATCCATGTTTATTTTGCTGGCATTAAGCATGGTATATGTATCATTTGGCAACCTGCCCTGTATATATGCCATATTTAACGGATTAAAACCCGCGGTTATAGCCATCATTATTATCGCATTGTTTAAGGTTGGGCAAAAATCGTTACATGGCCCGCTGCATTTTATATTGGCAGCAGTTGCCTTTATATGTATCTTCTTTTATAATATCCCGCTGCCTGCTATTCTGGGGAGTACAATAATTGCGGCTCTTGCCATTCGGTATCTTAAGCCATCACTGTTTTTTACAGCAAATGACCGCCAGATACAGGAATCAATTGATGAGCAGGATTATTATATTAACCGGTTAACAATTGCCGCCGGTGCCGGGTTCAGCACCAAACGGTTATTAAAACAGCTGGCTATTTTCCTTTTATTCTGGATCGTTCCCTTTATCCTTTTCTATTTTTTGTCGAACGATTTTACTTTCTGGAAGGCGCTCATCCTGTTTTTTACGCAAACGGCATTTTTTACACTCGGCGGTTCTTATACCGTGCTGCCTTACGTGGCGCAGTTTGCGGTTACCAAATTTGGCTGGCTATCCAGGCCGCAAATGGTTGATGGCTTCGCTTTAGCCGAAACAACCCCCGGCCCGCTAATTATTGTAGTAGGTTTTGTAGGCTTTATGGCCGCTTACAATCATTTTCACACATCCTTGTATATGGGGGGCATTGGCCTGGTAGTAACCACGTTTTATACCTTCCTGCCTTGTTTCCTGTTCATTTTCGCCGGCGGCCCTATTATCGAAAAAACACATGGCAACGCTTTAATCGGCGGCATTTTAAGCCTGGTTACCGCTGCCGTGGTAGGCGTTATTTTAAACCTTACGTTGTTTTTGGGCGAAGCCGTTGTTTTTCCTGCAGGTGTAACACTAAAGCACCCCGACCTGATTTCCCTTGGCTGGATAATTATCTCCCTGTTTTTGATGCTAAAGTTGAGGCTGAATGTGGTTTATTTAATATTATTGAGCCTTTTATTTGGGTTGATACGTTATTTTGTAGGTGTTTAAAAGGAAAAGGGGCTTGCCCGTAATAATACCGGCACAACCCCTCTTAATTTTCCTGGCAGTAAAAAGCAATTAAGCCTGCACTGCCGAACTTACACTAAACAACAAAGGGTTTTGAGCATCATCATTAAGCAAATCGCCAATTTTTAGGTTGGCTACCTGCTCGTCGCTCAAAATATTTTGGGTGCCGTTAAACACGTTACCGTCGGGCATGTAGGCGCAGGTCATGGCCCTGCGGTAGCCCGGCGTCATGTTGGCATGCGCACCGTGTATGGTTAAACCGTTATGAAATGAGCAGCTGCCCGCCTTCATTGGGGCTGCTACCGATTTAGTTTTTTTAAATTCGGGATATACATCAAATATCACCCCCATATTTTTGCCGATCCCGGGGTTTTGGAACGTAGTTGTTTTGTGCGAACCGGGTATAAAAAACAGGCAGCCGTTTTCTAAAGTAGCATCATCCAAAGCCACCCAAATAGATATAGCATTCCTATCCTCAAACGACCAGTAAGGTGTATCTAAATGCCAGGAAGTTGGGTTTGCCCATGGCCTTTTAATCAGCGCCTGATCGTGCCAGATGCGTATGCCATCAACACCGGCCAGTTGCGCGGCCAGTTTGCCCAATCTTTCGTCCAGCATAATTTTGCGCATTTTCTCGTTATCCTGCCAAAGGTTCAATAACTGGTCGAACACGTTATCGTAGTACGATTTATCCGCTTCGTCGCCTTTGCCGTAAACCTCCTTGCGGTCGGGCATTTTATTGCCGTTGCGTTTGGCAACAGCCTCATCCAATGCCCCGCGCCAAAAAACCAGTTCATCTGCAGATAAAAAATCTTCGATAATAACAAAGCCGTCGTTTTGGTATTTATTTACTTGCTCAGCCGAGAGTTGATCCTTCATTTATAATTAGCAATTGGTTGGTATAAATATCCGCCGTACACGGTAAACTAAAAATGTATAATTTGAATTTTTATTTGTACTTTTTGATACTTATCTGTGGTGATTATCCGCCTAATAAATATTGTCATTTCGAACGAACAAGCGGTGGGATTGCGCGTTGGCGTGAGGAGAAAACCTATACGCCATGTTAACAGCGCGTGTATGGCGTATAAGTTTTCTCACCCGCCCCATTGCGCTGGCCTCTGCTGCGGATTCGAAATGACATTGTTTTTAAATGGAGTAGGTAATCCGCCTGCCCACTGCCAACTGAAAACTGCCAGCTGAAGTCTTTGTCCTTTTTGATATAAATTGTACATTTAACCCAATGTCCAACATCAGTAAATACCTAAATATAAGCGATGCCGATAAGCAATGGGGTTTTTATGTAACTACGGTGGGCCACTCAAAAATTTACCCCAACGAGGCTTATCCTAAAAACAACGAGCACCCCGGCAGCCACTCCTTTACCTGGAATAAGGGGCGCATACTGGATGCTTATTACCTGGTTTATATTGCCAAAGGCGAGGGCGTTTTTGAATCGTCGGCAACCAAGCCGGTAAAAGTTAGCGGCGGTACTTGCTTTTTTTTGTTCCCCGGCGTATGGCACCGGTACAAGCCGGATGAAACTTCGGGATGGGAAGAGTATTGGGTGGGCTTTAAAGGCCAATACCCGGACGGACTGATAAAAAACGATTTCTTCAACCCAAAATCACCATTTATACATATCGCCGCTAATGATATGGCGCTGCACCTGTTTCAGCAAATTATCGCTACGGTAAGTTCATCCAATTTTAGTTATCAGCCTATTATTTCGGGTATGGCACTACAGCTTTTGGGGTTGTTCAGTACCATATCAAACGGGAACAATCTCGCCCAAAACCCCGAGCTTACACTGATAGAAAAAGCCCGCTTCCTGATGCAGGAAAACATTGAGAACCCGCTGGATATTGAAGCCCTTGCCGCCGAGTTACCTATGGGCTATTCGGCATTTCGAAAATCATTTAAAAAAATAACCGGCTTATCACCAAACCAGTATTATTTAGATATCCGCCTTAAAAAAGCCATCGAGCTAATGGGCAGCACCAAGCTTAATTTTAAAGAAATAGCCCATAAAACAGGTTTCGAGTCGCCTTTTTATTTTTCGAAGTTTTTTAAGAAACGCTATGGTATTGGGCCAAAGGAGTTTAGGGGGAAGATGTAATCACGTTTTCAAAACAATTTAACAAAATCTTTGTCGTATACATAACAGTTTCAATCCCCCCATGTACGACATTAAAGTTGTAGCAGCTAACATTAAGAATGCAAGGCTACAAAGAAATTACTCACAAGATTATCTTGCCCATAAACTTAACATTTCGCAAAACGCCTATAGTAAGGTTGAGTGCGGCTATACCCGTGTTACTTTAGAGAGGCTAAATATTATAGCGAATGTATTACAGGTAGAGTTAGGCACGTTAATGGATATAACCAATATCCAGGCGGATATTGAGGCTATTGGCCGCATTGCAATGGTGCCTAAGCTGCTGGAGATAATTTGCCGTACAACAGGCATGGGCTTCGCGGCTATAGCGCGGGTTACTGAAGACAAATGGATAGCCTGCAGCGTGCGCGACGAAATTCAGTTTGGGCTTATAGCCGGCAGTGAGTTAAAGCTGGAAACAACCATTTGCCATGAAATAAGGCAAAGCGGCAAAGCGGTAATTATT
>Ga0302315_10003666_pt1 | contig 13755 bp, 9 predicted proteins | sample III_Palsa_N3_1_FD_200532 | JGI IMG/M metagenome (GOLD analysis project Ga0302315, IMG submission 200532) | Peat permafrost microbial communities from Stordalen Mire near Abisko, Sweden - III_Palsa_N3_1 | ecosystem: Environmental > Terrestrial > Soil > Palsa > Peat permafrost | place: Sweden... | reverse complement strand
TTGGGCATACCGACCGTTCTGGACCGTCTTATCCAGCAGGCTATTCTTCAGGTTCTCACTCCAATCTTCGATCCCACCTTCTCCGACAGCAACTACGGGGTTCGTCCCGGCAAGAACGCCCATCAGGCGCTTGAGGCGGCTCGGCAATACGCCGCAAGCTACGGTGTTACCTTTGGAAACAATGGAAGCAGCCGAAAGCACGCGCCAGGAACCTGCGCCGCATGGGAGTTGGCCGCTGGTTGGCCTATGGGGCCGCTTATAACGGCCACGGTGCGTGGACCATCGCTGGATGTCCGGCAATGACCACTACAATAACTAACCAGATCCTGAAGGATAAAGGCTTTGAAAGCCTCTATGAGCGCTACCAAGCGCTCGCATCTGCGTGAACCGCCGTATGCGGAGTACGCACGTACGGTGGTGTGGGAGGCCGGGGAGGTAACGAACCGGCCTACCTAATCTGTTTAACTGTTACTGAACTCTATACCGAACTGCTTTCCGACTGAAGTTGCCCTTCGTCCCGGATTTGACGGCGAAATTGGGATGGGGAGACTCCGATGAGCTGTTTAAATCGCTTGGAGAAGTGATACTCATCGGCGTAGCCAAGCTGTTCGGCCATTTGGGCGAAGGTAAGCTGTGCATATTGCATCAGGTGACACGCGGCCTCCATTCGCCGTCTAGCGCGCCACAGGGCCGGAGATGTGCCCACTTCGGTTAAGAACCTTCGCCGGAATGTGGCAATCGATACACCTGTTCTTTCGGCTATGTCCTCCAGACTTGGAGCATCGGGGCCAGTCTCTGCGAGGAGACTGCAGACTCTCGTCACCCATGCTTTCGGAGACGCGGGGGCTTGTGCTGGACTGCTGGGCGAGATTTCGCACAGCAGTGTCAACAGGGAGCAAGCCTGCAGCGCTCGCCTCGTTGGCAAATCAGCGCTGCCGTTTGCAATTTGGCGCAGACGCTCTGCTATATTTACGTGAACCGGTGCCCTTATAACAGGGGCAGCCGAATTTAAAACTCCCATGGCACGCCACGAATCGAATGCAGGACCATCAAAGATGGCATAGAGTTCATCCCACCGCGTGCCGGTCTTTGGTCCGTACATATGCGCCAAGCCCGGAAACACGAGTATGGCGTCGCCGGTCTCTACAGAGAGCTCCAATCCAGACTCGTCTCGGTAACTTCCCTTTCCCCTAGTAATCAACACAAGGGCATAGGAGGGATAGATCCGAAATGGCTTTCGAGGCAGAACACCCAGTCCGTTTTCAATCGACGAGATTAAAGTAACTCGTCCAATGGGCGAGGGGCTCAAATCCGTGAAGTTTAAGATTTGATCGAAAATCACAAGCTCCGCGTGCTTCTTACATGGTCTGCTAGAGGAAGGCACTGTATGATTATAACATCTTATTCAGGACTTGAGGAAGGACACATTAATGATACAAACGCTGAACCAGCACGACCTTGCAAGCAATTACGCTCTTTCGGAAGAGACCATTCGAGGCTATCGGGAAAAAGGGCACGCCGTACTTCGCTCGCTTCTTTCTCCTGAGGAAATCTCAGAGTTCCGGCCTATTATAACGTCGGCTGCCGATCGATTTAACGTAGAGACCCGGCCTCTTGAAGAGCGTGACACCTATGGCAAGGCCTTTCTACAGATCATGAATCTGTGGGTGCGCGACGAACAGGTGCGCCGGTATACTCTGGCGCGCAGATTTGCCAAAGCAGCGGCAGAATTGATGGGCGTCCCTGCGGTTCGGCTCTACCACGACCAGGCTCTCTTTAAGGAACCCGGCGGAGGGCCTACCCCCTGGCATCAAGACCAGTTCTACTGGCCGCTCGATACCTCCAACGCCATTACGCTCTGGATGCCGCTTGTGGACATTCCGGCGGAGGTCGGCGGCATGGTGTTTGGTTCGGGGTCCCATAAACTCGGATACATTGGCGAGCTTGCGATCAGCGATACAAGCGACGCTGTCCTCGGCGATCTTATCGAACGGCAGGGGATCCCTAAAGAATCCTACGGCGCCATGTCCGCCGGAGATGCAACCTTCCATTCGGGATGGACGCTGCATTCCGCGCCGGGCAATCCGACCAGCCAGATGCGGGAAGTTATGACCGTGATTTACTTCGCCGATGGAACCAGCACCTTCGAGCCGCGCAACGAAGAGCAGAAAAGTGATCTGGCAGGATGGCTGCCGGGCATTCAACCGGGAGAACTCGCGGCAAGCCCGCTGAATCCGATTGTCTATTCGGTTTGAAGCTGTGGGCTCATTTCCGCCGAACACATGGTAGAATAACGGTATCAGTTAGGTACCATGTGGGTTAAGATGAAGCAATCACTTTCGACAGGGGATCCGATTGGGTCCAGAGTGCCAAAGTATTTGGCCATTGCGCGTGAAATTCTGGATGATATCGGGGGGAAGTACAGTCATGGCGACTATCTTCCTTCCGAGCGCACCCTGCGCACGGCCTACGCGGCGACACCAGGCACGATTCGTTCCGCGCTTGCCGTGCTTAACCGGGAAGGCTACGTCCAGACGCTGCCGCAGCGCGGTACCCTTGTGCTCGGTAAAGCCGAGGTCAAACAGGAGATCGGGGCCGTTGTTCGGGAGCAAAAGGCGGACGTTTCGCCGGATGCTCTACAAACGATTGCTCTGGTGACCCCGCTGGACAACTATCTGGTGACTATGCTCGCCCGCGGCGTTGAGCTCGAGTCGAGGCGGAACGGATGCCGGCTCATGTTGTGCGGTACGAACACCTCCATTCAGGCGCGCCGTGATATTGCCGCCGCAAGCAAGTGTGTTAAGACGTCGCTTATGTCCCTCGCGGAAAGCGGTGTGGACGGCATAATTTGGTGGAGTGAGCTTGCCGAACAAAACCAGGACGCCGCCCGCGCTATACAGAGCAAGGGAATCCCTCTTATTGTTCTGGATAATCCAGTCCCTGGAGTGCCCACCGATTCTGTGGGTGTAGACGACTTTAATGCCGGTGTAAAGGCCACGACCCATCTCCTGCACCTCGGTCATAAGAAGATTGCCTTTTGGGGTTTCTGCTGCGAAGGGTATGTCAATTCCGTCTCGATCGAGCGTCTCTCGGGATACCTCGACGCCATTCATGTCTTCGACGGGCTGCCGCACAATCTCAGTCGACTGCGGTCCCTTGTCGGCGAGCGGGACAATATCAGAGCTGTTTGCGAACTGATACCCGAGGCGCTGCGCAGCCGGGTCAGTTTCTATGATGAGAGCCATATCAGCGATAAAGACCGTTTGCTGAAGAACCTGATTGTCCGCAAGGAACCTCCCACAGCTGTTGTCGTCGCTAACGATCATGTCGCCTATGACTTTATGCGCGCTGTAGGTTCCTTCGGACTTTCCATACCCGACGACATCGCGTTAGTTTCTTTTGGAGACATCGAGCGAGACTCTCTACAGTCTCCGTTTCTAACAGCCATACGCCAGCCCTTCGAGGAGATCGGTCAGCGTGCTGTTCGCGCGCTGATCGAGCGTATGGAGCAGCCATCCATGCCCGTGCAAAAGGTGCAGTTCATGACGGAACTAATCGTCCGGCAAAGCTCGGGGAAAATCGTGCAAATTCCATAAAGAATCAACTGGTACCCTATTGACACGGTGTCAATTGTCTGCTATGATGGTATTGGGTTTGCAGTGCAGGGTGTCAATTAGTCGCTCAGCACAACACCGAAGGACAGAAGGGACCAATTTTATGAAATACTCACGAAACCACAGCGGGTTCACGCTTATCGAGCTCCTAGTCGTTATCGCTATTATTGCGATTCTTGCCGCGATCCTCTTCCCTGTTTTTGCTAAGGTCCGCGAAAAGGCCCGTCAGACCTCCTGTTTGAGCAATGAGAAGCAGCTCGGTCTGGGCTTCCTCCAGTACACGCAGGATTACGATGAGAAGTGGCCCTGTGGGACCTATACCAACACCTACTATCTCCCGATGGGATGGGCGGGTCAGATCTACAGCTATGTTAAGAGCAAGGGCGTGTACAAATGTCCTGATGATTCGACGTCTTCGTCGGGTGCTTCGACGCCTATCTCCTATGCCTATAACGGGAATATTGGAAACACCACCCAGGGCCAGAATGGGGTCACGCCCTCTCCCGTGGTAAATGCGACCTTCAGCAGTCCAACCCGAACCGTGGTGCTCTGTGAGGCGTTCGGCACAACCCTCGATCCTTCAGGCGCCAGTGGTCTTGAAACCGCTTCGCCTGCCGTCGATGGCAGCAACTATAAGACAGACGTGGACGGCAGCACCGTCTTGTTCCAGACGGGGGTACTGCGCGGCGACAGCAGCGAGAGCCTTGTAGTAGGATCGGCCAGCGGCGATACCCCAACGGCACTGGGTGTGCATACCGGCGGATCGAACTTCCTGCTCGCGGACGGTCATGTAAAGTGGTTCCGTCCTGCAGCCGTTTCGGGAGGACTGACCAATGATGTCAGCGCCACTGACTGTACGGCCGGTCAGAGTCTGAACCCGGTTGGCACGGCAGGCAGCTATTACGCCGCTGGAACGGGCTGCGGTGACGCTACTCTTGGAGCCACCTTTAGCGTCCTCTAGGTTGGATAAGCTACCGGAGTGGCACCCGGCCATTTCCTGAAACATAGTGCCGTGCTTGCGGCCCCATGGTTGCCCCAGAGCTGGAAACCATGCCACATGGGTTCCAGCGCTCGTTAAGCCGCAGTCGTAGGACATCGAAAGGTTCGTTCATGCTTTCCGTTACACCATCAAATCAGGTTGCAGGCAAATACGCCGCGGATTGGAGCTCGCTTGATACGCGGCCTATTCCTGAGTGGTTCGATCAAGCGAAGTTCGGGATTTTTATTCACTGGGGAATCTACTCGGTTCCCTCGTGGAGTCCGAAGCGAAATACCGTCGATACTACCGGCGAAGCGTATGCCGAGTGGTATGGAATGCTGATGCAGCGTCCCGAGAGCGCTTTCCATAAGCATCATATGGAAACGTACGGGCCTCGGTTCAAGTACCAGGACTTTGCGCCCATGTTCAAGGCGGAGCACTTCGATCCGGAGTTCTGGGCGAACCTCTTTAAGACGGCGGGCGCCCAGTACGTGGTTCTGACGGCGAAGCACCATGACGGGTTTTGCCTGTGGCCTAGTGAATACGCCTGGAACTGGAACAGTGTCGATATCGGGCCGCACCGTGATCTGGTGGGAGAAGTCAAGGCCGCCGTTGAGGCTGTCGGGCTTAAGATGGGGCTCTATTACTCGCTTTCTGAGTGGTTCCATCCCCTGGTGGATGCGGCCAAAGAGCCTCTCGAACGGCAGACGGACCGTTATGTTGTCGAGCATATGATTCCGCAGCTTAAAGAGCTGATCGAGCGGTACTCCCCCCAGACGCTCTTTACGGACGGGGAATGGACGAACACTTCCAGCGAGTGGCGAAGCGAGGAGTTTCTTGCGTGGCTCTTTAACGAATCCAAACCTCGAGCGACCATCGCCGTGAACGACCGCTGGGGCAGTGATACCAGAAGCCGCCATGGCGGCTACTATACTACGGAATACGGCGAAGTTGGGTTTGAAGGCGAGCTTGCGCAGGACCGCAAATGGGAAGAGAATCGCGGAATTGGAAACTCGTACGGTTATAGCCGTAACGAAGATGTTGCCGATTATCTTTCTGAGGGAGAGCTCATCCATCTTCTGGTAGATACTGTCTGTAAAGGGGGCAACCTCTGCCTGAATGTTGGCCCAACGCCGGATGGCCGCATCGCGGTGATCCAGCAGGAAAGACTGCTGCAAATCGGCGAGTGGCTGAAGGTGAACGGAGAGGCCATCTATTCGACGCGGCCCTGCGAACAACAAGACGGAGCACCGATGACGACAAATGGCTCCGATGTCTTTTGCTTCTTCCACCGCTGGCCGGATTCTCAAGTGCTGCTGAATGTCGCATACTGCAGGGAATGTCCGCAAAAAGCGACTATTCTTGGGATGGACTCGCCTCTGGAAATTCAGGAGCGCAATGGAAAGCTTCTGGTCAGCGTGCCCTGTGTGCGCATCGACGATGTTCCGTGCCGCGCTGCCTATGTGATCAAAGTAACTCAGGAATAACTCCATGATCTCTCGCAATATTCAGGTCGGGATGGTGCTCGTGGTCAGTCTTGCTGTGTTGGGGCTGAGCCCATCGTGTACGTCAAACAGTGCAAGCGCTACTACTCTGTATGTTTCGCCTCAGGGTCCTTTGCGTTCCATCGAGGCGGCGCGCGATGCTGTTCGGGACCTTAAGGCGCACTTGAAGCTGTCGGGTCCCGTGCATGTGGTCATCGAGTCGGGTGTTTATGCGGTCAGTCAAAAGATTGTCTTTACTCCCGAGGACAGTGGAACGTCCGCGGCTCCCATTATCTATGAGGCCGCTCCTGGGGCGCATCCCGTGTTTACCGGCGGCAGAATTGTCAGTGGGTTTACCCCGGCTGGTCCGGACCTCTGGCAGGCAAATCTTCCGGATGTGAAGGCCGGGCAGTGGTACTTTGAACAGCTTTGGGTGAATGGACGACGCGCCACCCGGGCGCGAGCGCCGGGCAAATTTTATTTTTATGCGACGCAGCGGGCACGGGCCAGCGATGATCCCACCCATACAGCAAGTGATATTCCGACCAATCAGCGTGCTTTCCAGGCACGCCCGCAGGATGTGGCTGCGCTTGCGGCGCTAACACCCGCGGAGTTGCACGATGTTACCGTCGTGGCGTTCCATTCGTGGGAGACGGCGCGCCTTCGTGTCGCTTCGGTCAATCCCAAGACGGGATCTCTCTTTTTTACGGGCGGCACGCAGTGGGGGTTCTTTAACTTCTTTCCGCAGCAGCGCTATTATATCGAGAACTTTAAAGACGGTCTGACCCAGCCTGGGGAATGGTTTCTGGACAGAAGCGGCGTGCTTTACTATAAGCCGCTTCCTGGCGAGACTTTGGCGAACACCACTGTAGTTGCTCCGGCCGGTGTCGATCAGTTTATTCAGATCGAGGGAGATCCGGTCAACAACAGCTATGTCGAGCATGTTCAGTTTCGCGGGCTGTCGTTTCGCAACAGCCAGTATATCCTGCCGCCGCAGGGGCACTCCACGGATCAAGCGGAGAAAGACATCCCGGCCGTTGTGATGGCGGACGGCGCGCGCGAGGTTACTTTCAACAACTGTGAGATAGCCCATATCGGAACTTACGCGCTCTGGTTCAAGGATGGCTGCAGCGACTGTAAGATAGAACACTGCTACTTCCACGATCTTGGCGCGGGTGGAGTTCGGATTGGGAATATGCAGGATCCCGTAAAGCCGGCTCTCACAACAGGGCACATTACTGTGGATGACAACATTATCCAGGGAGCCTGCCGCATCCATACGGGGGCAATTGGGGTGTGGATAGGCCAGAGCGCCGACAACACTGTTACGCACAACGATATTGGAGATCTTTATTACACCGGAATCTCCGTGGGCTGGACCTGGGGCTATAAGCCGAGCACGGCCAAGCGCAATACCATCTCCTTTAATCATATCCACCATATAGGCCAGGACGTGCTGGGCGATATGGGAGCGGTTTATACGCTGGGGCCCTCCGAAGGCACTACGGTCAATAATAACTCCATCCACGATGTGTATAGCTTCGCCAATGGAGCCTCGGGCCTTTATAACGACGAAGGCAGCACGGGGGTCACTCTGAGCAACAACCTGGTGCACGATGTCGATTGGGGCTATCATCAAAACTATGGGCGTCAGGATACGCTTACCAACAATATCTTTGCTTTCTGCCGGGAATTTGGGGTTAGCCATCCTAATGCGACTTCACCTTTGTCCCTGACGTTTGAACGTAATATCCTCTACAGTCCGGGAAAGCTGTTCTTCCGGGGCAGTTTCGAGGGTGATGTGCAGCTCGGCAGCAATGTCTACTGGGATCCGAAGAACACGCCTAATGCCTACGCTGGAAAGAGCGCGGGGGACTGGTTTTCGGGAGGCCGCGATTCGACATCGACTGCTGCGGACCCGCGTTTCGTAAGTGCCGATGCCCGCAATTTTTCGCTCAAGCCGGATTCGCCGGCTCTGGTTCGCGGCTTTCACCCGTTTGACCCGTCAAAGGCTGGGGTGTACGGAGATTCTGATTGGGTTGCTCTTGCGGCAAAGCTGAATTCGCAAATGCCCGTGCTGGAGGCGCCTCCTGCGCCGCCTCCGGTCCCTCCGCTTGATGTGTCGGATGGTTTTGAGGATCAGCCTGTTGGGACACAGCCGGAGGATGCCAGCGTGGACCTGTCCGGCAATGGAGACTCGGCCGCTGTGACGGCGGAGGCGGCGTCTAGCGGAAAGCAAAGTTTAAAGATTGTGAGCGGAGCGGGTCCCGCCAACGATTTTCATCCCCTGGTTACCTATACGCCTCATTACACGTCGGGTGTGGCAAATATCTCCTTTGATATACGGATTACTCCGAGCACCGGAGTGGATATTGAAGGCCGGGATTGGCCGGATGGAAAGCCTTACCGGACAGGGCCGGATTTACGCATCGAGCGCGGGGCGCTTATGGCTCTTGGGCATAACCTTATGCCGCTGCCGACGGATCGATGGATCCATATCGCTCTAGTATGCGGGGTGGGCAACCGTCTGCCTGGGACCTGGAATTTAACCGTTGCGGTGCCGGGCGACAGTCCGCATGTCTTCTCAGGTATAACCCTCTCCGACCCTCAATTCAGGGAGCTTGACTGGTGGGCCCTGCATAATACGGCGCCTGGTCCGAGCATCTACTATATCGACAATGTCGAGATCCACAATACTCCTTAGGTCCCCGGATGCAGCGAGTGGGCGCGCGCCTGCACCAAACATTACTGCAGATCACCCCATCTACTCAGGGTGGGGTTTCTCTGATTTTCACGTTATGGTGCAGGTTTTAGGACGGTGTCTATGTTGACATCTGCTCCATAGACAGCTATAGTAGTGGTGTGGTTTTCTCGGGATCTCCGGCTTCTGTTGAGCGATGGACTTGCGCATGCAAGATCTCCCGAACCAATAATACCATTTTTGTATTGGCGTACCGATTGACAGGTGTTACGAATTCATGTATCATTACAACCGGTTGGGTAACGCGTTCCATCACGTAGACTGCGTGAGAAGCGGTCGCTTGTCGCCATGTCTGAATAGCTTTGGCTCTATCACCACCATTACTGCTGAACTGTTAAGAACTCATCATGAAAATCACTCGCTGGCTGCTGTTAATTTTGCTCTCCCTTGCGGTTGTATCGCCGGTTCGCGCTCATAAGATAAAGCTTGTCGTGTGGGGCATCGAGCCTGGAGTCGAGACGCAGAACCAGGACGCTCGGATTGCCGCCTTTGAACAGATGCACCCCGATATCGAGGTTTCGGCTCTTTCCATGGGCGCCGGGTCGATGAATCCTCAGAAGCTGCTGACGGCGATCGTCGGGGGTGTCCCTCCGGACCTTGTCCATCAGGACCGGTTTGCCATTGGAGACTGGGCGAGCCGCGACGCCTTCCTTCCGCTGGATAATTTTCTTACCGCGGACGCAGAGGCGGGCGGTCCACTGGCCATCCGGCAGCAGGACTACGTTCCAGCTACGTGGAGCGAAACGCTCTATCACGGACATGTTTACGCCATTCCTGATGGCCTTGATGTCAGAATGCTCTATTACAACAAGGACCTGTTCCGTCAGGCCGGCCTGGATCCAAATAAGCCGCCCCGGACCTGGGACGAGATGATGGATGATGCGAAGAAATTGACCATTCGCACTCCAAGCGGTGACATCTCGCAAATTGGCTTCGTCCCCATATACGGACAGGGATGGCTCTATCTCTGGTCCTGGCAGGAAGACGGCGAAGTCATGTCGGCCGATGGGCGCACGTGTACCCTGGCTAATCCCCAGACCGTGAAGGCTTTGACTGCGCTTGTGTCCTGGTACGATACGCTGGGCGGGGTAGATACCGTAAACTCCTTTGCCGGAGGGTTTGCCGATGAGGCGCAGGATCCGTTCATTCAGGGCAAACTAGCCATGAAAGTGGACGGAGACTGGGTGCTGAGCAGCATTGCGCGGTACAAACCCGACCTTAATTTCGGGACTGTTGCCGTGCCGGTGCCCACCGAGCGATTTTTGCATCAGGGCCGGTTTAAGAACGATCCAACCTATGTCACCTGGGCGGGCGGTTTCTCCTTTGCCATACCAAGAGGATCCCAGCACCAGCGGGAAGCCTGGGAGTTTATCCAGTGGTACAACTCTCCGGAAGCTGCCTTGATCGGCGCAAAAGCGGAGGCGGCCTACGAAGCAAGCAAGGGACGCATTTTCGTTCCAGGCAATGTCGCTAATACGCGCGCAACCGATGTTGTGTTTAATGCGTACAAGAATGGTCTTCCCCCGTCAATCATACAGGCCAAGCAGCTTTGCATCTCCTTGATGCCCTTTTGTAGATTCCGGCCCGTAACCTTTACAGGCCAGCTTCTCTGGGACGAGCAGGTCCGCGCGGTGGACTCCGCCATCCGGCACAGCCAGTCGCCGCTGGCCGCACTTACCATCGGCCAGGAAAACGTTCAGCACGCTCTCGACGCGGTCTATAACCGTGGCGAGCATCCGATACTGCCTTTGCTGCCTGTCGCATTGGGGGTTCTTGGGCTGTTCCTGGTTGTCGCTCTTTTCATAGGCTTCAAGTTGTGGCAATGGATGTCCAAGAATCGCGCTTCGACGCGGGCGGAGGCCTGGGCTGGGATGCTCTTTATTTTGCCCTGGGCCTTTGGCTTCCTGTTTCTTACTTTGGGACCGATATTGGCATCGCTGGTGCTTTCGTTTTGCGACTACGATGTTCTGCATCCGGCGCGCTGGGCAGGGCTTGCCAACTACCATGCGCTGGTGACTACAGACCGGCAGTTTGTATTAAAGAGCATGGGCAACGCCGTTTATCTGGCGGTCATTGGTATTCCGCTCGGAATGGCCACGAGTCTGGCTATGGCTCTGCTTCTAAATGCTAAGCTCAAGGGGCAGAACTGGTACCGCACGGCGTTTTACATTCCGAGCATCGTGCCTGTGGTTGCGACGTCGGTTCTGTGGAGCTACATCCTTAACCCCGATGCCGCCCGAGGCCTGCTCAATGCAGGATGGCAGGCGACGATTACCCATTGGTTTGGAATCCCGCCGCCAGGGTGGGAGGCGGTGCCGGACTGGTCGAAGGCGGGTCTGCTTATCATGGGTGTCTGGGGCTCCGGCGGCGGACTGATTTTGTGGCTTGCCGGCCTTCAGGGCATACCAGCCTCTCTGTATGAAGCGGCGTCCATCGATGGCGCCAGCGCCTGGAAGCAGTTTGTACATATTACTCTGCCCATGCTTTCCCCGTACATTTTCTTTAATGTCATTATGGGGACCATCGGGGCGCTGCAGACCTTTGATTCCGCGTATGTTATGGGCAATGCCGGTGGCGGCAGCAGCACGGGGCCGGACGACAGTCTTCTCGTTCCTGTGATCTACCTGTTCAATGAGGCCTTTACGTACTTCAAGATGGGATACGCCAGCGCGATTGCGTGGTTCATATTCGTCTTGATCCTCGGGCTTACCCTGGGACAATTGAAGCTCGCCCCAAAGTGGGTTCATTACGAATCGGATACGAAATAAAAGTAACATGCCTGAATTAACTCATTATGGGACTGTGGTTCTCGGCCTGTCCCAGGCTGTCGGAAGTCTTCTTTTAGTGTTGTTTGGATACGCCGCTTTGACGATCTGGGTATCTCATACGCTGCGCGGAATAAGACTGCAGAATACGTCGTTGTGGACGTCACTTCTTGCTGTGCCCGTGCTGCTCCTGGCTGTTGTGGCCGTACTGATCGTCCGGCATGTGCCGCTTGCTATAGGTCTGATTTTCCCGGTTGCTCTTGGCGTTCTCTGCGGCCTGACCATTCTGCTTTCGAAGGTGCTCGCTCCGAATGAGCCCGTCATTCCAACGCGGGAAACTAAGCCTACCATTCTGCATCTGGTCTTGATTTCGGGCTCCGCGCTGTTTCTCATTCCGTTTGTCTGGATGGTGGGAACGTCGCTTAAGCCCGATGCTCAGCTCACCATTTACCCGCCGGTTTGGATCCCGCATCCCGTGCTGTGGAAGAACTATCCCGACGCCCTCGCCTTCCTTCCTAAAAGCAGCCTGTATGGCCTGATCAATGTTAGAAATACGCTCATTATCGCAATTATGAGCGTCATCGGCACCGTGCTTTCTTCCAGCCTCGTTGCTTACGGCTTCGCACGCCTGCGCTGGCCGGGCAAGGACTGGGTTTTTGGATTGGTGCTAGCGACGATGATGCTTCCAGACGCAGTCACCATGATGCCCCGCTTCTTGATCTTTAGAGAGCTGCACTGGATCGACACGCTCTCGCCGCTCTGGGTGCCGTCATTTTTCGCGTCGGCCTTTAATGTGTTCCTGCTTAGGCAGTTCTTCCTGGGCATTCCTAAGGAGCTGGAAGACGCGGCCAAAATCGACGGCTGCGGCTACTTTGGGACCTGGTGGAGGATTATGATCCCCATGGTGAAGACGCCCATCGCCGCGGTCACCATTATGAGCTTTTTGGCCTCCTGGAAAGACTTCCTTGGACCGCTGATCTACATTTCGTCTCCAGAGAAGATGCCGCTTTCTTATCTGCTGCAGCTTTACAACTCCTCCCATGGAGGCGAGCCTCAATACTTGATGGCTGTGACAACGCTTGTTATTTTGCCGGTCGTCGTGCTGTTCTTCTTCACACAGAGATACTTTGTTGAAGGGGTGTCGCTGTCCGGGTTGGGCGGACGATGAACCGGTGGAAGCCTGGGGAGTTCGCGGCAATATCGGGGACCGGGATGCTCTGGAGTACAAGGGCCACCAGTTCGGCCTGATAGAAGGCATGTTTACTCCGGGGGCCTGGTCATCGTGGGATGTCTACTGCTATGACTACGCCACCGGGAAGGCCGATAAGCTACCTTACCTTAAATCCCAGCGATAATTCAGTACTGAAACTCGCTCTCCTGTTGATCCCCTGTACCCCCGCTCGATCCCTTTAGCACAGCCCGTTCCTCAAAAAGCAGCTTTACTGTGGGACGCAGCAGAACAATCAAGGTAAAGATTCCAAGCGCCGTCGAGATCGGATTCATAAGGGCGCAGTTAAGAGCCGCTATGATCAGGACGAAGACATAGTGCCGTCTTCTTTTGAGGCTTCTTCCAGCATAAGCCGTGAGCGCAGCGGCGGTCCATCCGGTTAGAATGGCGATAATACCCGCCGTCATGAAGAAGTATCCCGGGTTGAATGGAAAGGGCTGAGCGGGCACATGCTGACCAGCAGGGACAGTAGACTGCATCATAGAGTTAAACGTCCCTGGATAGCGGATCATCATCACACCGATAGCAACGTGCATAAGGAACATGCACGAAAACAGAGCCATCACGGCTGCGGCCACATAGTGGCAGGTCACGAGAATGCTGAGATGTTCCGCGTCTGTTTCCGCCTGGCTGCGAATCGGTATCGGCGGCTGGCTGTAGACTTGCTGCTCGTTCATGGTGTTCCCCTGTAGTTAGAGACACTTAAATCTTCAATTTGTTGCAGCAGGTGTGCTGAAATGTATCAATAATTGATATTGCCAAAACAAAAGGTATGCTGTAGCATAGATCCGGCTCAGACCAAATCCTTTAAAAGCATCGGATTAATCGAGAGGAGATATCTTTATGGCTTACCCCGAATCCTATCAATTCACCATGCCTGCACCGATCACAACCGAGCAGGACGCGGGCACAACAGGCCCTCAG
>Ga0302315_10003665_pt1 | contig 13759 bp, 10 predicted proteins | sample III_Palsa_N3_1_FD_200532 | JGI IMG/M metagenome (GOLD analysis project Ga0302315, IMG submission 200532) | Peat permafrost microbial communities from Stordalen Mire near Abisko, Sweden - III_Palsa_N3_1 | ecosystem: Environmental > Terrestrial > Soil > Palsa > Peat permafrost | place: Sweden... | reverse complement strand
CAACGCAGGCGCGAGTATCGTTCAGCAGCTCTATTTAAATAAGAAGTTAGGTATTACCCGCAATGAGACCGCTGTCGCAGCGGCCAGGTAACACTGGCGGTCACTCCGAAGGTTCGACAGGCAATCAGTCCGGATACTTATCCGAACAAACAATCGCGGCTATTGCGAGCGCGGTTGGTGGTGCTATCGCCATCATTCGAATCAGTGGTCCGCACGCCTTTTCAGCGTTAGCTTCTCTTGCAAAAGTCTCTGATCAACCTTTCGTCCTCGAAAAGTACGAGCCAAGAAAATTCTATCGTGTCGTCCTTCGCTCCGCATCCGGAGAGCCAATCGACGACGCGATGTTTGTTCGGTTTGTAAATCCCGAGAGCTTCACCGGCGAAGATGTTGTCGAGCTTCATGTCCACGGCGGCAATTTCACGGCGAGCAGAATCCTCGAAGTGCTCGCTCAACTCAACGTCCGTCAGGCGCTCCCCGGCGAGTTTAGTTTTCGCGCTGTTCGTAACGGCAAAATGTCGCTCAATCAAGCGCAAGCCATCTCGGATCTCATCGGCTCGACGAACGATGGTGCTGCCTCACTCGCCCTTGAAAAACTTTCGGGAACACAGAATCGTCTTTTAGAAGAACTTTCAGAAAACCTTCGAAAACTCGCTGTCTTGGGTGAAGTCGGAATCGATTTCTCAGATCAAGATGTCGACGAAGTCAGTCTTCCCAATTTAAAGAAAAGAATTGCTCCGCTTCTTCAAACTCTTCACCAACTCAAATCCAGCTTTGATCGCGGCGTTCGTCTTCAAGACGGAATTGGTGTCGCGTTCGTTGGACTTCCTAACGCCGGAAAATCGAGTTTCTTCAACGCCCTTTTGGGTGAAGATCGCTCGATCGTTTCCGAGATCGCAGGAACCACACGAGATGTGATTCGCGAGCGAATCACGCTTCGGACAAAAGCTGGAAGCATCACTTTGAAGCTTGAAGACACTGCAGGTTTGAGACATGCGGAAGATCTCGTTGAAAAAAAGGGGATTGAGCGCACACAACAAGCGGCAGGCCGAGCAGATCTGATTTTGTTCGTTGTGGATTCGACCTTAGAATTGAATGGTAACGACTTTGACGTGCTGAAGTCACAGTGGGAGCTTCTGTCAGGTAAAGCCGTCGCCGCGAAAACCCTGGGCATTTTGACAAAGTGCGACTTAACTTCCGCAGAGAAGCTCGCTTCTTTGGAGTCCAAACTCCATGTAACCGGAATTCAGCGTTGGTTGAAAACTTCAGCTCAAACGAGTGCCGGAATCGCAGAGTCGGCGGACGAAATCGCGGCTTTTTGCGAGCGACTCATTCATCGGCAAAAGGGTGAGGTCCTTCTCACCCGCCTCGACCAATTCGAAGCGGTCTCGCAAGCGGTCGAGCATCTAGCGCGTGCTCAAAAAGTGCCTGAAATCGACCTATTCGCATCCGATGTTCGACAGGCCCTTCATTCCCTCGGTTCCCTGATCGGAATCACCCTTCCCGACGACATTTTAGGCCAAATCTTTTCAAGTTTTTGCATCGGTAAATAATCTTACCGTTTGGCCATTTTTGGGCTAAGTTTCTTTACTACTTAGGCCTACTTTAGGCCACCTTCAGGAGGAGTAGGGTATGCCCAATGGTCACGGAATGATTCAAAAAATAGGCGTCCTCGGTTCAGGTCAGATGGGCGGGGGCATTGCGCAAACTGCTGCTCAATCCGGCTTCGACGTTTACCTTGCCGACGTCAGTCTTGAGCTCGCCGAAAAGGGCAAAGCGAAGATCGCAGCTCAACTCAAAAAGTTAATCGAAAAGGCAAAGATCACCGAAGTCGACGCTCAGACCATTCTTTCAAAGATTACTCCCGTCGGAAAGTTTGCTGACCTTGCCTCTGCCGATCTCGTGATCGAAGCCGTCAGTGAAAAACCAGAACTCAAATTTCAGATTTTCAAACAGCTCGACGAAGTTTGTGCCAAGCACACCATTCTCGCTTCAAACACTTCTTCGATCAGCATTACTTTGATCGCTGCCCAAACTAAGCGTCCGGATCAAGTCGTTGGCATGCACTTTATGAATCCCGTTCCAGTGATGAAACTGGTCGAAGGAATTCGCGGAATTCAAACCTCCGACACCACATTTAAAACCGTTCGTGCTGCTGCTGAAAAAATGGGTAAGACCTTTATCGAAGCCAAAGACTTTCCAGGCTTCGCAGTTAACCGCATTCTTATGCCGATGATCAACGAAGCCGTCACTGCGCTTCACGAAGGTGTTGCTTCGATCGAAGACATCGACAACGCAATGAAGCTTGGAACCAATCAGCCCATGGGCCCGCTCACTCTCGCTGATTTCATCGGCTTGGATACGTGTCTGGCCATTATGGACGTTCTTCATCAGGGGTTGGGCGATTCGAAATACCGCCCGTCTCCACTCTTAAAACAATATGTCGCCGCAGGGTGGCTTGGAAAAAAAACTGGAAGAGGCTTTTACCGTTATGACGCTCAATAACTCCTTTAATAATCTCAAAATCGAAAAACTTGAAAAGGGCGTTACTGTTCTTAAGATCGCTCGCCCTCAGGCGCTCAATGCGCTGAACACGGAAACGCTTCACGAGATGAAGAAAGCGCTTACCGCGATCGCCAGAGACAGCTCTGTTCGCGTACTCGTCTTGACCGGCGAAGGTGAAAAGGCTTTCATCGCGGGCGCCGACATCATCGAAATGAAAGACAAGAACGTCAGCGAAGGCGTTTTATTCGCGCAGCTGGGTCACGAAATCACAAAGCTTCTTGAACTCATGCCAAAGCCAACCATTGCTGCTGTGAACGGCTTTGCTCTCGGGGGCGGAACCGAAATGGCGATCGCCTGCGATTTCATCGTTGCGAGTGACAAGGCTGTCTTCGGGCAACCCGAAGTGAGCTTGGGAATTATTCCGGGTTTCGGAGCTACCATTCGTCTAGCGAAATTCATCGGCTTTCCGCTTGCGAAAGAACTGATTTTCAGCGGCCGTCGAGTAAAGGCGGAAGAAGCAAAAGAGATCGGCTTAGTGAACCATGTTTATCCTTCAGATTCTTTCATGAAGTCCGTGATCGAACTTGCTCACTCCATCAGCCAACATTCTTATTCGGCAATCGCTCGTGCGAAAGCTTTGATGAACGAATTTTCTGAAAGCTCTGGATTGAATTTTAAATTGGATGCAGAGGCAACAAGCTTTGGACAGCTTTTTGGTTCGGCTGATCAACGCGAAGGGATGGCCGCTTTTGTCGAAAAGAGAAAGCCTGCCTTTCAAGGACTGTAAATTATGATTTATAACTGGCCTGAAACAGACGAATCCAAAAAGATGCTCCTCGAACAAGTTCGCGCTTTTGCTCAAGGCGAAATTGCTCCAAATGCTAAGTCAGCTGACGAAACCGGAAACTTTCCTACCGCGATCGTCAAACAGCTCGGCGAAATGGGGTTGATGGGAATTATGGTTCCCGAGGAGTATGGCGGTTCAGGCCTAGACGCAATCTCTTACGCCATGTGCATGGAAGAAGTTTCGGCGGCTTGCGCGTCGACCGGCGTGATCATGTCTGTGAACAACTCCCTCGTTTGTTCGCCAATTCTCGAGTTCGGAAGTGAAGAGCAGAAGAAGACTTATCTCACTCCGTTAGCTCAGGGTAAGAAGCTCGGATGTTTTGCTCTCTCTGAGCCAGGTCACGGCTCTGATCCTGCAGGACTTCAAGTCACCGCAACAAAAGTTCCGGGTGGATACAAAATAAAGGGTACAAAAAACTGGATTACGAACGGAAAAGAAGCCGACTATGCGCTCGTTTTCGCCACCACCGACCGCGCGTTGAAGCATAAAGGAATTTGTACTTTCATCGTCGACACGAAAGCCCCAGGGTTTTCTGTCGCGAAATTAGAAGATAAGCTCGGCATCACCGCATCTTCTACCGCTCAGCTTTTCTTCGATGACGTTTTTGTCCCTGAGTCCTGCTTGCTTGGGCAAGAAGGCCAGGGACTTAAAATCGCTCTTCATACCTTGGACGGCGGCCGTATCGGCATTGCTTCACAAGCACTTGGAATTGGTCGCTGCGCGCTGGACGCTTCTCGTAAATTTGCTGCGGAACGCGAACAATTCGGTGCACCCATCGCGAAACTTCAAGCAATCCAGTTCTTTATCGCAGATATGGCGACCCGCCTGCAGGGTGCTCGCCTCCTCACTTGGAACGCCGCCCGCGTAAAAGATGCGGGAATGCGCTATACTAAAGAGGCAGCAATGGCAAAACTTGCGGCCTCTGAAGCTTGTATGTGGATCGCGGCAAAGGCCATTCAAGTTCACGGCGGCTACGGTTACACCAAAGAGTATGTCGTCGAGCGCAATTATCGCGATGCCAAGATTACGGAAATTTACGAAGGCACTTCGGAAATTCAACGCATCGTAATTGCCGCACAAGAGTTCGCCGAACTGAACTCTTAGACCTGGGATTCAAGTTTGTTTTTAAGGAGTAATTTATGTCGAAAGATCTAGACACGATTCGCAAAGCCCAGAAAGAATGGGAAGCCAGGCTCGAAGAGTCGAAGAAGAAATTTCCAGAGCGAGACGAAAGTTTCACCACTCTGAGTGACATGGAAGTACCCCTTCTCAGCACGCCTGCTGATCTCGACGCTTCCGGTTTCGATTATATGCGCGATCTAGGATTTCCCGGAGAGTATCCGTACACTCGCGGAGTTCAGCGCAACATGTACCGCGGAAAACTTTGGACGATGCGCCAGTTCGCTGGTTTTGCGAGCGCCGAAGATACTAATAAACGTTTCAAAATGCTTTTAGAACACGGACAGACAGGTCTCTCCACCGCATTCGATATGCCAACATTAATGGGCTACGATGCCGATAGTCCTCGCGCAAAAGGCGAAGTCGGAAAATGTGGCGTCGCCGTGTCCTCGCTCGAAGACATGGAAAGACTCTTTGCAGGCATTCCACTTGGTGAAGTAACAACTTCCATGACGATCAATGGACCTGCGATCGTTATTCTCGCGATGTACCTGGCCGTCGCTGACAAACAAGGTGTTCCAAAACATAAGGTTCGTGGAACTCTTCAGAACGATATTTTGAAAGAGTACATTGCCCAAAAAGAATGGCTCTTCCCGATCAAGCCCGCAGTTGAACTCGTGATCGACACAATCGAATACGGCGCGAAACATTATCCAAATTGGAACACCGTCAGCATCAGCGGCTATCACATCCGCGAAGCCGGGGCGACCGCAGTTCAAGAACTCGCGTTCACTCTTGCCGATGGTCTCGGCTACGTTGACGCTTGTCTTGCTCGTGGAATGAAGATCGATGACTTCGCTCCACGCCTTTCATTCTTCTTTGACGTGCACAATGACTTCTTTGAAGAAATCGCAAAGTTCCGCGCGGCACGCAGAATCTGGGCGAAGCTCATGCGTGAACGTTACAAAGCACAAGATCCAAAATCTTGGATGTTGAGAACCCATGCTCAAACGGCAGGAGTTTCACTCACTGCTCAGCAGCCTTATAACAATATTGTTCGCGTCGCGGTCCAGGCTCTTGCTTCGATCATGGGTGGAACTAACTCGCTTCACACGAACAGCATGGACGAAACCCTTGCTCTTCCAACTGATGAGTCCGTGATGATCGCACTTCGAACCCAACAGATTATCGCTGAAGAAAGTGGCGTCGCTAACATTGTTGATCCGTTCGGCGGCTCCTATTTCATGGAAGCACTTACGAACAAAGTCGAGCGCGATGCGATGGCGTATATCCAGAAAATTGATGATATGGGAGGAATGGTGAAGGCCGTTGAAAACGGATTCCCACAAGCCGAGATCGCTAATAGCGCATATCACTTTCAGCGCCAGCTCGAGTCCAAAGAAAAAGTCATGGTCGGCGTCAACAAGTATCAGCAAGAAGAAAAGAAACGCACGATGGACACGCTCTACATCGACCGCTCTGTCGAAAAAAATCAGGCTCAGCGCCTGGCCGAGCTTCGTCGTAAGAGAAACGCTAAAGACTATGAACAGGCTATGCGCATCGTAAAAGAAGCCGCTCAAGCCGGGCAGAATATGATGGAACCGATCATCGGCGCCGTTAAAGCTTACGCGACTCTTCAAGAGGTTTGCGATTGCTTACGCGGGGTTCTCGGGGTTTATAAAGATACTGGTACTTTTTAGGCCGTTTGGGGTAAACACAAACCATGTCCGCTGGAAATCCATCGTCTAAGAAAATTCGAGTGTTGATCGCTAAACCAGGGCTGGATGGCCATGACCGCGGTGCGAAAGTCATCGCGCGCGCGCTTCGGGATGCTGGCTTTGAAGTGGTCTACACCGGCCTTCATCAGACCCCTGACATGATTATCAATGCAGCGATTGAAGAAGACGTTCACGTCATCGGACTGAGCGTTCTCTCTGGCGCACACAATGCGCTGGTTCCTGAAATTGTTGAAGGTGTTCACAAAGAAGGTCTCACTGACGTTCTCGTGATTGTCGGTGGAATCATTCCCGACGAAGACATCCCAGGCCTCAAGAAAAACGGTGTGCACATGGTCTTCACACCGGGCGCCGGCCTCCAAGAAGTCTGCGACTACATTGCGCAGAACGCTCCGAAGCGAACTTAAAAACTCTCTCAATCTATTCTGGCACTTTGCTCGCAGTTCATCTGTCTTGTGAAGGCACAAATCCTCGAGCGCTACGGAATAATTGAGTCGTCCCCTCTCCACTTCGTTGAAGTTCCTAATCCCATTCCTAAGCCGGGTGAAGTTCTAATCGATGTCGAAGCGTGCGCCATTTGCCGCACTGACCTTCACGTGATCGAGAACGAATTGAGAGAACAGCTGCCCGGGAAAAATCTCCCTCTCATTCCTGGCCACCAGATCGTTGGACGCGTGATCGGTTTTGGGAAAGGCAGCAGCCGTTACAAAATCGGAGATCGGGTCGGAGTGGCTTGGCTTCGCTCGACTGATCAAAGTTGTGACTATTGTAAAAGCGGCCGTGAAAATCTTTGCGAAGCGGCCAAATTCACCGGCTATTCTGAAAATGGTGGCTACGCGGAAAAGGCCGTCGCTTCCGAAGATTATGTCTATCCTCTTTCGAGTTCCGAAAATCCCGCCTCGCTCGCCCCTCTTCTTTGCGCCGGTATTATTGGTTATCGCTCTTTGAGACGTGCTTCCTTACCTTACGGCGGGAACTTAGGAATTTTTGGATTCGGATCCTCTGCCCATATCGTGATTCAACTTGCTCTCAGTCGCGGGGCGAAAGTTTATGTCATTACTCGCGAAGAGAGGCATCGCGAGCTCGCCAGGAAGCTCGGGGCACACTTCTCAGGTGAAAACGTTAAGGAGCTCCCCGTCCTTTTAGACAGCGCGATCTTGTTTGCTCCAGTAGGGACGCTTGTTCCAGAAGCACTTAGGTCTCTAAAAAAGGGAGGTACTCTCTCACTTGCCGGAATCCATATGAGCCCTATTCCGTCTTTGGATTATGAAAGAGATCTATTCTACGAAAAGAATCTCTGCAGCGTCACGGCCAACACCCGTGAAGACGGCCGCGCACTTTTAAAAGAAGCGCTCGAACTTCCGGTCCGTACCCAGGTGACTACTTATTCTCTTTCAGAAGCAAATCGCGCACTTCAGGATCTCAAGGCTGATCGGATCGCCGGATCGGGTGTTTTAATCAGGTAAAGAAAATTTGAGGACAAGTCTGGGGATAAGGGTGGGGACTCTCGATAGAAGTTTAAGTTATCCCCACTCTTATCCCCAGTTTTTCCACTTTTTATCCCCAAGGTGAACGAGGAAGTTTGTTTTTAAGATTCATGGGTTGAAAGTTTATCCCCAATTGAATGCCGCTGTACTAACGACAATTAAGTAGCTCGTTCTTTCATCTGAGATCTGACCTTGTGGAAAAGCACCCTTTTAGGCCTTTTTAGATCCTTTAAACCGTCTTTAAGACGCCCTTTTAGGATTTAAAAGAGTCAACTACTCGAACTTATCCCCAGTTTGGTACTTTAAACCTGTGTATAAGTTCCGATTTTCCACGAACAGCTGAGTTATCCCCAAAAAAGCTGATCTATACACAACAGTTTTCCACTGAGTTCAATGACCCCATTTTCTAGTGGTTTCGCGACATTAACTGGGTTATCCACTTTTCCAGGTGCTCTACTACTACTACTCTTTATTTATATATATCTTCTCTTAAGAAGAGAGAGCGGGTAGCAAGAAAGTCCCAAGAGTTCTGAAAGAAGAAGTCTCCAAGAGGTAAAAAGAAAATGAATTTTGCAATTCAGCGCGATCCACTTTTAAGCGCTCTCCAAAAAGTTCAGTCTGTAGTTGAGAAGCGAAACACAGTCGCCATCTTGGGAAATATTCTCTGTACGGTGAAAGGCCAAGAGCTTTCACTTTGTGCAACAGATCTTGAAGTGGGAATTAAAGTCACTCTTCCTGTTGAAGTAAAACAAGAAGGGAAGATCACTCTCTCTGCAAAAAACTTTCTCGATATCGTCAAAGAACTTCCCGATAAGAAAATTTATTTTTCTCGCAAGGATAACAATTGGGTTGAACTCGTTTGCGGTAAATCAAAATTCAATATCGTCAGCTTAGCCGCAGATGAGTACCCTTCTTTACCAGCCTTCGAAGAGAAGAATTATTTTGATGCTCGTACTGAGGCTTTGATCGACATGATCGATCGCACTCAGTTTGCTGTTTCTACGGATGCTACTCGTTATCACTTGAATGGTGTATTTTTCGAACCTCTCGAAAACAACATCATGCGAATGACTGCAACAGACGGTCATCGCTTGTCCTTTGTTGATCAGGAAGTCTTTATGACTATGCCTGAAATCAAACGGGGCATAATTATTCCTAAAAAAGGTTTAAACGAACTTCAGAAACTTCTGAGTCCTTCGCAAGCAACGGTAGGAATTGCTTTTGAACGTGGTTATGTTTTTACCAAGTTCTCTGACACCTACTTGTTCATTCGTCTGATTGACGGGGAATATCCTGATTATCGAATGGTCATTCCTAAGGGAACGGACAAGATTGTTAAAACTGACCGTGGAGAACTGAATTCTGCTTTAAAACGCGTCAGCTTACTCGCTCACGAAAAAAGTCGTGGAGTGAAGCTCGCCCTTCAATCAGGACTTCTTGTGATCACCTCGAGCAACCCAGACATGGGAGAAGCTCGTGAAGAGATTGACGTCGAGTACGCGGGCGAAGCTCTCGATATCGGATTTAACTCAAAATATCTTTTGGAGTGCATGAGCGTTCTAAGTTCTGAAAAAGTAGAGTTCCATCTCAAAGACCGATTGAGCCCAGGTATTTTAAAAGGCTCAAGTGAGACGAACCATACTTACGTCATCATGCCGATGCGAATTTGATCGTATCTGAACTTCTTCTTCGAAATTTTAGAAATGTCTCCGAGTGCAAGTTTGTACCGGATCCCAAACTGAATTTTCTCTTAGGAGAAAATGGGCAAGGAAAAACCAGCTTCCTAGAAGCCTTAGGTTTTCTTGCGACTCTCCGTTCCTTCCGTGGGTCCAAACCTGATGAAGTTCTGAAGTGGAATGAGGCGACGAGCGAGATTCGTTGCAAGCTCCAACCTGTTACTCCTGAAGAACAAGCAGGCTGGGAAACAGATTTGAAAGTCGTCTTTGATAAATCCGGGGATAAGTCTGGTGGAGTAATAGCCGGAGCTCGCCCAAAAGTGGCGAAGGTTGCTTTCATCAACGGTAAGCCTTTCAAAAGTTCGACGTCTTACCTCAGCCAGCGCTTTGGGTCGTTTGAACTTGGCTTTCACGCAGTCGTATTCAATCCCTCTGACCACGATTTGGTTCGAGGAGACCCTTCCACCCGGCGCAACTACCTTGACCGTGTAATCGCAGCTGAGAACGTCCATTTTTTAAAGACCGTTTCCAAATATCAGCGGATCTTGACTCAGCGAAACGCCGTTTTGAAACAAGAAGAACAAGCGGGCTCGCGAGATCTGCTCGCAGGATTTACAGATCAGTTGGTGACCTTGGGTGCTCAGCTCGCATTTACGAGACTTGAATGGATTTTAAAGCTCGCCGAACGACTAAATGAAATGGTGCATCAAATTGCGCCTCGACAACCGTCTCTACGGTTCGTTTATCTCTCAAATTGGGCCCCTCAGATCGATAATTTGTCTTTAAATAACAGTGATTTAGGGCCTGTTAATTTCACTGGACATGGGCAGCAGCCCTCGCTAGAACTTTTAGAACAATCTTTTCGGAAAAGGCTCTCTCAACTCGAGGCAGCGGAATGGCGAAGCGGGCATTCGTTAGTCGGTCCGCATCGAGACGATTGGGCCTTCTACTTGGGAGAACAAGCCCTACGGGGACATGGCTCTCAAGGCGAAGTTCGATCGGCGCTTCTGGCGTTGAAGCTTTGCGAAATTGATTTATTCCGAATTGAAACGGGACACCGTCCGCTCTTTCTTCTAGATGATTTTTCTTCTGAGTTGGATCGAGAGCGGCGCACGTTTTTGTTGGGATACTTGTCAGAGTCGGATCTTCAGGTGTTTGTAACGACGACCGAAGACTCTTCGCTGCACGGGAAAAAATTTAAGGTGTCGAACGGGTTTCTGCTTCCAGCATAGAATCGCCAATCGAACATCTCGTCAAAGAGTGGAAAAGTATGTCGCAAGAACCTCAGGGTAGTTCAACTCTCGTCTCCAGTGAATATTCCGCCAATCAGATTAAAGTCCTCGAAGGACTTGATGCGGTTAGAAAACGTCCGGGCATGTACATCGGCGACACCGGTGTCCGTGGGCTCCACCACTGTGTTTACGAAATTGTTGATAACTCAATCGATGAGGCCCTTGCAGGCCACGCTAAAAATATTAACGTCACCGTTCATGTCGATAACAGCGTCACCGTCGAAGACGATGGTCGCGGCATCCCAGTAGGAATGCACTCGACGGGCATCTCTGCTGTCGAAGTCGTTATGACCAAGCTTCACGCCGGCGGTAAGTTCAACGAAGAAGGCAGTGCTTACAAAGTTTCCGGCGGTCTTCACGGAGTCGGTGCAGCCGTCGTGAATGCACTGTCCGAGATTTTAATTGTTGAAGTTCGTCAAGCGGGCAAAGTTTATAAGCAAACTTATAAGCGCGGCGTTCCTGTTGGACCATTGAAAGAAGTGGGAGTGACAGAGAAGCGCGGGACCTTAACGACGTTCAAGCCCGATCCAGAAATTTTTGAAACAGTTGAATACAGTATCGACACTCTCGCTAATCGTCTTCGCGAACTCGCATTCTTGAACAGCGGCTTGAATATCTCGCTCAACGACGAGCGCGTGGAGCCTGCTAAGAAATTGGATTTTCACTACGAAGGCGGCTTGGTTCAGTTTGTTGAGCACATCAACAAGTCCAAGACGAAACTTCACGACAAGGTCATCTATTTCACGAAGGACGAAAAGCATCTCGGACTTGAAATTGCGATGCAGTGGAACGACTCCTATTCGGAGACGATCACCAGCTATGTGAACAACATCAACACCATAGAAGGTGGGACGCACGTTTCTGGATTCAGAACTGCACTCACTCGTGTTGTGAATAAATATTTGGAAACTTCTGGCATCGGCAAGAACTACAAAGAAGGTCTGACCGGCGAAGATATTCGCGAAGGCCTCGCTTGCGTGATCTCTGCTAAGGTTCCCGAGCCTCAGTTCGAAGGCCAAACCAAGACAAAGCTCGGAAACAGCGAAGTCGAAGGTTTTGCCAACACCATGATTTACGAAAAGCTCACGGGCTATTTCGAGCAAAACCCTGCGATTGCAAAAAAGGTTGTGCAGAAAGCAGTCGATTCGGCACTTGCTCGAATTGCAGCTCGTAAGGCGCGCGATCTGACTCGTCGTAAGACCGCGCTCGATTTCGGTGGCCTCCCAGGAAAGATGGCCGACTGCCAAGAAAAAGATCCGGCACTTTGCGAAATTTTCCTCGTTGAGGGTGATTCCGCAGGAGGTTCAGCGAAGCAAGGCCGTGATCGTAAGAATCAAGCCATCCTTCCGCTGAAGGGAAAGATCTTGAACGTCGAGAAGGCTCGCTTCGATAAGATGCTTTCTTTTGAAGAAATTAAAATTCTGATCACCGCGCTCGGCGCAGGTATTGGAAAAGACGATTTCGATATTACAAAAATTCGTTATCACAAGATCGTGATCATGACGGATGCAGACGTCGACGGATCCCACATTCGCACGCTGCTTCTGACGTTCTTTTATCGCATGATGCCTGAGGTGGTCGATAAGGGTTATCTCTACATCGCGCAACCGCCGCTCTATAAAGTGAAGAAGGGCCAAAAAGAACGCTACCTCAAGAACGAACAAGACTTGGCAGAATACCTCCTCACCAGCGGGCTTGAAGCGATTAAAGTTAATTTGGATGGAAAGACGCTTCCTACATCCCAAATCATTCCGGCTTTGAAAGCGGGCTCTCGTTTTACAAAATCTGTGGAGCGTGCGGGCAAGAAGATTCACTCTGATATTTTGCGTGGCTTAGTTTACGCGGGCGTTAACGCCGAAACCTTGAAGGACAAAGAGAAGTTCGAAAAGGTTCTTGCGACGATTGCCACCGCTGTTCACAAAGATGAAATTACGTTTGAGTACAAAATTGCAAAAGACGCTGAACACGACTCTTGGTTTGCTAACATCGAGAACGTTGTTCACGGATCTCGTCGCATTGCCTCAATCAACGCTGCCTTACTTGGCTCTCCAGAATACGAAGAGCTCATGAAGTACGCTGAACAGATGAAGGCGCTGGGCAAAGGCCCGTTCACGCTCGTTGCTGAAAACAAAGCCGACGTTTCCATCTCGAACGTTGAAGAACTTTCGATTCGCGTTGTTGAAGTTGCGAAAAACGGAACCACTATTCAGCGTTACAAAGGCTTGGGAGAAATGAATCCAGAGCAGCTCTGGGAAACGACGATGGATCCAACCCGTCGCACGTTCCTCAAAGTTTCTGTCGATGATGCTGTTGAAGCAGACGGGATTTTCTCCGTGTTGATGGGCGATCAAGTTGAGCCGCGCCGTCAGTTCATTGAAGAAAACGCGCTTCGCGTGAAGAACCTGGACGTCTAATTTCCATGTCGCTTAAACGTTCACGAATTTTAGGAGTCGGATCGTACGTTCCTCCAAGAGTTTGGAAGAACGACGACTTACGAGAGCTCATGGATACGTCCGATGAGTGGATTCGTCAGCGTACAGGCATTGAACAACGCCACTGGGTCGATCAGTCCGAAGCTACTGGCAGTTCTGACCTCGCGGTTGAAGCCTGTAAGAACGCGCTTCAAAACGCTAAGACCGATAAATCCGAAATCGAAATGATCATTTTCGGGACACTGAGTCCGGATCATGATTTTCCAGGCACCGGCTGCTTTCTTCAAGCAAAGCTCGACATGCCGGGCATTCCTGCTCTCGACATCCGCCAGCAGTGCACTGGATTTATTTACGGATTATCGATTGCAGACCAGTTCATCAGAACAGGGATGTACAAAAAGATTTTAGTCGTGGGCGCAGAAGTTCACTCCAAAGGTCTTGATAAAACGACGAAGGGTCGTGACGTCTCGGTTCTTTTTGGGGACGGTGCTGGAGCGGTCGTTGTTGGGGTTGCCGACTCTGATGCGATCGAGACGAAGAAGTCATGTATTTATTCCACCCATCTTCATGCCGACGGCAAGTACGCAAAAGATCTTTGGATCCCACTTCCAGGGATGGCACATCCTGGTGAGCGTTTGACTGCAGATCTTTTGAACGGCGACGAATAT
>Ga0302315_10003660_pt1 | contig 13772 bp, 12 predicted proteins | sample III_Palsa_N3_1_FD_200532 | JGI IMG/M metagenome (GOLD analysis project Ga0302315, IMG submission 200532) | Peat permafrost microbial communities from Stordalen Mire near Abisko, Sweden - III_Palsa_N3_1 | ecosystem: Environmental > Terrestrial > Soil > Palsa > Peat permafrost | place: Sweden... | reverse complement strand
AATTTGTGGAGATTTCAAAATCTGCAATACATAACCTGAAAGAGAAACTGAACATACCTGAAAATTATACGGTGTTCTATACCTCCTCTGCTACGGAATGCTGGGAAATTATAGCCCAGTCGCTTATAAAAAGAGGCAGCTACCACATCTTTAACGGGGCCTTTGGCGAAAAATGGTATAAGAACACCAGCAAGCTTATCCCCTACAGCCAATCCTACTGGTTTGATAAGGAAGAAACGATTGACATTAACCAGATAAAAGTATCTAAAGACACCGAGGTAATTTGCCTTACCCAAAACGAAACATCCAACGGAACACAAGTTTTGGAGGCGACCATAAAAGAACTGGAGGATAAATTCCCGGAGCAGCTTATCGCCATAGACGCTACCTCGTGCATGGGAGGCGTTGCCACCGACTTTACCGTTGCCGACATCTGGCTGGCCTCGGTGCAAAAATGCTTTGGTATGCCAACCGGACTGGGGTTGCTTATCTGCTCGCCTAAGGCAATAAACAGGGCCTTGATGTTTAACGAGAACCACTACTACAACAGCCTGGTATTTATGTACGAGAACATGAAGAGTTGGCAAACCTCTTATACGCCCAACGTGCTAAACATTTACCTGCTTAACCGCATATTTAGCGAAGTAAAACCTATACAAACAATAAACGCTACGCTTAAAGAGCGGGCCAAAGGCTGGTACGCTTTCATTGAGGGCCTTGATGGTATTTCTCCATTAGTTGATAATTTGGCTACCCGTTCTGATACGGTAATAGCCGTAAAAGGAGAACCGGAATTGATAAGCCATATAAAATCATCCGCTAAAAAGAAGGGATTACTATTGGGGAACGGTTACGGGCAATGGGCGAGCGACGCCTTCCGCATAGCCAACTTCCCTGCTATTAGCGACGATGAGATTGACGCATTAAAAGAATTTCTTAAAGCCTTCTGATGATTACTATTTATACAGACGGCGCAGCCAAAGGAAATCCGGGGCCGGGAGGGTACGGCGTGGTGCTTAAATACAAAGAACACCGCAAGGAGCTTACAGATGGGTTTAGGCTTACCACTAACAACCGTATGGAGCTGCTTGCCGTTATAAAAGGCTTGGAAGCGCTAAAAACACCGGGGCAGGACGTTACTATTTATTCGGATTCCAAATACGTGGTAGACGCGGTAGAGAAAGGCTGGCTATGGGGCTGGATAAAGAAAGATTTTAAAGACAAAAAGAACGAAGACCTGTGGAAAAAGTTTGTGGTAGAGTATAAAAAGCACAAGGTAAAGTTCCAGTGGGTAAAGGGCCATGCCGGAAATGCAGAGAACGAAGTATGCGACCGGCTGGCTGTAAGAAGCGCCGAAGGCCCTGGCCTTAAAGCAGACGTTGGCTACGAAAGCCTAAACAACAATACTACTGTTAAATAACATGGCAAACTCTTACTTCAAATTCAAGCAGTTCACCATTCACCAGGAGAGGTGCGCCATGAAGGTGTGCACAGACGCCTGCCTGTTTGGGGCTTATGTAGCCGCTAAAACTACAACTTCGGGGCACATACTGGATATTGGAACAGGAACAGGTTTGCTGGCGCTTATGCTTGCCCAGAACACAGAAGCACATATAGACGCTATTGAACTGGATGCAGAAGCGGCAGGGCAGGCCATAGAGAACGTAGCCGCCAGTCCCTGGAACGATCGCATATTTGTTATAAACAGAAGTATACAGGATTACTATAAGAACACCGAAAGAAAATACAACCTTATTATTTCCAATCCTCCTTTTTACGAGAACTCGTTAAAATCTCCCGAAGAGGCCAGAAACACGGCCATCCATGCTGATGCCCTCCCACTCTCTGATCTTGTGGACGCTATTAGTTCTTTACTAGATAAAAGCGGAACAGTGGCGCTGCTATTGCCGCCTTATGAATCCTCTTTAGCTAAAGTACTGTTAGAGGCAAAAGGGCTATATTTAAATGAACTGGTAACCATAAAAGACCAGCCGCAAGAAAGAGTGATCAGGGAAATTACCTTCTATTCTTTTTATAACCTACAGACAGTAACAACCGAAATTACTATTAAAACCAGCGAGGGCGCTTATTCCCCGGCTTTTACCGATCTTCTAAAAGATTACTATTTGTATTTATAAAATACTTACTATATTAATTTTATGAATTATTCAGGAATATATTTACTATATCTTGTTGTATTATTCTCATGCGCCAGGAATGCAGATAATAGGCAAAGTAAAACGATACTCTCTATACCTACTACCGCTTCCGAAGATTCTATTCTTTTAAAGTATACAATAAAAGATACTATAAGTACACTTACCATAAGCTCACAGGAATGTACTGAATGCCTGGACGCGTGGATAGATAGTGGCATTGCTTATATTCCTCCCTATGTAGCAACTGAAATCATATTACGATCCAGAGAAATTAAAACTTTCAAACAGCGAAGATACGTATCAATTCCTTCTAACAGAGATCTCTATTTGACCGGTTATAAAAACATTGCCTCCAAACTGTTTGGTAATTGTTCTAATTATGGAGATTACTGGCATAATAAATATAAAATAACAGGCAAAGTTATTAGAGTAAGCGGTATTGGGTTAATTTTTCGCATTGATCATTATAAGAAAATCAATTAATAAAGATTTATATTTTTAAACCTCTTTCTCCTCTGTCTTAAAAACAATACCGTATTCTTCTAACTCTGTCAATATAGGCTCGTAAAGCTCTTTTACTACCGGTAGTTGTACTCCTGTTAAAGCAATCTTCCCTTGCAGAATTAACTTGGCGGCAATCCCCAACGGAAGCCCCACCGTTTTTGCCATTGCCGTATATACAGAGTCCTCGCCTATAACTACCAGGCTGGCAGTAAGCTCCTTCTGTATACCTTGCAGCTCGTACCCGAACTTGTGCTGCATTACTATCATGTCCTTATCGCCTTTCTCCAACTTCCATTTCTGCTCTATCAGCTTTTGTAAAACCTGTGCGGGAGTAACATTGCGTTCTCCAATCTTTTCGTCGCTAAATATACCCAGCCATTCCAGTTTGGATAGTATTTTATCATTAAGACCAAGGTACTCCCTCAAACGCTCTTGCACTGGTTTACCAGATGTAGGCAGGTAAGAAGCTATAAAATCCTTATACGTCAGCGCTAAAGAATTTTCAAGCAGGTAAGAATCATCCGTCATGCCCAGTTGCACAAATACGTCCCAGGCCTGGCAGTATCCCGGCCTTCGCAACGTGCCTCTTATAAAAGTAGACGCCTCCTCCAACCCGTAAACAGAGCGATACTTTAACGAATCCCTGTTGGCGTAACCCTCAAATTCTCCGTAACCATTAACTACTATTTTATTAGTGCGGCTAAATAGTTTGTGGTAAGGAATATAGTTGTACCGTCCATCCTGCAAATACTTTACCGTACCCTGACCTGCCAGAACCACATTGCGGGGGTTCCACGATACTTTGTAGTTCCAGGGGTTATTGTCATATTCCGGGGCAACCAGCCCGCCCGTGTAAGAACTGAACGATTTGATAATACCTCCCTCCTCTTTAAGTTTATGAATCTCCTTAACAGCGGATAGGTGGTCTATTCCCGGGTCAAGGCCGCACTCCATCAGTATAATGATAGTTGCCTTTTTGGCCCTTTCGTCCAACGCCAAAATTTCCGGGGAGGCGTAGGAGGCAGTAAGCAAATGCTTACCTTGTTCCAGACAGGTTTCCGCTACTGTTAAATGGTGAGCGGGAGGCAGCATAGAGATGACCAGGTCTGCCTTAGCAATCTCTTCCCGTTTCTGAGCCTCATTGGCAACGTCAAAAGCGATAGCCCTTGCATTAGCATACCCTTTCACCCGTTCCCTGGCATTTGCTTCCGAGTAATCCCCTACGGTAATCTCCCAGCCCTGTTGTTGCGACTGCCTTAGCAGGTAAGCGATTAACGAAGCCGAGGAGCGCCCGGCGCCCAGTATTAATATGTTCTTCATGCTTTATCCAAAAAACTAATGTTGTAAATTAAGCATTCAGAACAAAATTTGTTTTAAGCCGATGGAAAAATACATTACCGTTAACCGCACCGCCCGCTACTTTACGCTGGGAGAACTTAACGAACATACGGAACAACTCTGGTTTGTATGCCACGGCTACGGGCAACTGGCGGAATACTTCATAAAGAAGTTTCAGGTATTAGATAACGGCAAAACCTATATAGTGGCCCCCGAAGGGCTTTCGCGCTTTTACCTGGAGGGACTTAGCGGCAGGGTTGGCGCCACCTGGATGACCAAAGAAGACCGGCTGAACGACATTAAAGACAACGTAAACTACCTCAACAGCCTTTATGAGCTTATTACTAAAGAACTAAAGCCGGATATTAAAATAACCTTGCTGGGCTTCTCGCAGGGCGGGCCAACCGTATGCTATTGGATAGCATACAAAAAAGTAAAGTTTGACAAGCTGGTTCTATGGGCGGGGGTTTTCCCGCCCGACCTTAACAACGATTTTGAATTTACTGCCGAATACCTGCTTAAAGATAAGCCCACCTACATGGTGTACGGAACTAACGACCCCTTATTAAAACCGGAACATAGTAAACAACTAGAAAGCTACAAAACCATAAAACCCGATTTGCAAATAATCACTTTTGAGGGCAAACACGAACTAAATGAGGAGGTGTTGAAGAGGATTAGCGAGCTTTAAACCCCATCATTTTTTAATCTACTATATTCCTTTTATGCTACTTTTTTCAAAAAATTATTTTAGTATACAGTTTCAAACTTATGCTACTATTTTTTTGTTAAAATTAAACTAGTAACCCCCTTCCTCCCCTGGATAGGTGGTTGTGCCAGTTGGCACAACTAGTCGTCCGGATTTTTTTTCTTTAAACTTTAAACTTTCTACTCTAAACTTACCTGTGCCAGTTGGCACAGCAAAATCGTTCAAAACAGCAAAAATATTACATACCCAAATAAAAAAACAGAGAAATTAACAGAGAATAACAGGAAAATTTACAGGGGAATAACAGGTAGAAAATTTTATGCATGTACTATTTACCCCCAACTAGTAGTTTTTTAAGTAGCACAAACCCCGCTACGTTTCATCTTTTAGTAATACATTACCGGTTGTACAAACTACCAGTACTATAGTAGTAATGCCAACTGGCATGGGAAGGGCGTCCCATCTGTGAAGTGAGTAATAAAATATACTAGTTAAAATTGGAGAATGCAAGTTTGGCGTTAATAATTCTTGAAAAAAAGGTAGCATAAATCTACCACCCCCTGCCCTCTCCTTAGCAAGGAGGGGAGGTGTTCTGAATTTCTACACCCTCACCGCTCTTAGCAAGGAGGGGAGTTGTTTATAGTAAAGTTATTTTTTATTTCTTGTAGTACATATTCCGGGTCTATTAAAACCAAATTATTTTCAAACTTGATTGTTCTGATACCGCAGTTTAATAAATACTCGTCCCGTTCTTTATCGTAGGTTTGGCCGCCCTCGGTGAAATGGCCTTCCCCGTCTAACTCAACGGCTAGTTGTTCTGTGGCGCAATAAAAATCTACTATATAATTGCCAACACTGTGTTGTCTCCTGAACTTCCGGCCTTCTAGTTGGCCCCGCTGCAGCATTTTCCATAAAGCGATTTCTGCCGGAATAGAATTAGTTCTTAACCGTTTCCTGAATTCTCTTAGCTCCTTTCTATTATGTAGCTTAGTCATACCAGTTGTTTTGACCTGCTGTAAATTAATTTATTTTTTTAAAACTCCCTTCCTATTATTTTTTCTTTAACTCCCCTCCTGCTAAGGAGGGGGTAGGGGGTGGTAGAACTTGTTAGTAAAATTCCATCCATCTGTCCCCTTCCAAGGGGGGAAGTTACCTGCCGCTATTATTATTCTTGCAGGCGTCCTCGCCTGCAAGGTTCTACAGCGCTAAATCTTGTTGGCGAGGACGCCAACAAGGATGGAATTAATAGTACTACCAAGTTGACAGGAAGGACGCTGTCAACAGCAAGATTAGGCTATACCCCTGCCAAGGTTTAACAAAACAAAAAAGGCCCCTTATGGGGCCTTTTTAATCTATTTAAAGTTATTACCTATTTAACTATCAAAGGAAGCGTACGTGGAGTGCCGCCTGTAGATGTGTATGTTACAAAATACATACCCGGAGAAGCCGGAGAGTTAAACGTAGTTCCGGTATTGGTCGACACTGTAGCGCCAACAGAGTTGGTTACTGTAATAGTGTACGAAGGCGCGCTGTTGTCGTTTATGGTAACAGACCCGCTAGACGCAGAAACAGGGTTTGGATATACGTTAACTGTAGCCGGGAAAGGCGTAGCTGCTGTAACAGCAGCAGGGCCCACAGGCTCGCAACCCAGGTAGTTAAAGCAGCAACCGCTGTTGGTTCCTATGCTAAAGTTATCCAAAATAACGGTGCCTTTAAAAACCGGGTAAGATACCCCCGTAGTAGATACAAATTTAGGGTCTGGGTTAGGCGCTGGTTTTGTAGAAGTAGCACTGTCCTGTAACACGCCGCCGCCGTTAAAGTAGAAGGCGATGGATACTACATGGTGCCAGTCGAACTGAGTATTGGTTACCGCAGGGCAATAGAACACAAAGTTTTTAGAGTTGCCGCCAACATAAGGAGAAGACGAGCATGGGAAGTTTTCAATTGAGCTAGGGTTATCTGCCGCTGGCAAGGTATCGCTAGGGCCAGGAACTATAGAAAACCCACCTGCGAAATCAAAGGTAACTGTTGTAACATCAACAGATGTAGAGTATTGTGATTGGCCTAAGCCAGGCCATTCTGTATGGCCGGTAGTGTGGTAAGAAGTGTTAACAGTAGTAGGAGTAGCGTTTAAGGTGTCTGTAAACTTCCTCTTGTACCAGTTGTCGTAGTTGTCGTAATAATATTGATACCCAGTGGTGGTATCCTGCATATACTGCAACTGCACTCCGTTAATGTCGGTTAAGTTGGCAGAAAAGAAAAGAGGCGTAGTAGGTTGCGCAGAGTTATCTACATCAATACTCATGCCAGCAGCGCTAGATAAATCAATACCAGACGTTGGGAACCCAATACCAAAAGTGGCAAACAGAGAATCTGCTTTTGTAGCTGTTACCTGCATTTTCCAGTCAGGCGCGTTTGTAGTGCCTGTGTTTATCCTGCTTAGTTGATAAATTTGGTAAGAAGCCCAGTTTGGGTCGTTTATGCTATCTATATTAATAACAGAATCGGGTGTTGGGTACCAGTTAACGCCAAAATAGCCCTTTACAACAGTGCTGTCTGTAGCTGGCGTCTCCGGAAACATGTCGTCAAAAACTCCGCTGAAAGAAGCGCCTCCGTTCCCCGGGCATTGTGCATAGGAAGTAGCTATTCCCATTGCCAAGGCCAAAATAGATAATAAAATTTTTTTCATAAGATGTTTATTAAAGTTAAAGTTTTCTGGTAATAATAATTTAAACGTAGTAAAAATAGGAAAGTAACGCGTAAAATAAAATTTTTTTGTGCTTTTTTTGTCATTTTGAGGCAAATAGGCAAAAAGTGCTTTGCAATGGTTAACTAAAAAAAGCAGCTATTTAAGAAAATAGTACAAGTTTTTTTTGCTCAAATTATTCAAAATGTAGGTACAAAGTAATGGTATGGGTGGTAAGTTTTAGCAGGCTCTGGCTATAAGCGTTGGGGTCGTGGATAAGCATATTGTATAACCCATGGGATATTCTTATTTCGGGCGAAAATTTAAAAAGCGGGTAGTAAATGTCCAGCCCCACGCCGTAATCCACAGCAAAATCAAAACTATTTAGTCTAAGGTCGGTATTAGGCTTTTCTTTTTTCTTGGCGCCTGTTTCTATTCCCGGCTTTACCCCGCCCACCATGTACATTCGCGAGTTGCTGCGGCGTTGCGATTTATATTTAACCAATAAGGGAAGCTCAATAAATGCAGATTCGTTAGGCTCTACTATTGTCCCATTCAATTTCTCGTTAAACATGACATCTCGTTCATAAAATGCCACAGTAGGCAGCAATCGTAAGTCCCAATAATCCGAAAGCCGGTAGTTTACAATAAAACCAAGCGAAAACCCTCCGTTGAACTTAGATTGTATGGAGGTAATGGTATCGTTAGCAAAATATTGTTTGGACGGAGTAGGCGCCAGGCGGGTAGTATTAATGCCTATGGTAAACCCAAAATGGAAAAGTTTTTTGTCGTAATAAGGCAGGTTTACGGGGCCGGTATAAATACCGTGCATTTTTTGTTCCTGAGGCTGGGCAAATGCCTTGGTGGCGCTACCTGCAACAAAAAGAAAACAAAGGGTTATTTTGTAGCCGTGTATATAGAGCTTACGCCAAAAGTCAATTCTTTGCATCCTGCTGATTTAAAACCTGTTTCTTGTAATAGTCTTACAAATTGCTTTCCGTATGGAAATTCATTTACCGATTCCGGAAGATATGTATAAGCGGCTTTATCTTTGGAAACAAGCCTCCCAACTAATGGCAAAATGTATTTAAAATAAAAATTATACAACCCTCTAAAAATAAACCCCGATGGTTTAGAAAACTCTAAAATAACCACCGTTCCGTCTTTTTTTAACGTCCTATGCATTTCAGAAAGCCCCAGGGGCAAATTTTCAAAATTACGCACTCCAAAAGCAACGATGACGGCGTCAAAATAATTGTCCGGGTACTCTATTATTTCCGAATCGCCTTTTTTCAACTCTATTTTACCTTCCAGCCCCAGTTTGGCTATTTTTCGCTTACCCACTTCCAACATTCCCTCAGAAATATCTATGCCTATCACCTTTTCGGGGTTAAGCTTTAACGCTTCTAGTGCAAAATCTCCTGTTCCGGTGGCAATATCCAGTATCAACCGCGGCTGCTTCGCTTTTAGCAAAGCTATGGCTTTCCTTCTCCAACTTACGTCTATCCCTGCGCTAAGCAAATGATTAAGAAGGTCGTACCTGCCTGCAATGCTGTCAAACATCCTCGCAACCTGCCTCTTTTTGCTCTCTTTTGCTTCTTTGTATGGTAAAACCATGCTCATTGAAAGAGCAAAAATAAAAAAAGGCTCACGATTGTTAAGCCTTTTCTCAAATAAATATTTTTAACTGTTAGCTCTAAATTATTTAATCACCTTCAACTCTACCCTTCTGTTCAACCTTCTGCCTTCTTCCGAGGTATTATCTGCCACCGGATTGGTATCGCCCAACCCTTTATAGAAGAGTTTGTCTTTGCTAAGGCCATTCTTTAGCATAAACTCATACACCTTCTTAGCCCGCAGGTCAGATAGTTTCTGGTTTAGCGCCTTGCTTCCCTCTTCAGACGCATAGCCCCTTATTTCTAATTTGTATGAAGAGTTTTTAATAAAGTGTATCACTTTTTTCGATTCTTCCTCTCCTTCTTTATTCAGGCTGGCCTGCTCCACTTCAAAAAATATATTATTAAAAACAGGCAGCGTTTCGTTAGAATCATTTTTTAGAACTACAGGCGCAGGTTCAGGTTTTTTGTACGGTTCGTAATTCACTAAAAAATCTTTGTTTACTGTTATGCCTTCCTTAGCAAGCAAAGGCACGCTGTATAGTTCCTTATGTATGGTGTCTTTACCTCTTACCACTGCTACCTGGTAAGTAGTAGAAGATAATAAACTTGCAAAATAGCTTCCTTTATCGGCCCCTACAGATTCTGTTTTACTATTCAGCGCCTGGCTTTGTATGGGTTTAAAGGTAATTGATGAGCTATCGAGCGCATTATTAGAAATGGTGGATATTATTTTTCCGGTTATAGTAGTAGTATAAAAAGGAGTAGCTTCATAAATGTCTTTCTCGCCATAGCCGCCCTCTCTATAGGAAGCCAGATAGGATTTAATTCCGTCGGAAGAGAGGTAAAAGTAAACGTCGTCGTCGGGGGTGTTTAACGGATAGCCCATGTTTACAGGGTCTTTCCAGTTGCCGCCGCTATCCAGGGAAGACTTAAATACGTCGTAGCCGCCCATGTTTTTGTGCCCCCTGGAGCAGAAATAAAGCGTTTTACCATCCGGAGAAAGGAACGGGGCGTCTTCGTCTTCCATTGTATTTATTTTACCGGGGGCTGGCTTAGGCTTGCTCCAGGTACTGTCGGTTTCTTTGGTTATGTAATAAATATCCAGGTCGCCTTTTTTCTTGTAATGGTTGGTGGCATAGTAAACAGTTTTGCCATCGGCGGTAATGTAAGCGTCCGATTCATAGTCCGCCGTATTGATGTTTGCAAAGCGTACCGGTATACTCCATGTTCCATTGGGCAGTTTATCGCAGGTGTATATATCGCCCTGGTGGGTGTTTTTGTATAGCAGCATTTTGGTATCGTTGGCATACAACTGGATGGAAGCGTCGTGGTTGGCGGTATTTTCTCCAAATTTAACCGGACTAGTCCAACTGGTATCCGACAGCCTGCGCGACTGAAAGATGTCCTCAAAGAAATCGCCGTCCGCATCTTCTTTACCGCCTGTTACCGTACTTCTGCGAGAAGTAAACAGTAGCAGCGTATCCTTTTTAGAAACTACCGGACTGTGTTCTGAATACTGGGTATTTATAACCGGCCCCAAATTTCTGATAATAAAGTTTTGCGGATTGGATATAAACTTACGGGCATTGTTGGTTTGTATAATGTATTTATCTACTTCCTGATGGCGCTGATTGTCTGTTTTAGGCAATGAGTTTTTATACTCGTTATATTCATCAATAGCTTTGTTAAACATATAGTTCTGGTGGTACGCCCTGCCCAGCCACAAATGCATGTATTTATTTTTATAGTTCATGCCGCTGGCTTTCTGCATCAGCCTTAAGGCTTCTTCTTTAGAGTACTGGTGCAGGTAACACACGCCTGCTTTAAAAACTACATCGGCGTTGGAAGAGTCTGTTTGCAGTATTTTTTCGTAGAACGGCAATGCTTTGTGGTACTGCTGCAGCCTGTAAAACTTATCTCCTAACTGTTTAAGCGAGCCTATATCCTGCGCATTTACTAAAACGCCAACCATTACTAAAAATAATACCAGTAAATAATACTTCAACTTCATAATTTATTTGTTTGCAATTACCTCAAATTCTGTTCTTCTGTTTAGTTCGCGCCCCTCCTCTTCGTCTTCGTTAGTGGCAAGCGGAACTTCTTCGCCATAGCCATGCGCCTGCAACCTGGCCGATGCTACGCCTTTTGTTTTAAGCCAGTTTACTACCGACTGCGCTCTTTTTTGCGAAAGGGCTTTGTTGTATTCGTTAACGCCTTTGCTATCCGTGTGGCCGCCTATCTCTACCTTCATTTTAGGGTTCTCCTGCAAAAGTTTTAGAAGTTTACTCAGCTCTATATAAGATTCGGGTTTAAGCGTGGCTTTATCAAAATCAAAATAAATATTGCGAAGCACAAATTTATTGCCCACTTCCAGTTTCTTCAGGTAAAAGTTCTGTTCCACTACCTGTTCTTCTTCTTTTTCTCCCGGAACTACTATGTTCTGGGTATTAAACCCATACTCGTCTTTTTGGGCTGTTAATATAAGTTTACGCTCTTGTTTAGAGGCCGACTCAAACTTATAGCTGCCATCCGCGCCTGTGGTTAGCTCTTTAATTACCTTACCCGTTTTGCTGGCCAACTGCAATTTTGCCTGTAGCGGGCCCCCTGTATGGTCGTAAACCGTACCTTTAATTATAACAGGCTTTAATGCTACCGATGAGGCTGCCGCTTTCTCTTGCTCCTCTGCCCTTTTCTTTTCTTCCTCTGCTAATTTCTCTTTCTCTGCGGCTAATTTCTTTTCTTGCTCAGCCAGTGTATCTTGTTGTATTGCCGGTTTATTTTCTTCCGCTACTACTGCCGCCTGGGCGGTATCTTTAGGCAATTCTTTCTTTAAAAGAAGTTCCATCTTCTTAAGAAGTTCCTTGTAGTCTTTGCGGTCTGGCATGGTAATCATGTATATGTCCTTCTCGCCATAGCCGCTATCTTTTACAGAGGCGTAGTACCCATGCTTGCCATTACCGGACAATACGAAGTAAATATCGTCATCGGCAGTGTTAATAGGGAAACCCATATTTTGCGGCTCTGACCAGGTATGGGTAGACGAGTCGTATTCGGATTCGAAAATATCGTATTCTCCCATGCCTTTGTGTGCGCGCGAACTAAAATATAAAGTTTTACCGTCAAAATCCATAAAAGGGCCGTCCTCATTTTCTTCGGTATTTATAGGGGGGCCAAGGTTATGCGCCTTGCCCCAGTCCCCATCTTTTTCCATGTGGCTCATGTATATATCTAAGCCCCCATGCCCTCCCGGCCTGTCGCTGGTAAAAAATATTGTTTGCCCATCGGGGCTAATACATAAAGAAGTTTCGCCTTCCCTGGTATTTACATTGCCAGACATTAAATGGGGCTTAGACCAGGTGCTGTCTTTTTTAAGATTGCAATATTTTATATCGCCCAGTCCCGTGCCATCGTAAGTAAACAGTTCTGTTCCTGTGGCCGAGAGCCCTATGCTGGCGTCGTGCCCATCGGTATTAATATTTGTTCCTATGTTTTTGGCGGCGGCCCATTTGCCATTTACTTTTTCAGAAATATAAATATCCTCGTTGTACTCTCCGGTAGCATCCATTTCTCCCCCGGTGCTGCCTTCTCTGCGGGAAGTAAAAATAAGCACAGATTCGTCGGCAGATATAACCGGGGCAAAATCAGGATTGGGAGAGTTTATAAGCGGCCCTACATTTTCAATTTTAGCGTTAATGGGGTTGGCCGTAAATTCTTTCCCATTATTACATTCGTATATTTTTCGCTCTATTTTTTTGTATTGCGGGTCGCTTACCTGCAGCGTTTTAAGGTATATATTATATTGCTCTATCGCCTTATCCCATTCATAATTATACTGGTAGGAGTTTCCAAGAAGCTTGTTAATGTCCTTGCTTATTTTTGGCTTCAGTTGGTAGGCTTTTTCCAGGTACTTTAGCGAACGGCCTTTATAGAGAGTTTCCAGGTAAAGTTTGCCTATGTTAAAATTGGTCTCTACATTATTGTCGTTCTTCTCATACGCCTTCAGGTAATACTTTAAGGCATTTTTCTTATCGCCGGCTTTAAGGTTGTCTTCTGCTTCATTAATAAATCTTCTTTCGGTTTGGGCCTGTAAGCTTGTGGCTATCAGCAAGAACGAAATAAAAAGAATACTATAACTTACTGCTTTTACTTTAATCATTAGTGCATTATAAATTAATTTCCGGTAATTTCAAATTCAGTCCTCCGGTTAAGCTGCCTCCCTTCGTCCGTATCATTTGTGGCAATCGGTTGTTCAAATCCGTAACCTGCATATTTAAGCCTTTCTGCTTTAATACCTTTTCCGATCAAATAGTCAACGACTGCTTTGGCTCTTCTTTCAGAAAGGTCTTTATTATACTCTGCCGTACCCTTATTATCCGTATGCCCAAGTATTTCAATTTTTATAGTAGGATTTTCCACAAGCACTTGGTCTAGTTTTTCCAACTCGGCAGAAGATTCCGGCCTTAGCGTAGCTTTGTCAAAATCGAAGAAGATGTTTCTAAGCACAATTTTTGTACCCACAGCCACTTTTTTCAGGTTTACGTCTTTAACAATTTCCTGGTAGCTGGTGCTGGAAGGAATGTCAAAATTTTCGGAATGGAAAAGGTAAGAGGGGTGCTGAACTCTTATGCCATAATTTTTACCCGAAGGCAAAACTACCAGGTACGCCCCCGTGGTTTTGTTGGATTTTATCTCGGAGATTACTTCATTCTTTTCATTATCAATAATTACAACGTCCGCTTCCAGCACATCTTTGGTTA
>Ga0302315_10003659_pt1 | contig 13775 bp, 13 predicted proteins | sample III_Palsa_N3_1_FD_200532 | JGI IMG/M metagenome (GOLD analysis project Ga0302315, IMG submission 200532) | Peat permafrost microbial communities from Stordalen Mire near Abisko, Sweden - III_Palsa_N3_1 | ecosystem: Environmental > Terrestrial > Soil > Palsa > Peat permafrost | place: Sweden... | reverse complement strand
CACCGAATGTAACGAACCTTATCAGCGTGTTTTTTCCGTAGAAAGCGCCTGTTAGAAAATAGGATTGTAGGTTGGCAAAAGCACGGTCGACATAGCCGTTGGTAACTATCCGCGACAACCTGCCATCGAAACTGAACTTATTATCAATAAGGCCGGTACCTATATTCACCGTGTTCTTAACCGCGCCGTAAGAGCCTGCCGAATTGTTAAGCTCAAGATAGGCAGTATCGCGCCGGGTAGTGGTTTGTATATTGATACTTGCACCGAAAGCGCCCGCACCATTGGTTGATGTACCTACGCCACGCTGTATCTGTATATTATCGACCGATGATGCAAAATCGGGGATATCCACAAAATAAGTGGCCTGCTCTTCCGAATCGTTATAAGGTACGCCGTTAATGGTAACGTTTATACGTGTAGCATCCGACCCACGGATGTGCATATAGGTATAACCTATGCCTGTGCCGCCATCGGATGTGGTAACCATCGACGGGGTTTGATCCAGCAAATAAGGCAAATCCTGACCGAGGTTGTTTTTTTGGATGGCTGCATGGTTAAGGTTGGTGTAAGTGGTTGGCGAGTTATCGCCTGCGCGGGTGGCGCTTACCGTAACCTCATCGCTTATTACGGTGCTAAGGTTAAGCGAAAAATTGATAGTTTGGTCATTTCTCAATACCAGGTTTTTTTGCACTGGCTGGTAGCCGATGTAGGTAACCTTTAATGTGTAATTATCAGCGTTCAGGTTACTGAAGCTGTACATTCCGGCCGTGTTGGTGGCTACCGATGTGTTTTGAATGGTGATGGTTGCACCGGGCAATGGCTGGCCGGTTTGCTGATCGGTAATTTTACCGGAAATAGAGATTTGCGCCGATGCCAGGACAGGCAGCAGCAGGGCGAATAACGCCGAAAGTAGATTTTTCAAAATATGTAAAAAAATAAAACTTGTTAAACCATCTGCACACCAGGGTTGAATACGCAGTACACTTAACTTTTACCTCTCCCTACGCCGGCATTACCCGGATCAGGTGTATGTTTAAGTTTGGAGTAGGAATTTTTAGTCCGAAGCCTGTATACCGACTTAAGACCTTGAACTTAATACTTTCGACTTAAACAATGGGTTTGATCTCAGCCTGTCTTTCAGTTTGATTGCTCAAAGCAAGGCACCCCTTGAGAAAATTATGCAGCAAATATAGGATTTTTTTACAGTTGCGGAAGTCGGAAAGTACAACAAATTGGAAGTGAATACATTGAAATAAAAAATACGCTTTATGAACCTCCCAACTTTCCGGCTTATTACGTAAATTTGAACAAAGGAATAAAATATGACTGTTATTGAATTAAAACAAAAGCTGATAGCAAAAATCAATAGTACAGATAATGAAGAACTATTGGAACACTTAGCTGATATAATTGAATTTGAATACAATAATGATGAAGTTTACGAAATGAGTCCTGTTGAAATTGAAGCGGTAAAAGATGGCTTAGCCCAAATTGATAACGGCCAATAGATAACCAACGAAGAAGCAAATAAAAGGGCCGATAAATGGTTAGGGAAGTAATATGGTCATTTGGGATAGCCGCCGAAATCCTAAAAAATCAAATTGTAAACCTTACGCTGCTACTGCTTGATAAGCATGGGTTTGCAACCTTAAACTTTTCTTCCTTTTCCATTCCATTATCTCGACAAAAAAGTTTTCTTTTGCGTTCACTGACCGCTGGCAATAAGTAATATAGCTTCGTTATACCCTTATTCCGTTTTTTATCATTAAGCATTTTGCTTTAAGCTTTCTGCTTTCACCTCAAAACCCTACTTTTGCAAACTTTATAAAAATACGTACCATGTTAAGAACACATACCTGCGGCGAATTAAACCCCGGTAATTTAGGCGAAACGGTTACTTTATGCGGATGGGTGCAAAAATCGCGCGATTTGGGTGGCACCACTTTTATTGACATGCGCGACCGTTATGGTTTAACCCAACTGGTTTTTAATGAAGATACTGAAACTACCCTGCGCGAAAAGGCCCGCAGCCTTGGTCGCGAATTTGTAGTAAGGGTTACCGGCACCGTATTGGAACGTACCAACAAGAACCTGAAAATAGCTACCGGCGAAATTGAAATTGCCGTTACCGCCATAGAAATATTGAACGCGGCTAAAATTCCGCCGTTTATGATTGAAGATGAAACTGATGGCGGCGAAGAACTTCGCGCCAAATACCGCTACCTTGACCTGCGCCGCAACCCTATACGCAACAACCTGATGCTGCGCCACAAAATGGCACAGGAGGTACGTAAATATTTAGACGGGCTTGATTTTATTGAGGTGGAAACGCCGGTACTGATAAAATCGACACCGGAAGGTGCACGCGATTTTGTGGTGCCAAGCCGCATGAACCCGGGCGAGTTTTACGCGTTGCCGCAATCGCCGCAAACTTTTAAGCAATTGCTTATGGTGAGCGGGTTTGACCGTTATTTCCAGATTGTTAAATGTTTCAGGGATGAGGACCTGCGTGCCGACAGGCAGCCGGAGTTTACGCAGATAGATTGCGAACTATCATTCATCACCCAGGAAGATATCCTGAATATTTTTGAGGGATTGACACACCACCTGTTTAAAACAGTAAAAGGCATTAACCTAACCGATTTTCCGCGGATGCAGTATGCTGATGCTATGCGTTTATATGGCTCGGATAAACCTGATACACGTTTCGGAATGGCGTTTGTTGAACTGAACGATATATTAAAAGGCAAAGGTTTCAGCATATTTGATAATGCCGAACTGATTGTTGGCATAAATGCCAAAGGCTGCGCCGAATATACCCGTAAGCAAATTGACGAACTGACCGAGTGGCTTAAACGCCCGCAAATAGCTGCAACAGGCTTAATTTACTGCCGTTACGGGGCTGATGGTACTTTAAAATCATCAGTAGATAAATTTTATGGTGAGGATGACCTGACCAACCTGGCGGCTGCGTTTGAAGCGGAACCGGGCGACCTGATACTGGTGCTTGCCGGGCAAACCGACAAAGTACGCAAGCAATTGAATGAGTTAAGGTTAGAGATGGGCTCACGTTTGGGCCTTCGCAACAAAAATGAATTTTCGCCGCTATGGGTATTGGATTTTCCGTTACTGGAGTGGGACGAGGAAAGCGGGCGCTACCATGCCATGCACCATCCGTTCACCTCGCCAAAACCGGAAGATATTGCCATGTTAGATACCGAACCCGGCGCAGTACGCGCTAATGCGTATGACCTGGTGATAAACGGTACCGAAATTGGCGGTGGTTCTATCCGTATTCATGACAGGGCTTTGCAATCGCTCATGTTCAAACACCTTGGCTTTTCGCCGGAGGAAGCTCAAAAACAATTCGGCTTTCTGATGGATGCTTTTGAATATGGCGCACCTCCGCATGGCGGCCTTGCCTTCGGGTTCGACAGGTTGTGTTCTATTTTTGCCGGGCTTGATTCCATTCGTGATGTGATCGCCTTCCCTAAAAATAATTCGGGCCGCGATGTGATGATCGATACGCCATCAACAATATCTGATGCCCAATTAAACGAGTTAAAAATAAATACTACGGTTTAACGTTAAACGTGAGTAAATAATACATTTATGAATAAATATTTCCTGCTACTGGGCTTTTTGTTTATCGGGCTGGCATCATGCAAAAAATCGGGATCAACCCCGTTCAATGCTGCTAAACAAGCCATAACCGATAGTATAACTATACAAAACTATATTAAGGCCAATAATATAGATAGTGTAAAAAAAGGGCCATCGGGCTTATATTATAAAATTATAACTCAGGGTACCGGGGCATATCCAACTACGGCATCAGTAGTGAATGTAAATTACAAGGGCATACTTACCAATGGTACCGTTTTTGCACCTTTAGCAGCAGCAGATGACCCATTGGTTGATTTTATAGCAGGCTGGCAACTGGGTGTGCCTTACATTAACACGGGCGGCAGCATTATGCTGTTTATCCCATCGGCATTAGGCTATGGCGATAATTCGCCCGGCGCACCTATACCCGCAAATGCTGTACTTATATTTACGGTTAGCCTTATCAGCTTTACCAATTAACCATTTTCTATATCGCTGTATAATTTTATACAAGCTTATTTTGGTTAAAATGTTTTTAGTAACTTGGCGGTTGAAGTTTAAAAAAATAAAAACAGTTACAATTTTCAATTAAAAAATCAGTTATAGCGTTAAAGACTCATATGAAGAAACAATTTTTACTATTTGGTTTGCTTATTGCCTTGTTTTCGGCCTGTAAAAAGGAAAGTTTTAACGCTACAAAACAATCCGTGATTGATGATGAAAAGATACAGGCTTACCTGGCTGCCAATCATATTACTGCTACAAAAACTTCGACGGGATTATATTACAAAATATTAATAGCTGATACAGGCGCCCATCCTACCGCCACTGATACCGTACAGGTTAATTATAGTGGTTCATTATTGAACGGAACTATTTTTTCGCCCGAGTCTATTGGTATTCTTGATCTGCCAAGCACAGTTGCAGGGTTTCAGCAAGGTATTCCGCTCATAGCTAACGGAGGAAGGATAATGATCTTCGTGCCTTCGGCATTAGGTTATGGCACTGCTGTTGACGGAAACATCCCTGCTAATTCGGTACTGATATTTACCGTTGACCTGCTTGGTTATTATTGACGCAGCATCAGCATACCTCATAAATTTTATTGAAACTCCTGTTTATTTGCAGTAAAAACCAATGGCGCAGCCCAACCGCCGAGCTATTGTTCAAAAACAATGCGCTGCATGAGGCGCGATCGGCCGGGACAAGTGAAAAAGCGCGTGTAAGGATAAACCACAAACTGATTGAATGGGCGGAGGTTATCTTTGTGATGGAACGCAAACATAAGGATATATTAAAGCAAAACTTTGCATCCGTCTTAGTCGGGAAAATCATCATTGTGCTGGATATTGAAGATAATTACCAGTTTGGCGACCCCGAACTTATTGATATGCTAAAAACGTGTTTGCACGATTATTTGTAGCTTCCTGTTGCAAAAACGAGCGGATTTTATCAGGCCTATTAAATCACTTACCATAATTTTGAAAACAAAAGCAAGCCATAGCGCTTTGTAATTAACTGGTATGCGTATTAAACTAAATACACCGCCATACCGTCTATCCATAAATATATATATATCATGAAAAAATTAATCGCACTTATAGCATTTGTTGCATTAGGCTACGCTACTTATGCACAAAGCGTTGACATGCGCCGAAAAATTGAGGTAAGTGGCACCGCTGAACAAGAAGTTACGCCCGATATTATAAACGTATCCATATCGCTGCAGGAATACATGAACGGCAAAACAAAGGTTACTATCGATGAGTTAGAAAACCAGTTAGTGAATGCTGTAAAAGATGCCGGGATTGCCAAAGAGGACTTCACCATCAGCAATGTTTCGGCCTGGAACAATACCTATCAGAAAAAGAAGAACCCAGATTTTTTGGCAGCCAAGCAGTACAACATAAAATTCAGCGATCTGAATAAGTTTAACCAGGTGCTGAGCGGGGTTGATCCGAAGGGTATACAATCAACTAATATTGATAGTTACGACTATTCAAAAATAGACCAGTTAAAAAACGAGCTAAAATTAAAAGCATTGATAGCCGCACGCAACAAAGCAGCATTTTTATTAAACGGAATAGGCGAAAAGCTTGGCGATGCACTAAACATTACCGAAAGCGATAACAGCAATTACCCGCAACCCAGGGCGGTAATGTTTAAAATGGCCAGTATGAATACAGCGACAGCCCCCGGGGAAACCGACATTGATGTTAAGCAGATAAAACTGAGTTTCCAGATAAACGCCGTTTTTGAAATAGTTAAATAATATTACAAAGGCGGCTGATTAGGGGCATTGTAACAAGGGGCCATAACTACATCTATAAGTAATAATTATTAACCTCAAATTAACAATTTTATAACAGCAATGCAGAGCCGACTATAGAAATTGTATTAATAGTGCATAACAATGACAAGCTATTTAATAAAAATTAAAAAATATTTAATTTTTATTAAATAGCTTGTTGATAATGTGAAAATTCCATTATATATTTATGCACCCTAATGTAATTATGATGACCCGTAACCGGTTTAAAAAGGTGCTATTGGTTGCACCTGAAATAACCCATGAACAATTAATAACTGATTTTCAGCAGGTTAAGCACATATGTGCTATTGACCGGATTTTCCCCGCCATTTTTGAAGAATCGCCTAACCTTATTGTATTTGATTATAATTATGTGGGTGAGGATATGGAAAAGATAGTGCGCCGTATAAGGGCCAATAATTTTTACAATAAAATAAAAATATGCTGCTTTAAAAACAAAGCGCACATAAAAACCGACGACTTTTTAAAAGCCATAGGTGTTGATTTTTTTATTTACCAGGACGAATTTAAAACAGCGCCTGTAAGCAGCAGGGTACCTGCACTTTTTAATGAGCTATTAGACAGATCTATTTTCAGGCTGTTGCCTAATGCATCAAACTGATATAATAATATTAACAGTTTCAATAAACAATTGAACTGCCCGGATTTCAAACTTTCAACCTAACATAACACAAAAAGGCGTTTCATAAATATGGAACGCCTTTTTTTTTAATCCAACCCCAAGAATTTATATTGCTGTTGGCCGCCTGATTATGCCTAAAATTAAGGCGATAATAGCAATTACCAATAGAATGTGAATGATGCCTGTGGCAGAATACATAAACACGCCTAATGCCCAGCCTATGAGCAATATAACGGCAATAATATACAATAATGAGTTCATAGTGATTTTTATTAAATTAATGATTTTTCATAGATATCAGAATAACATTGCCCACACAAAAAAAGTTTTGTCTTTTTATAAATAAACAATTAGCCCGGCAAGGTTATTATAACTTAAGCCATTTGTTGCGCACAATTAACTGCTGCGGGCTTACAGCTGGTAATGTATTTATAGTATATTTTATTTGCCCGTTCCTTACTAAAGTCACCGGTAAGGTAAGCGGCAAGCCATCGCGGGTAAGGGTAACTATTACTTTATCGCCGGTTTTTTTGCCATTCAGGGCGGTTTGTATATCGGTTATGGTATTGCCATCAACAGTCAAAAGCTGGTCGCCTGTATTGATGCCAGCCATCCAGGCAGCGCCATCGCGAACAACGGTAGCTACAGTTGTTTTTGTACCAGTGGTGATGGTGATACCCAAAGCAGGATCATTGTTTGCGGCCAGGGCATCGGTCAATTCATACCCGGCATAACCCAGGTATTTGTTATAATCCACATCGGCAACACCGTACACATATTTATTATAAAAATCGCCGAGGCTTTTGCCCGCAAATTTTTCGAGGCCCTGCTTAAATTCAACATCAGTATAGCCGCGTTTTTTTATTTTATAGTATTCATCATACATATACCGCATTACATCATCCAGCGAATATCTGGCATGGCTGTCGCTAATAATTTCCAGATCGAGCATAAACGCAATAACGGAACCCTTGTTGTAATAGGATATGGTGCTATTAGTGGCGTTTTCGTTAGGGCGGTATGCTTTTATCCAGGCATCGTAACTGGCATCAGTAACCGACTGTATTTTTTTGCCGGGCTGGTTCTCAACGGTGTTAATATCACTTGCCAATTCGCCCAGGTAGTTATCGGGTGTGATCAGGCCGGCATGGCGCAGTATCAAATCCTCATAATAGGAAGTAAAGCCCTCGGCTATCCATAGGTCGGTAGTGTAGTTTTCGTTGTCGTAATCAAACGGGCCAAGGGCAATGGGGCGCAAACGCTTTACATTCCATAAATGAAAATGCTCGTGCGAGGCAAGGCGTAAAAAATTCTGATAACCCGCATCTGTGCCATACGCATCGCGCGAGGCGCCTAATACCGTTGAAGCTAAATGCTCCAGGCCGCCGCCGCCCTTAAGGTAATTGTGCACTATAAAAATGTAATATTTGTTGGGGTTTTCGCCATAAAGTGCTGCTTGCTGCAATACAACTTTAGCCAGGTCTTTTTTCAGCTTTTCTTTATCGTAATTACCCCCGCCGAACATAGCCACCTCGTACTTTACCCCGGCAGCATCAAAGCCAAAAACATCCTGGGTACCAATTTCGATGGGCGAATCAAACAAGATGTCGTAATCGGGCGCTTCGCGCGTAAAGGGATCATTGTTCACCATTGCCAGGCTGGTTGAAACGGTTGTCCAGCCGGTATAAGGCACAATATGAATGGTTGAGGGATGGTGCAGCATACCCTCGGGATACATAAAAATACCCGATGTGGATATAAAGCCATGCGATGCATCAACCGTGCTGGTACGTACCGATATTTCGTTGCAATACACTTTGTATTTAACGGTAATATGTGTTGCACCTTCGGTATTTATGCCCCACCAGTTTTTGCGTGTCTTTTTAAAAGGCAGGTTTTTATTATCGGCACTTACACTAAAGGCCTCCACATTTTTGGCAAACTCCCTTACCAGGTATGATCCGGGTGTCCAAACGGGCATTTTAAGCACCAGTGTACCTGGTTTTATATGGCTGATGTTCATTTCTACATCAACATAATGCGCTTGCGCTTCCGGAAAAGTTATAGTGTAATCAATTTTGACCATAGTAGCTGCGTTACTGCCTGTAATATCCATAAAAAATAGCATTAAAGAAAAAAGCGGGATAATATGGTACCTGTTCATCTGTATTTTATTAAAAAAAGTGTTGCCATGGTTATAAGCAATTTGCCTGCGTTTAAGTTTTTTTAAGTTACGGAACAAATTATTGAAGATATTCGTATAAAAACGCAGATATAATTCAAATATCAAAAATGTTACTTATTTTTACTTGAAATAAGCTGTTATAAGCAATAATCAACAATAAACTTTTCTACTTTTATAATTTTACAAAAAGCTATTTTGGAACTGATGGCGATCCGGTATAAAACATGTTTGCTTATTGATGACAATTACATTGATAACTTTATCACAACCAAAATGTTGCAAAGCAACAATTTTGCAGAAAAGATAGTTACCGCCCAATCTGCCGAGGATGCGATAGAATGGCTGCGCATTGGTACCGTAAAGCCCGACGTTATTTTTTTAGATATCCGCATGCCGATAATGAGTGGTTTCGAGTTTTTGGAAGCTTACGATAAACTATCGGTAGCCAATAAGGGCGATATAAAAATATTTATGCTCTCCTCATCGCTCGATCCGAAAGACATTAAACAATCAATGGTTAATAAGCACGTTTGCCAGTTTATTAACAAACCTATAACCAATAAAGCCTTAGACGAACTTTTTTCACATGATCTTAGTTGCTGATAGCGGATCGTCAAAAACAGACTGGCTATTGTCTGCACCCGATCAGAAAGCTAAAGAATTCAGAACATTGGGGCTTAATCCATACTTTTTAACGGAAAAAGAAATTGTGAAGGTGCTGCACGAGCAGGTGCCTGACCTTATTGCCTATGCGGCCGATATTAGCGAGATTTATTTTTTTGGTGCGGGCTGTTCAAGCCCCGACAGGCACGAGATTGTATCGAACGCTATTAGTCAGTTATTCCCAAAAGCATTTATCAGTGTCGACAGTGATCTGTTAGGCTCGGCCTATGCCACCTGCGGGCACGAAAAGGGCCTGTGTTGTGTGTTGGGCACGGGATCGAACATTTCTTTTTTTGATGGTGAGGAAACCCATGCCGGCAAACACGGTTTGGGTTTTGTTTTGGGCGATGAAGGCTCGGGCACATGGTTTGGCAAGGCGCTGATAACCGATTTTTTATACGGCAACATGCCCGATGAGGTAAGCACCCTGTTTAATAACCAATATCACTTAACGCGGGATATCGTTATCAAAAATGTGTACCAAAAACCTGGGGCTAACTCCTACCTGGCAGCGTTTTCTCGATTTTTGAGCGCTATCAGAACTACGCCCTATGCACAGGATTTATTGAGCAGGGGGCTGGTGGAATTTATTGAAACCAATATCAAATCGTACCCGCAATATAATAAGTACAAATGCAACTTTGTAGGTTCAATAGCCTATGTTTTTGCAGATGAGCTAAACGCCATATGTACCGCCAACGGTGTGCGTATAGGCAAGATAATTAAGCAGCCAATACATGATCTGTTGCAATTTATTTTGAGCAAGTGATCTCAGCCATGATTTTCAGGATTTAGTGGATTGACAAATATCCTTAAAATCCACTAAATCCGTTCAATCCTGGTTCTCCTTATCCTTACTAAAATTATAACCACCCCTATTATTGCCAATATGCAGCCTGCCTTTGGCAAATAATCGCCATACAAAACATAAAAGGTAAGGTCGGAGTTTAGGTTGATATCCTGCTTCAGGGCTGTTTTAACCCACCATTGTGTACGTTGCACTACATCGCCACGCTGATTGATGAAAGCCGAAATGCCTGTATTTGCCGAGCGGCATACCCAGCGGCGGGTTTCGATAGCGCGCAGTTTGGCATAATCGAGGCCCTGGTCTTTGCCCGATGTATTGCCCCACCAACCGTCATTGGTAATAATAGCAATGAATTGCGCACCCATATGCACCGATGTTGCCACATATTCGCCCCAGATGGATTCATAGCAGATAACCGGATCAACCCCGATGCCATTCTGTGAGTAAAATACAGCAGGAAACGGCTGGCTTCCATAGCTGCCCGTTGCACCGCCTAAATGCTCAAATGCGGGTTTCAAGAAAGCCAAAACATTGCCAAAAGGCAAGGACTCCGCGCCAGGCACCAGTTTTGATTTATGATAAAACTGCACTTCGGCCGAGTTTTCGATATTTACGGCCGTGTTAAAATAGTCATAAAACAAATTGGGCTTATCGGTAGCACTGGCGGTAGGCGTAGCACGGGTACTGTACAATTTATAGGTTTCGGCACCGGTTATTACGTTGCCGTTTTTGTATTTACTTAAAAAAGCCTGCACCTGTAAAAAGTAAGGGCTGGTGCGCATTTTTTCCTCATCCACCTGATCATCAATCGCGGTTTCGGGCCATAGGAAAAACTCGGTATTGGCTTGCGCCACCGAATCGGAGATATGGGTAAGGGTATTGATCTGATCGGCAGCGGGGATAGAAAATTCTTTGGCATAGGGATCAATATTAGGCTGTGCCACTACTATATTTGCCGGGTCGGATTGCTCGGTATAGCTATAATATCTGTACAGCGAAAAACTAAGCGGCAGTATCAATAGCAATACAAAAGCCGACAGCAGCCTTAATCTTAAGGTTTTGCTTTGCCCTTCGCGCAGGCCGGTATAAATTAAAAACAACAGGATGTTTAGTATCCATATCCATAATGTACCACCATATACGCCTGTATATTCATACCATTGTATCCACTGGTGGCTTACCGCGAAGCCGTTGCCGAGGGTCATCCATGGAAAGTTTAAGTCCCAATTTTGGTGCAGGTATTCATAGGCCACCCAGAAGCAAACCAAACCAACCAAACCCCAGCCACGGCTGGTAGCCAGCCGGAACCGGTAATACAGCCAGCACGCAAACGACATGAGCAGCGGCCCCAGCGAGTAAGGTATTAAAGTGATGGGAATAGCCACAACAGGCCCGATAGATTTTAAGGCATTGTACACCCAGTAAATGCACAGCGTGTTCCATATAAAAAAGCCGAGGAAGGTAATGCCGAATATCTTTTTGCCTTTTTTGGGTAGTTTGGATTGGATGATGTTCTCCATCGCAATCAGCATTGGCACAAAGCCAACAAACAGCAACCACGAGGTATAAGGCGTAGGAGGCCAGGCTATCCAAAGCAATAAGCCGGAAAGGATGGATAAGAGGATGTTTCTTTTCATTTTATGTGTAGCATCGCCCAGTTACAATTTTATTAAATATCAATCAAAAAAAATAAAATTTCATGCTGGTACAACGACTGGCTAATTTCTGTTAAAAATATTATTTATACGTGTTTTATGCTTTTTTTATCGCCGAACTTATCTCTTAACTTTGTCATTTTCACCTCAAAAAAATTATACTGTAAATAAGAATAAGTTATTGTTACCACCCATATTAAACAAACAATCAAATACGCGTTTATAGAAAAATTAAATTTTTCGATCAAAAGAGTAACTATAAAAATTATTATCGGGTGTATGAGATAAATTGAATAAGAAATAACGCTGATTAAGGTTACAGGTAAAACCAACCACCTAAAGCGCCCCGCCGGTTTTAAACTGTTCAATAAAGGCACTGTTAGCATAATTGACAGGCTAAACGCAGTAAAAAAAAGTGTATTTTGAAAAAATGGGGAATTGTTAAAAAAACAAAACCATACTATTAATGATAACCAACAAATTATACCGGTAATAAATAGTATGACCTTTTTATTAGTGATTAACCGGGGGTAGTAAAATTGCAAATAAGCCATTAGTACACCAAACCCGATAGAATCTAATCTTAGCAGTACAATTTTTCTATATCCGTTATCGAAATTTATGGAAACCCCGGTACCTGAAGCAATCAGCCTCAATATTAATGGCACGATGATAAAAATAATAGTCAGGGTTAATATAGATTTTGCTTTTGATTTTATGAGGTATTGTATGCCAAATAATATAAGCGGAAAAAGTAAATAAAACCATTCCTCAATACTTAAACTCCATGAAGTTTGAAAAACAGTATCGGGCATTTGGCTGGCAAAATTCTGGAAGAAGAATAAATATGATACACGGCTGTGTAAGCTGATCACCGGCCCATGATAACTGGTGTAATACAGCAAGTCTAACAGTATGATGGTTAAATAATAATTCGGCAGTGTTCGGAACCATCTTCTTACCCAAAATGTTTTTATACTATTGAAACCTGTAACCGGCTGTAGGTTATGTGTTTTAATTAAAATAGTACCTATCAAAAATCCGCTTAAAACAAAAAAGATCTCAACACCTGCCAAACCACAATAATAAAATATTGAAAGCCATAGCGGGTTTTTGGTCAATAACTCAAATGTATGGTTGATAAGCACAAGTAAAATGGCAATAAACCGTAACAGATCAAGCCCGAATATTCTTTTATTATCCATCAAAATTATTTAAGAATAGACAGCCTGGCCATTGTTAATATTATTTTGGAGAAGTACCTGCTACACAAATCACAAATTCGCCCTTTGCGGGATGCGTTTCAAAATAACTTTTTACCTCGCTAACCGTACCCCGCACCGTTTCCTCGAACATTTTTGTTAGCTCGCGCGATACGGATATTTGCCTGTCGGCACCAAAATAAATAGCCATCTCATCCAGCGTTTTTACAAAACGGTGCGGCGATTCGTACAGTATAATGGTACGCTCTTCGGCCGCTAATATTTTATAGCGTGTTTGTCGCCCTTTTTTTAAAGGCAGGAAACCCTCAAAGCAAAACCTGTCTGTCGGGAAGCCGGAATTTACCAGTGCAGGTACAAAAGCAGTTGCTCCCGGCAGGCATTCCACCGCAATATCATTCTTTATAGCTTCGCGCACCAGGTAAAAACCCGGGTCGGATATGGCAGGTGTACCTGCATCAGATATCAGCGCGATATTTTTCCCTTCCTTCAAAAACTTTACGATCTCGTTGGACGACTGGTGCTCATTATGCTGATGATGCGCAAACACCTTTTTCTGAATATCAAAATGCTTCAGTAGTGGCGCGGATGTGCGCGTATCCTCAGCCAGTATCAGGTCGGCCTCTTTTAAAATACGTATGGCCCTGAAGGTAATATCCTCCAGGTTGCCTATGGGGGTGGGTA